>Ga0257125_1000699_pt1 | contig 41707 bp, 45 predicted proteins | sample SI106_200metaG_FD_190183 | JGI IMG/M metagenome (GOLD analysis project Ga0257125, IMG submission 190183) | Marine microbial communities from Saanich Inlet, British Columbia, Canada - SI106_200 | ecosystem: Environmental > Aquatic > Marine > Inlet | place: Canada: British Columbia | collected... | reverse complement strand
TTAACTTACTCAGAAGCGAGAAATCTACGAAAAGAAGTCTCAAAAACAAACGCTTCAAATGTGCCTTGAGTACGCAATATCTCGAAATGGTTTTGTTCGGAGATAAATTTCATGCGTAAGCCCTGACCGCGAGAGAAAAGGAAGAAAACGTTAACGCAAATCTGCTATAATTGCGGTTTATCTTCACACTTTTTTACGAGGAAAATATGGAATCCAAAATACGAATTGCCATCCGAACCAAGACGCTTGGCGTTCTTATTCTTGACGCCCGTGAAGCCGCAAGAATAAGCAAAAAAGACTGCGCTGAAGCAATAGGCATTAGCACAAGCACCTATAATGCTTATGAGCAAGGTAAAAAGGCGCCCTCTTTGCCTGAGCTTGAAGCACTAAGTATGTTCTTAGATATTCCAATATCTCATTTTTGGGGAACAGAAGCCATCTCTGATGATCAATCCCCCTTGGAAGAAATTGAATTATCCCGCTTGGTAGAATTGCGACATCGAATGATCGGGGCTTTGCTCCGACAAGAACGAAGAAACGCCGGTTTTTCAATGAAAGCTCTTGCTCGAGAGGCTGGAATTCCGGTAAGTCGTATTAAAGCCTACGAATTAGGTGAACGCCCAATTCCTACACCCGAACTGGAAATCTTGCTTTCGGTTCTTGGGAGCAGAATCGACGATTTCTTCGACGAAAGCGGACCAATAGGGCAATGGATGACGCGTCAAAGTGCAATTGAAGACTTCCTGCATCTTACCCCAGAACTTCAGCAGTTTGTTTGCCAACCAGTCAACCGCCCTTATCTCGAACTCGCGCTCAAACTAAGCGATTTTTCAGCTGATAAGTTGCGTACCGTTGCCGAAGGAATTTTGGATATCACTTTCTAAAGACAGGGATTTGAATAATGGAAAAAATTGCTCTGGCATTCTCCGAAGAAGGGAAAAAAGCCTTTGAAAGAGGTGATTTCGAAAAAGCAATTCAGTCTTTTTCTAATGCAGCCGAAAATTACACAACGGAAGAGAAACTGCTGAATGCCGCAGAGGAAAAAAACAATCTCAGCGTAGCTCTTTTACAAGCAGAAAGGGCTGAAGAAGCCCTCGAAGCAGCAAAAGGCACAGACACGATCTTCGCCCAAGCCGGCGACAAATTAAAGCAGGCTATGGCTATAGGAAATCAAGCTGCTGCCTTGGATGAACTCGGGGATTTAGATGAAGCCATTGTTCTTTATCACCAATCTGCATCCCTTTTTGCAGAAATTGGAGAAGGGGACTATCAGGAAACGGTTTTAAAATCAATTGCTGCGATAGAGTTACGTAGCGGAAAGCTGCAAAATACAGCCCAAACCATGCTTGCTTCACTTTCGGCAACAAAAAAGCCAAATTTATTCCAACGCTTTTTGAAATTCATTTTACGCATCGTCCGATAATGACCAAGAACTACCAAATTCGCCCTGCGCTGGCACAAGACCAGCAAGAAATTGCCAACTTGATGTTCTTTGAGCGTCATGTACATCGGCATTTGGATTGGCGGCATCCTACCGAATGGCTTGGCTCTCCTTTTTACTGGGTACTCGAAAGAAACGCCCGTATCATGGCTGTTCTTGCTTGCCCGCAAGACCGAGAAGACACTACTTGGCTGCGTCTCTTTACCCACCTGGACAGTATCCCCACACAAGAAGCTTGGCAGATTTTGTGGAAAAACGCAAAAAAAGAACTGGAAGAACACGGAAAAATCAAAGTAGCAGCTATCTCTTTAAAAATTTGGATGCAAGAACTGCTTCAAGATAGCGGATTTACTAACGACGAACAAATCGTGATGCTCTCTTGGGCTGAAAAAACCCCTCTCTTAAAAAAAAGCCCTGAGGGCATCGCGATTCGCGCGATGAAAAAGGACGACCTAAGCAAAGTTCTAACAGTAGATACCGATGCCTTTAGCTCTCTTTGGCAAAACCCGCTCTCCGCACTGGAACAAGCCTACGCACAAGCGATTATCGCAACGGTTGCCGAAACAAATACAGGCAGAATTATCGGCTATCAAATTACCACAACAAGTCCATTTGGCGCACACCTAGCAAGACTGGCTGTACACTCTGAAGGACAAAGGCGGGGAATTGCATCAGCGCTAATTGGTGACCTAACAAAAAAACTACTAGCTAAAGAAATCGCCCAACTCAGCGTAAATACACAAAGTAGCAACAAGCGGTCACTTTCTTTTTACAAAAAAAATGGTTTCAAACATACAGAAGAAGAATATCCCCTCTACAGTTTTCAATTTGCTAATAAAAAGAAAGAAAAGGAGCTTCAATGGGACACCGTGAAGACGCTGTAATTGTCAATACGATTGTGCGTCAAGCCTTAGCCGCTGCCGAAGAAGTCATGGGCACCAATGGGCTCAATGCCGTTTTGCGCCTTAGTAACCTAAACTCCTTCGTAAACAATTTACCTCCAGATAACCTTGAACCTGCTATCAAGGCAACAGAATACGCCGAATTTAACCAGGCCATTGAAGATTTTTACGGACGTGGTGGGCGAGGTATGCTAAAAAGAATTGGAAAAGCATCTTTCCAATATGCCATTAACGAACAACCCGCTCTGCTTGGTGTAGCAGGAGCAGCTCTCAAACTTTTACCACAAAAACAGCGTATAAAATTCATATTGAACAGCATGGTAAACGCGCTCACTAAATCAAATCCCCAAGTAGAGGCGTGGGTAGAAGAAGAAGGAGACACTCTTGCCTACATAGAATCTTCTTGTGCGATTTGCCATAGCCGAAAAAGCGACAAGGAAATTTGCTATCTTTACCTTGGCTCTTTGGGAGAAGCTGTTGAGTGGGCAACTGGAAAAACTTACGAAATCACAGAAACCCACTGCATGGCAAAAGGCGACCCACATTGCCGATTTGAGATTGGCGAGGCCTTAGAATGACAAATACACAAGCAACCTTCTCTGCAAAATTACTCCAAGATTTTCTAGCCATTGTAAGAACTGAGGTAGGTGAAAAAAATCTCCCCGTCGTCTTAAATAAATCCAGTCTTCCTACTGACTGGGCAAGTAGCGAAAGTGTGAAACACTTAGGGGCACAAGCCGCGGCTGAAACTTATGCAGGCTTACAACAAGCCATTCGTGCCTATTACGGACGCGGCGCACGCGGCATTCTTCAACGAATAGGAAGTAAATTCTGGGAAGACCTCCTCGAAAATGCCTCCTTCAAAGAAAAAACGCAAGCAAAACTTTTAAGGGGATTACCAGAAACCAGGCGCAGAAAAGTCGCGCTGGATATGCTCGTCCGCTTATTAGATGTAAAGCCCGGCGAAATAAAAGTACACACACTTGACCTCAACTTGCTACTGGTCGACAACATCAGCCCGACAACATACAACCAGCGTGACGATGAGCCAATTTGCCATGTTACGCACGGTCTCATCCGTGAAGCAGTATACTGGGTAACATCTACAGACGCCCAGATAGAAGAAGTATCATGCCAGGCAATGGGCAACAAAAGTTGTGAATTTAAAATTCTTTTTGGAGAATAATTATGGCTGAAGAAAAACAAAGCAAAATCAAATGGCGATTTAAGAGCAAAGACGGGCTAAATCTTTTTGCGCACGCCTTTCCGTCCGAAAATCCACCAAAAGCCATAGTTTGCATGGTTCATGGGCACGGAGAGCATATAGAACGCTATGAACATCTTGCAAAAGCACTAAATGATGCAGGCTACGCAATGATCGGATTCGACCATCGCGGGCATGGGCAATCAGAAGGGCTACGTGGACACACACCATCTTATGAAATGTTACTCGACGATATTGCTTCCTTCCTCGTTGAAGTAAACGAGCATTATCCCGATCTACCTCACATCCTCTATGGACACAGCATGGGAGGCAATCTCGTAATCAACTATGCTCTAAGGCGCAAGCCCCAGCTTAAGGGGATAGTTGCGACAGGTCCATGGATCAAGCTCGCTTTTGAAGCACCGGCAATACAAGTCTTTTTGGGTAATATGATGGATAAAATTTATCCGGCTTTTATCCAAAATTCAGGATTAGATACGGCAGCCCTCTCACATGACCCTGAAGTGGTGCGTGCCTATGAAGAGGATAACCTTGTCCATGACAAAATCTCTGCCCGACTCTTTGTTGGGATGTATGGCTCTGGACTTTGGGCATTGGAACATGCCAAGGACTTTTCACTTCCCCTTCTTTTGATGCACGGTGCTGGAGATACGATCACCTCTGCAGAGGCAAGCCGTGAGTTCGCCGAAAAAGCTGGAGATAATGTCACCCTAAAGATATGGGACAAGCTATATCACGAAATTCATAATGAGCCGGAGCAGGCAGATATTTTCAAAACAACAATTGAATGGACAGACAAACTGCTAGCATAAAAAGAAAAGGAAGAGAGATGTGAGATCAACGCACATCTCTCTTTTGCTTTAACGGGGCTTTTTTACGAAGAGCAGGAGCTATTTTAGCGGGAGCAAAGCAAAAACAGGAGTGTAACGTCTTCCGCATCCTGTTACTTTCTTATTTTTCTCTAATTGGACAAACTCTCTATAACATGGCAAAATACTTCCCTGTAGTCAAATCATGATAGGAGAAAGTATGAGTAAACGTCAGGAAATTCGCGAGCGAAGGCAGAAAGAAAAACAACAGAAAAAACTAATGACTCTTGGATTAATTATCGTTGGCGCAGGTTTGATCATGGCTGCGATAATTTACTCTGGCTCCCAAGTAAACGAACAATTTGCTTCACGTTATATGGCGCAAGATAATGCAATGGGAGACCCTAATGCGCCGATCAAGGTTGTGGAATATTCTGATTATAAGTGTGGACATTGCGGGGCTTTCACTTTTGAAACAGAGCCTAAGCTAGAAGAGGAATATATCAAAACCGGCAAGGTTTATTTTGTTTCACGCTCAGTTGGGGCAATGTTAAGTGGTGCAGAGCCGATGTTGGCCGCAGAAGCAGCATATTGCGCAGGCGAACAAAATATGTACTGGGAAATGCACGATGTTATTTACTCTAATCAGACAGCCCCTTTTAGCGAATCTGCTATGAATAAGTGGGCAAAAACCATCGGCGCAGATTTGGGTGCCTTCAAAGCTTGTATGAACGCAAACACTTATGTCGAACGCGCAAATCAAGATGAAGCAGACGCAAAAGCTGCCGGCGTAAATGGTACGCCATCGTTCGTTATCTCGTATATGCTTGACGGAGAAGAAATCGAACAAATGCTACCAGGGAATTACCCCTACCAATCTTTCCAACAAGTATTTGAGGAAGCATTGGCAGCTATGGGACAATAATTCAGGTTTATTAAACTAAGAAAAAAAGCGGAGATGGCTATCATCTCCGCTTTTTTTATGTTGCTAAAAATCCAGCATGTTTAAGGGAAGAGACTTAGTACCCAGACAATAAACGGGGATACAGCCAACGCAGGCAAAAAGCTGCCAACACGTATCTTCTTAATCTCTAACAAACTGGAAAGCGCCAGGCCAACCAGAATTACACCGCCAACGGCGGTCATTTCTATCATCATGGGTTCAGTGATGAAACTGCTCAGTTGTGCGGCAAGTAAAGAGATACCACCTTGAAAGACTAAAACAACGATCACAGAAAAGGCAACGCCTACGCCCAGTGTGGAGGCAAAAGCGAGGGAGGCAAAACCATCCAGCACGGATTTGACGGCAAGAAGTTCGTAGTTACCGCTAAGCCCATCTTGAATGGAGCCGAGAATAGTCATAGGGCCTATGCAAAAAAGCAAAGAAGCTGTCAGAAAACCGCGAACAAAACGATCACTTTCTTCGGCATTACTAACTCCACCAAAGCGAGCTTCCAGCAGTACACCAAGACTTTCCAGCCCTTCTTCAATTTTCCACCATTCTCCAAGCACAGCTCCAATTAGAAGTCCGCCCAAAACGATGAGTGCTTCTTCTGATTCGAGAAACATGGCAATCCCTATCACAAGGGTGAAAAGTCCTAAGCCGGCTGTGACGGTATTTTTCAGGCGATCTGGAAGGCGGGAGCCAAAGAATATGCCTATAGCACTCCCTAGAAGAATAGTAGCGATATTGATGATAGTTCCAGTCATTATTTATTTTCCTCGTTTTACCTTGCCTTTTGGATTTCTTTTCCCTTGAATTGATTTTCAACTAGCTCCAGAATAAAGCAAAGTGAAGAAAGTCTATTAAGGTAGCGCAGCAACTCTTTATTTTCCAATTCTTCCTTATCGATAAGTTCTGCTATGCGACGTTCAGCTCGACGAGTAACGGTGCGCGCTACTGAGAGAGCACCTCCTCCTTTTGTTTCACCTGGAAGAATGAATTCTTTGGGCATTTCAACCTTTTCGCTGAGCGCATCTGTCTGTTTTTCAAGCCACTCTACATCAGTCGAATTAATGCTTCGAAATTTCGCGGCATTTTCAGGCGTAGCAGCAACTTCTGCCATGATTTTGTAGATGTCGCGCTGCACCTTGATCAGGATCGCGTCCACTTCGGGAGATTCTGTGAGAGCACGCGCCAAGCCCAAGGTCGCAGTCGTTTCGTCCAATGTTCCGACTGCTTCAATACGAGGATGGTATTTAGGAAGGCGAGTTTTTCCGAGGGTTCCCGTTGCCCCGTCATCACCTGTACGAGTATAGAATTTTGACATGGAGAAGATTATAACAACGAATGGATATTCCGTATTTCTAATTTCATAAAATCACGAAATCTGAAAAGGGTATAATTTCTTTATATATTTTTTTGCCAAAAGGACTCAAAATGCTGGTTCTCTATCATCGTCAAATATTAAAAGAAGCATTGCAAGATAAAATCAGCCCGCGTGCGTTAAAAACAATCTCCAACGCAAACGCCAAACAAGATGGTTTGCGCGGGCAAATTGGACATGACGAATATCATTTTGACAATAATGCTTTCGACGAGAGCTATGCGTATATTAAAGAGAACCACGCTATAGCCCACGCTGCGCTAAAAGGCGGAAACGCTGAAAAAGCATGGGCTGCTTTTGGGCGTCTCTCGCATACTGCGCAGGATTTTTACGCTCACAGCAATTACATCTCACTTTGGTTGGCACGGTTTAACAGAGAAGCTCCCCCTCCCCCCGCAGATGTTGACCATGCCGACCAAGCCATTATCAGGAGCGATAAACTTCAATCTGGAAAGTTGTATTATCCGCTTGAACTTTTCTCCTATATTCCTGCGCTCAAAAAACATATAATGCCCCGCCTGCCTAAAGATTCGCATGCCTGGATGAATATCGACTCCCCAGAACAGGGAGGAAAGTTTGACTATACTTTTGCTGCAGCAGTAAAAAGAACACGAGACGAGTTTCAGAAAACTTTGACAGGGTTATCCAACAAGGAGAGAGATTTACTCCTCAACACCATTGCTCCTTAGAATAAGTAAACATAAATTTAGATACGAAGCGGTGTTTCCCCCAACATAAATCCACAAAAACTACGCGAAAAGTAATCTCCACCACGAAAATCAAAGATTGCTCTCTTTTTTGTTTGACGCTTCTATAGGGGGCGTGTATAATCACGGGTCGGTAAACATATAGTGAAAAGGAGTAGGCTTATGGCTGAAAACGAAACGACGCAAACCAATGCGTTGGAACCAAAAACTAAAGTAAAAGGAACGATTACCAAAACAACAATTGGTGGTGCACTTGTTGATCTTGGTGAAGGGCAACTCCCTGGTGTAATTCATATCTCTCAACTACAAAAAGAACATTTAACCAGCGTCGAAGATGCTGTTGAAATTGGGCAAGAAGTTGAAATGTGGGTGCGTCGTGCCAAAAAGGATCGCATTGAATTGACAATGATCGAGCCTTTGGCAATGGAATGGCGCGAGATGAAACCCGAAACGACCATAAAAGGCAAGGTTGAACGACTTGAAACTTACGGTGCTTTCGTTGATATTGGTGCAGAACGTCCCGGCTTGGTGCACGTAAGCGAAATTGCACATGGCTATATCAAAGATCCTTCTCAGATCGTTAAAGTTGGTGACGAAGTTGACGTAATGATCCTTGAAGTTAATCGTCGCAAAAAACAAATTCGATTAAGTATGAAGGCAACTCTTCCCGAACCAGAGAACGCAGGACCACAACGTGGACAGGGCGGCAGAAGGCGCAGCGGCAAGAGAAAGAGTGTTGAAGCAATGATGGCCGAGCTTGAAGGTGAAGAGCCCAAAGCACCCGAACACACAGCCATGGAAATGGCTTGGCAGGCTGCTCTTGATAGAGCCGATTCCGCTAAAAGCGATAGCCCAAAAGCAGAAAAGAAAGCAAAGAAAGACGAAGCACAAGCAGAAATTCTTGAGCGCACTTTGAAGGAACGCAAGTAATTCTTTCGTAAACAAAAAAAGCCATCAAATGATGGCTTTTTCTTTTTTTGTAGGGGCGGGTCTAAGACCCGCCCCTACTTTTTTAGTATACTGAAATTTCTGACAACTAGGATGAAGCCATTTTCAGGTAGGCTTCCATAAAACCATCTAGGTCACCATCCAAAACAGCTTGGGTATTGCCCATCTCAAAATCATTTCGATGATCCTTGACTAGCTGATAGGGATGCAAAACATAAGAACGTATCTGACTTCCCCACTCAGCTTTTGTATATTCGCCACGTAGCCCTTCCAGCTCTTCTTTTTGCTCCGCTTCTTTAAGTTCAAGCAAACGCGCTTTCAAGACTTTTAGGGCATTTTCGCGATTCTGAAGTTGAGAGCGCTCATTTTGACAGGTAACGACAATTCCCGTTGGGATATGTGTCATCCGCACAGCGGTTGAGTTTTTCTGTACACTCTGCCCGCCTGCACCTGATGATTTATAGACATCAACACGTAAATCTTTTGCATTGATTGCAATATCTACGTCATCGTCGCCGATCTGGGGCAAAATTTCGACCAAAGCAAAGGATGTATGTCGGCGGCTCGCCGCGTCAAAAGGGGAAAGGCGTACGAGGCGATGTGTCCCTTTTTCAGAGCGGAGATAACCAAAGGCATAGCTGCCAGAGATAGCAAGGGTACAGCTTTTAATACCGGCTTCTTCACCAACGGTTAGATCCAAGACATCAACTTTATAGCCACGCCGTTCTGCCCAGCGCAAATACATCCTCTGGAGCATTTCTGCCCAGTCTTGAGAATCCGTTCCGCCCGCCCCTGCATGAATAGCAAGTAGCGCGTCTTCTCTATCGTATTTACCAGAAAGCATGGCACGAAAAGCGCGTTTTTCTAAATCCTTTTCTAGCGCATCAATTTCACTTTCTAACTCCCCTAAAATGCTCGCGTCATCCATCTCGGCAAGTTCGAACAGATCATGTAATTGTGTATCAAAAAGCTGCCAAGATTCTGTCTCGTCTTGCAAAGCTGTCACTTTTTTCATTACCTGCCGTGCATGATTTGAATTATTCCAAAACTCAGGCGCCGCAGCTTCTTTTTGCAACTCTTTAAGTTCTTTTTCTTTTCTAACCAGGTCAAAGACGCTCCATAAGCTGAAGGGTGAGTTTTTTTGCTTCTTTTAATCGTCCTAAAATCTCTTGCATGGTGTCTCCAACTAAAATGCCGCCAAAATGCCTTCTACAAAGGCATCTGGGTTAAAAATTTCCAGATCTTCTGTTTTTTCGCCCAATCCCGCAAAAAGGATGGGCAAGCCGAGTTCACGCTGAATAGCGAAGACCATACCGCCACGAGCCGACGAATCTAATTTGGTCAAAATTACACCCGTCACGTTAACCGCATCTTTAAAAGCACGCGCCTGTTGAAGAGCATTTTGTCCAGTCGTAGTGTCCATCACTAGCCAAAGGGCATGAGGTGCGCCCGGAAGGGCTTTGCCAACTACGCGTTCAACTTTTTCGAGTTCTTGCATCAGATTGAAGCGCGTATGTAAACGACCGGCTGTATCGATCAGGATGACATCTGCGCTGCGTGCGATTCCAGCCTGGACAGTATTATATGCCACCGCGCCGGGATCGCTCTCCGGTTGACCTGCGATGACATCAACGGACAATCTCTGTCCCCAAACTTGAAGCTGTTCAACGGCAGCCGCTCTAAAAGTATCTGCTGCTCCGAAAAGCACTTTTTTGTTCTGTGAGAGAAAACGTGCCCCTAATTTAGCAGCCGAGGTTGTTTTGCCAGAACCATTCACGCCAACGAGCAAAATCACGCTCGGAGGAGATTCTGCCAGAGATGTCTCCTGCTGCTCATCAAGACGGGAGCGGAGTTCTGCTCGGAGCGCATCTTTCAGTTCGTCGGAGTGTAGCAGGCCTAAATCACGGGTGTGCCGCTGAAGGGTTTCGATGATGTCTGTGGCGGTCGTTACTCCCAGATCGGCCTGAACGAGAAGGGCTTCCAAATCATCCCACGTTTCTGTGCTAATTTCTGTTGCGCCAAGTAAAGAAGCAACACGCCCAAAGGCAGATTTGCTGGTTTTGGCAAGGCCGTTTCGCCAGCGTGAGAGGGTATCAGTCATAAGGAGCGATTATAACATGGCGAGTTATGTTATACTGCGGGGAATCAAGAAAATTGGAGTTCTTATGACTACAAATATCAAGGCTACATGGCGTGAAGGAAATGCCTTTTTCGGTGAAAACGAGAGCGGCGGAAAAGCTGAATTAGGCGGCGAGCATATCCGTCCGATGCAGATGATCTTGGTCGCACTGGCTGGGTGCAGTGGCGTGGATGTGGTGAATATCTTGCAGAAAAAGCGTGCCAATTTTAGCGACTTAGAAATTAGAGTAAGTGGCAAACGAGCCGATACGCACCCGAAAGTTTATACAGAGATCCATGTGAAGTATTTAATTTGGGGGGAAGGAATAAAAGAAAAAGATGTAGAGCAGGCAATAGAGCTTTCAGAAAACAAGTATTGTTCTGTTAGTGCTATGCTAAAATCAACAGCAGAAATTCATTCTGATTATCAAATTCTTGCGCCCCCCACCCCATCCTCCCCCAAAGGGAGAGGGAGTGCAGAATAATTTTGGAGAATAAAATGATTAACAAACCAATTAACGTCACAGACGCCGCCTTTGAGAAAACCGTTTTGCAGTCAGAACTGCCCGTCATTGTCGATTTTTGGGCACCATGGTGCGGACCCTGCAAAATGGTTGCCCCCATTTTGGACAAATTAGCAAAAGAAATGGCTGGGGAAGTTTTAATCGCAAAGGTCAACACTGATGAAAACCCGGAGTGGGCGCAAAAATACGGCGTTCAAGGTATCCCGACCATGCTTTTTGTCGCGAATGGCAAAGTGGCACATCGCCAAGTTGGGGCATTGCCTGAACCTATGCTAAGGAATACAATTAAACAGTTCCTTTCAGTTTCTCAATAATTAGGCTCGCTCATTGCGAGGGAGGTCGCCATGAAAAAAGTATTCTTCATTGCCTTGATTGCTCTTTTTGGCCTAAGCGCATGTGTACCTGATTTTTTGAATTCAGGCACTCAAGATGCTCTGCCTAAAGCAGTTGATGTAGCCGCAACAGTGGATGCTGCCTCGAGTACTCAGGCTGTACAAACTTTTGAAGCACTTCCTACGCCGACAATGGAAGATCCCACAGCGGAACCACCCACGAACGAGGCAACTGCCACCCTTACAGAGACGGCAACCCCATCCGAAACACCTACCGTTGAAGCGAGCGAAACACCCGATGGCACGGAAACGGCAACTGAGACACCTGATGGAACAGCTACCACTGAAACAGCAACGGAAACACCCGATGGTACGCTCCCCGCAGAAACGGCAACACTTGATATTACAGCCACAAGCGTTTTCCCCTCCCCAACTTCGCCGATCTATGCCAACGAAGCCCCAGACTATATCCCTCGCTTTAAAATCAAGGTTAGGAATAACACAAAAGTTCGAGTATATATTTCATTGCAAGGCACAACTGTTGGTGATTACCACCCTATTATCGAATATGATCTTGCCCCCTGGCAAAAAACAAAACTGACTGTACCTGAAGGTTATTATGCCGTTATTGTTTATGTTGGCAACGACCCGATGATTGGATATATTGGCATTCACAGCAACAACACAGTTGAAATTACTATCAACAAAACTGATCTAAAGATCGTAAAATGATTTTCAGGAGCAAAAAGATGAGAAAAATAATTTTGATATTTGCAGCACTGGGCCTTTTGCTCAGCGCATGCACCCCTGCAGAAGAAACTCCACCGCCATTAACAGGCGAGGACATTCAGGCAACCGCTATTTCTATGGCGTGGACAATGGCAGCTCAAACAATGGCAGCTATACCAACGGCTACTTATACGCCAGTTCCTCCCACCGCAACATTTACACCTGTATTCACAGCAACTCCCATCTTCTCGCCAACCCCATTATTTACAGCAACACCTTTAGCAACAGCAACAACTGATAAAGACCGCTGTGACCAGGTTTTATCGGGCATAGCTGCGGCAACAACAAAATTACGTATTGTTAACCAAACCAAAAATTCCGTTAGTGTATCTCTATACCTTGCACCAAATAATGCAGAAAATCAATGTGGGTATATTCCAGTTTATGGCACTCCGCTAGCGAAAAATGCAGACACATCTGTTCAAGTGCCTTACCCTGGCGGCTACACATACTATGTATATGCATGGGCTTCTGGAGATACAAACTTCAGCCTTTCAGGCGGACCCTATACAATAAATAACCCCGACAAATGGGAAGTATACATTAGGGATAACGGGCTTAAATTCGTTGGTCCCTAATTTCTCTTGCTAAACTTCCAATCAAAAAGCCTCCAAATTTTGGAGGCTTTTTTTAATTCTTCCAGAGAGACTGATTATTTTCACGGTATAATTTCCCCATCGAATTCACAACCAGAGGGCATTTACCTTGACTGCAGAAAAAGGACGTATTTTCATCTCATACCGCAGAGCGGATAGCGCTGGTTACGCCGGGCGTATTTACGACCGTCTCTCTGCGCACTTCGGAAAAGATGCGATCTTCATGGATGTGGACACCATCGAGGCAGGGCTAGATTTTGCCGATGTGCTGGAAAAAGAAGTGCAAGCCTGCGATGTGCTCGTTGCATTGGTCAACAGGCAGTGGGTCAACATCAAAGACGCAGAGGGAAAGCGCCGCTTAGATAATCCCCAAGATTTTGTGCGAATTGAAATTGCTGCTGCGCTGCGACGCAGAATTCGTGTTATCCCGGTTTTGTTTGATGGGACCCCCATGCCCCGCTCTGCTGAATTACCACATGGATTAAAAAGATTGGCTCGGCGTAATGCCGTTTTTGTGCAGCATCATTCTTTCCATGCTGATGCAAACCGCTTGATCGGGCAACTGGAACTGGCCTTAAAAGCGGCGGACGATTCAAGGGTTTTTAAGGCAAAAAAGCTGAAAGAGAAGGAAGCCAAAAAAGAAAAAGAAGCAAAGATCGCGAATTTACTCTCACAAACAGATATTGCCATTCAGCTAAAAGGGTGGAAGCTTGCCAAAGAAAAACTGGAAGAACTGCTTGCGTTGGCACCAGAGCACCCACAAGCTCTGGTTAAATTAGAAATTGTGGAAGGAAAATTAAGTAAAATCGAGCAGGAAAAATTAGCCGAAGAAAAAGAGGCTCACGAAGCTGCTGAAAAATCTGAGAGAGAGAAAGCAGAACGTGAAGCAGCTGAGAAAGCAAGAATAGAGCAGGCAAGAAGAGATGCTGCTGCTAAAGAAGCGCAAGAAAAAGCAAAAAGAGAAGCAGCAGAGAGAAAAGAAAAAGAACGTTACACAGAAAAGCTCCAAACGTCGCTCAAGAGCATTCCTCGAAAAAGGCCACTTTCTGGCGCTGAAGCTCAAGAACGTGCTGACCGTTTGGCAGCACAACGAGCAAAAGAGAATGCAACTAAAGAAAAGTGAAAAACACTAATTTCTCGCATCAAGAGATTTCTTGCTCCAAATAGCTTATTCAGCTTTATTTACAAAGCAATACCTTCAAAAAAAGCCAAACTTTTTGAATTGTTTGGCTTTTTTTATTACTCTTCTTTTTTACTGGTTGTCCTTTTTTTCTTTGTCGCCATTTTCTTCGCCCCCTTCTTACCCTTCTTGGCAGCATTCTTCTTTTTGGGCTTTTCCTTTTCTTCTTCTGGCTCTTCTACTACCTTTTCCCCCACCCCAAAGGCATCATCCCACTTCGCCTGCATGGACTCTACACCTGCGCCATTCAACACTTCCGCAACTTTCATCCATTCATCCCCACCCACAGTTCTGAAATCTAAAAAGACGTGACGTTGGTACGCGCCCAGCTCAACGTAGAGTCCTTTTTCTGCCAGCTCTGCGATGGAGCGGATATATTCCAACCCAGTCACCAGATCACGGAAAATAACGTAGCCTTCTTTGCCTGCCAAATCCAGCCCTTCGACAAGCGTCCGTTTGACGAGATATTCATCACCAACAGCTTTGACTGCAAAGGATGTCGATTCCTTGATCCAGCCGCGGGTTTCGGCATATTTGTTATGGTAGACAATGAGTGCCTTTTCATCGCCGGCACGATTAGAGTAGGCAAAAACATCTTCGATAACTTGCCCGTGTTCGTTAAAAAAGTGATAGAGCAGGAAGTTTTCCACATCTGCGAATATGTATCGGCAGTGAAGCAGCGGGGCGATGACGTCATCGTGATACTGGGCAAAACCGAAATCAGGTTTCTCGTCACGGTAGGCACGGCGGTATTCCATCCCGTATTTTTCGCTGTAGCCTTCGACCTGTCCATGTCCGAACATCGGCAATCCTGGCAAAGTCGCCAAAAGCGTGCAAACGCCAAAATATTTATCGCTTTTGCCAAATTGCTCCACAGCGGTCTCTTCATCGGGGTTATTCATAAAATTGACATAACGCTTTAATACTTGTGGGTCAAAAGTAAGCGTATTTTTCATCACCTGCCTATAGCCGCCATTATCTTCATCACGAAGCATGTGCATAAAAGCAGAATTATAGACACGGTGCATTCCCAGCGTGCGGACAAAATAGCCTTCCATCATCCAGAAAGCTTCGGCGAGTAAAAGGGTATCCGGAACTTCTTTGGCAACACGGTCTACGACTTCGCGCCAGAATTCACGCGGCACAGCTTGCTCAAAATCGGCGAGAGAGATGCCATATTCCGCGCGGGAGGGAATTGCCCCACCGCCGCCCGGCTCGGGATACCATAAACGCTGGATATGTTTTTTGGCGAGGGTCATCGCCGCATCAAAACGGATGACGGGGAATTGACGCGCCACATTCAAAATAACCTGAATGATGGTTTCGCGCACATACGGGTCGAGAAAATTGAGTTGGGCGGTGTCATTCCAGGGCATGGATGTGCCATCATTACCGTGATAGATATATTTCAAATCACCTGTATGGTGGTCAACGCGCTTGAAAACAACCGCGGCATCTGAGTGATCGTAATAATGATCTTCGAGATAAATGCCTACGCGATCATCTTCAGAGAGATTTTCGCTATTAAAGGTATACCCGGGATATGGGGAGTGATCGAGCGAGAGAAAACGCTCGGGGTTTTCAACCACCCAACGAGAATCTATGCCCATATGGTTCGGCACCATATCTGCCGCAAGACGAATGCCGCGCTGCCATGCGCGCCAACGCAAATTACCGAGCGCATCTTGCCCGCCTAAATCCCACGCAATTTGATAATCGTAAAGCGAATATGCCGAGGCAACCGCGTCGGGGTTACCCATGCGCTGCTTCATACTGCGAGATGCGCGACTGCGTTCCCATAAGCCGATCAGCCAAAGACCGCTAAATCCGCGTTTTGCCAGCAGATCCAATTCTTCGTCGGGAATTTGGTCAAGACGCGAAATATCGCGCTGATATTGCTTCGAGAGTTGATCGAGCCAGACATAAGCATTTTTTGCCAACAAAACGATGCGCGGCATCCAGTCTTTGTCGATGCTAAAACGCTCATATTCTTCATATTCGCCAAAGAATTCTGGCACGGGGGGCGCAGAGCCGTCACCGCCGCCACTGCTCGGTTCACGAATGGCTTCTTCAGAAAGATAATCCATGCTACGTAAGAGCATATTGACATATTTATCGCCTAAAAGTTCGCCCCAACGCTCAGCAACATATTTTAATTGTCCTGATAAGGAGTTTGGAGAGGCTGCAATGGGCGCGCGCAGGATGTGAAGCAGCGTTTCTTTGCCTGAACCAAAGCTTGGTTCGTAACCAAAGAAGGTTTCGAGCGTCCCCAACATCTCGGCATAAACCGTGTCGAGGAGCGGCGTATCGTCAAATAATTCGTGATAATTTTCCAGTGCGGGATTTTGATTTTCAAGAGAGAGCAGGAGCATCTCTTCGAGAGTAATTGCTTGCGCTTCTCTCCCTTTGGAAGAAGAACCAGGGGCAGGAAAATGTTCATCGAAGCGCAGCAAGCCTAAATCAAGTTCGCTTTCGCCGTATTTGGCAGCGATCCAATCGAGAGCGCGCATCATCATGCCAGGATTTTCCATCTCATACTGACGAATCAGAATATGCATGACTTCATCTAATAATCCCATTGCATTGACATCACTTGCGGGAACTGTGTCTCCGCGTACCGCACTCATCTTCTCTGCAAAGCGGCGTGCGGCTGCAAAGTCGGCAAAGATAACATGTCCGTCAGTTGCAAAGAGAGAGTTATCAAACCGATATTTTTGGCGGGAAGCTTTCGAGATATGGAATTGAAAAAGCATTTTTTTTCCTAATTCGATAGATGAAAATCACTGCCTAATGATAACCTATTTCGAGTATACTTTCTTCTTGATGCCCTCATTAAATTCATCCTATCCCCTTTTAATTTTCTTTGTAGCAGAGGTGCTTTTTTACTTTGCTATTATCGCTATAGTTTTGCAGCGACGCGAAGGACAAAAACTGGCAGCCTATATCACTGCTTTTTATGCCCTTATCGCACTTCTTGTACAAAGCGGACAGTTAGCCTGGCAGGTACATTTACTTCCTAATTTATCTCCCTTCACAATTGAAGAAATTCATTGGTATAGTTCTCTTGCACTCTCTTTCCTGCTCATACTTATTCTCTTCGCATTTCTTGAAAAAGAGAAATTTGAGATATGGATAGCCATTGGCATTTTCTGGGCCATCATTCTTGCTTTGCTCGCGCTCAATATTACGCAAATCCCCGAGATTCTCTGGACAAATGGCATTTGGATGATCCCGCGAGAAAGATTGGCCTTTGGCATTATTAGTCTGGCCTGGCTCAATTTCACGCTTGGTTCCCTTTTTACTTTTCGCCGCGCTTTTAAAAATACGCGCCAGCCCTTGCATCGCAATCGCCTAAGTTATTGGCTGCCCATTTTGGCACTTCTTTTTAGTGCAGATGCGCTCTTTATCAATTTCCTTCCCAGCTGGGGCACGCCACTTCGTCTCCTTGGCATTGGGATGCTTGCCTACGTCGTTATTACGCACCACCTTCCTGACCTTCAACAAATTACACGCAGCGCGCTAATCTATCTTTCTACTACGCTGCTTGCCAGTCTTTTCTATCTACTTGGCTTCAGTCTCGCACAAAACCTGCTCCCTACAATCGTAGAAAACAGCCCTCGCTTTGCGGGAACAGTGGTAGCCCTTCTCCTGGCAACCTTCTTTCGTCCCATGCTCAATTTTGTCGAAGGAGTTATAGATCAATGGATGCGTATAGAAAATATAGATGCAAGCCAAACTATTAATGATTATAGCCAAAACATCAGCAATATTCTCGATATGGAACGCCTTGCTAACGTCACCGTTAGTCTCATTATGGAAGCAATGGGCATCAAACGTGGGTTCCTCTTCCTTGTTGACAAAGAAAAAAGAGAAGATGGCAACTACTACGCCTTACGCGCAGTACGGAATGCGGGAGAGCGACCAATCAACGCGATCTGGCTCAACGAAGAGGGTCCCATCGCCCAACATCTTGCCGAGAAACAACGCCCACTTCTCCAATTTGACCTCGACTTGCTACCGCTTTTCAAGAATTCCTATCCCGAAGAACGGAACTGGCTAAACCGCCTCGACGCAGAAGTCTACGTTCCTATTTTTGCCAAACGCGAATGGATTGGTCTCTTTGTATTGGGCGGAAAACTCTCAGGAAATCGTTACTCTAAAGAAAACCTACTCACGCTTAGCGCCTTAGCAGGACAAACTGCTGTAGCACTTGAAAACGCACGTCTCGTAGAGAATTTAATTGTACTGAACAACAAAGTTCGTGATGCTAACCGTGATCTCGAAAGCACAAAAAGAGACTTGGAAAGAATCGACCGTACAAAATCAGACTTCATCAGCATCGCCTCACACGAGCTACGCACCCCACTTACTGTTATGCGTGGCTACACAGAGATGCTCCTAGAAAATCCATCGCTCGAAAAAGCCGTCCGACAAATGCTCAAAGGAATCCATGACGGGACTTTGCGCCTACATGAAATTATGGACAGCCTCTTTGACATCGCCCAAATTGATGCGCGCACTTTGCAACTCGAACTGGAGCCAATAGATGTAGGGAAATTGATCAGCGAGGTCAGCATCAGCTTAAGCCAAGCAGCGAAAGATCGCGAGCAAAATATCCTTCTCGATTTACCACCGCTACCTGGCATCCAGGCTGATCCAAACACTTTGCGAAAGGTTTTCTACCATCTCATTTCTAATGCCATTAAATTTACCCCAAATAAAGGTGAGATCACCATTCGCGGAAAAACACTCCCCTTTAGCAGCGAAAGTTTGCCGGAAGGCGGGCTTGAAGTCATCGTTAGTGATACCGGTATCGGCATTGATCCGAATTTTACAGAAATTATTTTCACGAAATTCTACCAACCTAACGAGCAACTTAATAAACATTCGACGGGTAAGACCAAGTTTAAAGGCAGCGGTGTGGGGCTGGCTCTAGCTCTTTCACGAGGCATTGTCGAAGCCCATGGAGGAAAAATCTGGGCAGAAAGTTCTGGTTACGATGAAGAAAATTTCCCAGGAAGTCATTTCCATGTGACACTACCTTTGCGTGAACAACCCAAGGGCAGCACGCTTCCAATTAGTGAAGCGATAAAACAACGCATCTAAACATCCATTTTTTCTATATTTCACTCTCTTTTTTCGTCTTGACTTTTTTAGATTTTCCCTGTATTATCTTCTCGTAAGATGCTCTGCGTAAGTTCACGTTGGAAAGAAGAAAGTGATGGCTCGAGGCTCTTTGACCTCGAGCCATTTTATTTTGACCCTCCGATGGAACTGGCAAGTGCACGATCAATTTTTTTATTTGCCATAAGGAGGCAAACAGAATGACAGAACGTATTATCGGCACAGTCAAATGGTTCAACGGCACCAAGGGCTACGGTTTCTTGGCTCGCGAAGATGGGCCCGACGTATTTGTTCACTACAGTGCCATTCAAGGTGACGGCTACCGCAACCTTCAAGAAGGTCAGCAAGTTGAATTCACCGTTGAGCAAGGCGCAAAAGGCCCCCAAGCCACCAACGTCGTAGCTCTCTAGTCAATTTTCTTGACAACTAAAACGCCCTCTCGTTTGAGAGGGCGTTTTTTATTTTGCGGAAATACTTCTATCACGTTTTTTTCGCTCTAAGGCGTTGGCGTAACTGTAAGCGAAGGTGTTGGAGAGGCAGTCAAATAGGGATAATAAAAGGTCAAAGCATGGGTCGGGTCTGTATTCTCATCTCCTTCTGAGCCGCCAATCCAATAGGTATTCCCATCAGCGGCAATTACTTGTGCAAAAAGCCAACCAAGCTCAGGGTTTTTATTCATAATACCTGTCAAAGTAAAAGCAGAACCTTGCTCTTCCATTGGTCCCCCAATTGCCTTACTAGGAATAGAACGAAGAGCAACGCCGTTTCGACGAACTACCTTTACCATTAGACCTGTAAGATCACTGAATTTTTTATTCGTTCCTATATTTCCTCCACTCCCACTGGGTAACCTAACAACATCACCCGTTTTCCAGTCAGGCCACTCTGTTCTTATACGAGGGGTACTCGTTGCACTAGGAAGTGGCGTAGGCGTAATACTAGGGCTTGGTACAAAAACGAAAGTTGTTCCTGTTGGGTAAGGCGTTATTGTCGGACGACGTGTTGCAAGAGTAGGAGTACTCGTATACAAAGATTCGGCCATTTCTGTCTGGTAAGCTGCGGCTGTTTGCGTTCCCGCTACTACTGTAAAAATAAAGCCTGGAGCCTGAGAAGGCTTTGGTGAACAAGCAACTAAAACCAGAGCGATCAAAATTAATATACCAAAATTTCTTTTTTTCTTCATATTTCTCCATTTCCTTCTTTCATAGATTATACCTAAGCTGATTTCTTTGGTAAAACATTTCTTTCTTCTTTCTCTCAGCATCACGTGGTAGTTGATCTGTAATACCCAAAACCTGATATTCTTCCTCCCATTTTTTCAGATTAGGTTAATCTAAATGTGTAAAATTATACAGCCTGATTAACCTTTTTTATTGGAGACCTTAGTTATGAAAAACTCGAAGTTCATTATCGGCGGTTTGTTTATTCTTGCCGCTGTTGTTTATCTAATCGCCTCATCCACGCAAGCCAGCGCGGAGTACTTTATGACCATTGAAGAAGTTAGAGAGCAAGAAGCCGAAATAGTCGGAAAATCCTTGCGGATTTCTGGTGCAGTATTGGGAGACTCGATCAATTACGATCCCGACACACTTACCATCACCTTTACTGTTGCTCATGTTACGGGCGACAATGATGAGATAGAATCCAGTGGTGGGCTTGCAAAAGTATTACACGATGCAGTTAGAGAAGAGGGAACTCCTCGCCTTGATATTGTTTATAATGGCCCTATGCCAGATTTGCTTCAAAATGAAGCCCAAGCCATTATGACAGGACATATTAAAGCTGATGGCATCTTTTATGCTGATGAACTTCTATTGAAATGCCCCACCAAATACGAAGAAGCCGTTCCTGAGCAATCAGAAGGCTAAAAGGTTTATTACAAGAAAAAGTAAAATGGCAGCCGCCAAGCTAAAATCAAGTTCGTTGCGTTACGCGCACGAGCATAGCTAAGCGAAATGGGGCTGCCTTTTCATCTCTAAATTCACCACAAAGCCCGCAGAAACAGTCCTATAAAAGCTATGCGGCGAAAAATCATGGAGTAATTTTTATGCTTCCAAGTTTGGGATACGGAATACTCGTCATCACCCTGCTCGTTACAGTATATAGTGTAGCCGCAGCCATTTACGGGGAAACGAAAAAATCTGCGGAAATGGTTGAGAGCGCGCGCCGCGCTATGCTCTTGGCATTACCGCTCATCACTATTGCATCTGCCATTCTTATATATTTGCTGGTCAATGATCGCTATGATGTGGAATATGTTTGGTCAGTAACTAATCGCTCGATGCCAATGTACCTAAAGATCACTGCCTGGTGGGGTGGACAGCCCGGCTCGCTCCTCTTTTGGAGTTGGTTGCTCTCCACCTTCACATCGGCAGTGACTCTCCGCAAATGGGATCGCGACCGCGAGTTGCTTCCTTGGGTTTTGGTTGTTACCGGCGTAACATTAGCGTTCTTCATTTCCTTGAATGTTTTCTTTGAAAACCCCTTCAAGCTGATTCCAGCTGGCATTTCTGTTCCCCTTGATGGGCGTGGGTTAAATCCTCTTTTGCGACATCCGGGCATGATCATTCATCCTCCCGCCCAATATCTGGGATTTGTCGCCTTCACCATCCCCTTTGCCTTCGCTATCGCCGCGCTGATCACAGGCCGCACAGATGATCGCTGGATACGCATAACCCGCCGCTGGACACTCTGGGCGTGGCTTTTTCTTTCGCTCGGTCTCGTTCTCGGCATGCGCTGGGCTTACGATGTACTCGGCTGGGGTGGCTATTGGGGTTGGGATCCGGTCGAAATCGCCGCGCTCATGCCCTGGCTAACGGGTACAGCTTTCTTGCATTCCGTGATGATCCAGGAAAAACGGGGCATGTTGAAGCACTGGAATATGATCCTGATCATCCTGACTTTTGATTTGGTCATTTTCGGGACTTTCTTGACCCGATCTGGTGTGCTTTCATCTGTTCATGCCTTTGCCCAAAGCGAAATCGGGCCTCTTTTCTTCCTTTTTATAACTTTTACTTTCATAACTTCTATCGTATTAGTTTTTTACCGTTGGGTAGATTTAAAATCAGAAACAGAAATGAAGTCTATGCTTTCACGAGAAGCACTCTTTTTGCTCAACAACCTGCTTTTCTTGAGCATTCTCGTAGTCAGCTTCTGGGGCGTAATGTTCCCTCTCATTTCTGAGCTTTTCACAGGCTCAAAAGTAACTGTGGGACCTCCTTTCTACGAGCGCGCAACTGGTCCGCTCTGGGGCGCATTAATGCTCCTTATGGGCATTGCTCCCCTTTCTGCGTGGGGGCACTCCACAATTAAAACTTTAGGCCGCTCCATTTGGAAACCCGCTGTAGCAGCCCTTATCGCTCCGATCTGGGCACTCATCGCAGGCATCACCAATTGGATCGCGCTAATCGGCTTTACCTTGGTCGCTTTAGTTATCACCGTTTCCGTTCGCGAATTCTGGCGTAGCGCACAAGCTCGTAGTAAAAGATCGGGTGAAAACTTCTTCAACGAACTCAGGAAACTCATCAAGCGTAATCGTCGTCGCTATGGTGGCTACATCATCCATATCAGCATGGTTTTAATGGGCATCGGTATTATTGGCATTGAGCTTTTCCAGAGCGACACCCAGCAGCATCTCGGCATTGGCGATCAAATCGAACTGGCAGGTTATACTGTTCAATACGATAGATTAGACCAATTCCGTCACGAAGATGGGCGCTTTATCACGCGTGGTGAAATGTCTCTTAGCAAAGATGGCAAAGACCTCGGCACACTCGCCCCTCGTTACGACCTCTACCCAGATGGGCAGCCCATGACCATCCCTGCCGTACGCAGCACCCTCGTTGACGATGTATATATCATCCTCGTCAACTGGGAAGGTATCACCGCCGAAAGCACACCTTTCAAGGTCTACCATAATCCACTCGTCAAATGGGTTTGGATCGGCGGTTATGTCTTTATTGCAGGCATTATCATCGCTGCATGGAGAGATGAGGAAGAAGAAAGAATCTAAATCGGATAAAAAGCCGCTTCACACCTGTTTTTGGCTTGATACCGTCTATATTTATTGCGTTGCCCAAACCTTTTGCTTGATACCATTAATACAGCGCACTGCTCGCAAAGAAGATTCAGGAAATATTATGAAAAAATTTAACATCTTAATCCTCCTAGTCATTGCTCTCTCGCTCTTCTCAGTCGGGACAGTTGCCGCTCAAGGCGGCACAGACGAGATCAGCGATGATGAAGTGAATGCCATTGCCAGCCAACTCTTTTGCCCCGTCTGCGAGAATACCCCCCTCGATGTTTGCGAAACACAAGCCTGTAAACAATGGCGTGAATTAATTCGGCTAAAGCTCTCTGAAGGCTCCACAGAAGCTGAAATCAAAGAATATTTTGTCGCAAATTACGGTGCGCGAGTGCTTTCTGAGCCTCCTCGCGAAGGCTTCAGCCTTTTGGTATATTTCGTGCCCCCCGCAATCATTTTGGCTGGTCTCATCATTCTTTTCCGTGCCTTCAAGCAATGGCAAGTGGATGATGAAGACGAGACAGATGCTTCCGTAACGGAAGCAAGCCCAATATCCGCGAGCGAGACGGGCGATCCAAAAGATGATTATCTTGCCCGTTTTGAAGAAGAATTGCGTAAACGAGATTAGACAGTTCCTGAAAAGAAATGGAGAAAGAAATGACAGAAAACACCCCCGAAAACACCGCTCCCAAACGCGGGATGCCGCTGTGGGTACAAATTACCGTCTGGACAGTTTTGATTGCGCTATTGGTAGTCGTCTTTATGGGTTTGCAACGCGCCAAAGAAGGGAATGTGCAAGCCGGTGCCGAAACCGGCGAATTTGATTTCACGATGCCGCTTTTTGAAGGCTATGAATATGAAGGTGCGCAAGAAATTTCTCTGACTGAATTGCGCGGAAAAATTGTTGTGCTCAATTTTTGGGCAAGTTGGTGCGTGACCTGCAAAGATGAAGCCGTAGAACTCGAAGAGGCTTGGCGACTTTACCAGCCCGGAGGCGAGGTGGTCTTCGTTGGCGTAGACTACGTGGATACTGAACCAGAAGCACGTGGCTATCTTGAAACTTACGATATTACCTACCCAAATGGCCCTGACATGGCAACTCAGATATCACAAGCATTCCGTATTCAAGGCGTGCCAGAAACCTATTTCCTTGACAGGAATGGCGTTGTACAACATGTACAACTAGGACCATTTCGCTCAACAGAACAGATTTTGAATATCGTCGACTCTTTATTGGCAGAATAAAAATCTGGTCGTGGATAAATTGAAGTGACAGGATGATTCTGCGAGAAGCATGCACTTGCGACGCGGCAGTCTCAGACGCCTAAAAACAAGATTGCTTCGGCGGTAAAATTGCCTCGCAAAATCACCTACATTTAGAATTGCTTATCTAGAAGACAGGAAGAAAAATTTATGGACATCGGTGCAATTTTTATACTTTTGGCTTTAGTCATTTTGGTTGCCATGTATTTGGCACAACCTTATTTGGAAAAGCGTGCCAAAGTCGTTTCTGCAGAGGAATTAGAACTTTCTGCTTTATTTGCAAAACGTGACGACGTGGTTAGCGCCCTCAAAGAATTGGAGTTTGATAATGCACTCGGCAAAATCCCTGAGGAAGATTATCCTATCCAAAGAGAAGAACTGATGGCAAAAGGCGCAGAGGCATTACGCCGAATAGATGCTTTCAAAGCTGATACAGGTAGCTCTGGCGATCAACTTGAAGCAGCAATTGACGCACGAGGTGCAACCTCACCAACAGAAGATGATGATATCGAATCCCTTATCGCGGCACGGCGGAGCAAACGTAAAGCCAAATCAGGCGGCTTTTGCCCGAATTGTGGAAATCCCATTTTGAGTAATGATAAGTTCTGTACGAGTTGTGGAAAGAGAACTTAGAAAGTCAGGAATTAGATATTAGGAAAATTGTAGGGGCGGGTCTAAGGCCCGCCCCTACAGTAACAAAAAGGCTTTTTTATGAAATTACGTTTTTTGATCATTCTTGCTATTTTAGCTATCTCTCTCTCGGCTTGTGTTTCCCTTGCCGAGGATATTACTCCGCCACCAAATTCTGCTATGCCCACATCTCATCCAACGATGGAGCCTGTTTTTCCTAAAAACACGCCTAATGCGGCAAATGGCGCAGCTATCTATGCCGAAAAATGCGCAGCCTGTCATGGGGAAAGTGGTCTTGGAGATGGTCCAGATAGCGCTAAGTTACCAAATCCTGTTACAGCACTTGGCAGCACTAAAGTTGCATCAGAAGCTTCGCCAGCTGAGTGGTTTACAGCCGTTACAGAGGGAAATCTTGAGTCCTATATGCCACCCTTCTCCAGCCTCTCCGATCAGGAACGCTGGGATGTGGTTGCTTATGCCTTTAGCTTAAGCACTTCTACTGAAGAGATCGAGATCGGGAAAGAAATCTTTCAAGCAGAATGCTCTGAATGTCATGGTGAAGATGGTACAAGTGATGTTTTTCCTGCCGATTTTAGCAACCAGAGTTTTATGGCTACACGCTCGGCAGTCACACTAGCAAAGACAATAGTCAATGGCTCGAGTGCGGGCATGGCTCCCTACGGAGAGAAATTTAGCGACGAAGAAATTACAGCCCTCACAAACTATCTTCGCTCCTTTAGTTTTGATCTCATTACAGAAGAAAGCCAAGCAACTGAAACTGCAGAAGAACCTTTGGCAGAAACTGCTGTTGAAGATGCCCAAAAAGAAAATACTGATGGCCAAACACTTTTCATTGAGAACTGCGCCATTTGTCATGGCGAAGATGGCACGGGACTTACAGCCCAAGTCGATTTGACGGAAGGCGACCGGATGAGCAAATTCCCCGACCAGATGTTGGCGACATTAATTGCCCAGGGCAACGAAGTGATGCCTCCTTTTGAGGGTAGGTTGAGCAATGCAGAAATTGATGCACTGGTCGCTTATGTGCGGAAACTTGGCGGGAGTATGCCCGTCGCCGAAGCTACTGCCGATGGTGAAGAGCAAATTGAAACCACGCCAGAAGTCGATGTTATTTTAGGCGGAAAAATTACGGGCGTAGTCACCAATGGCTCAGGCGGAAACCTGCCCAAAGGTCTCATTGTCCAATTAGAAGCTTACGATCACGACATGGTCTCAGGCGGTTTCAACAAAATATCAACAATAGAAACATTGCTCAATGCTGATGGCACGTATCTCTTTGAAGATGTTGAAATTCCCGAAGGGCGTGCTTTCTTGGCCGTGATCGAAAAAGATGGTGTTACCTATAATTCGCAACCAAACTTTGTAACCGAAGGTAGCACAGAACTAGACTTACCACTCACATATTATGAAACCAGCACCGATGCGTCTGAACTGAGTATTGATCGTTTACATATCTTCTTTGAGCCACCAAATACCGAAGCCGAACTGGCTCAAGTCGTGGAAGTTTTTGTGGTTTCGAATCCCAGCCTTTACGCAATTGTGGCAGAAGACGAGAAAGCCGTAGTCGAGTTCGTTTTGCCCGAAGGCGCGCTCAATATACAATTTGAAGATAGCGTTTTTGGCGAGAGATACACAGAAACCCCTGGTGGCTTTGGCGATACTATGTCCATTTTGCCTGGCATGGGCGGGCACGAAATAGTAGTCTTCTTTGAATTACCCTTCGAAAAGAGTTTCCTCTCCGGCAACAAACTAAATTTTGCGCAAAAAATTAACTACCCGATTGATTCTGCCATAGTAATGGCGCCACAGGGTCTAAAGATCGCCAGCGATATTCTCCAGGAAAGCGGAGAACGTGAAGCACAAGGATTGATTTTCAATACTTACTCTTCGCAAGCTTTGCCAATAGGCACAACGCTAGAAATGAGTGTATCAGGCAAAGTATCATCAAGTGCAGTAGCCACTGAAGTGGACTCCCAGAAAAATATACTTTATGGCGTAATCTCTCTTGGCATTGCTCTGATTGGCGCAGGTTTTTGGTACTACATGCGCGGACGTGATGAGGATGAGTACGCTGATGAAGAAGAAGGTGAAGAAGATAGCGATGAGGCTGTTGATGCCGGATATGATGATGCCGATAAACTCATGGATGCTATCATTGCTCTTGATGATGCTTATCGAGCAGGAGGCTTAAGCGAAACTGTTTATAAGAAACGTCGAACAGAACTGAAAAGAAAGTTACAAGAACTCCTATAAAAAGCACTCGGGCATCATAATTTTATTTGGTGCCTGACACAAACACCATGATAAAAGTTCGTAAACTTGTTAAAAGATTTGGGCTAAAAACCGTGCTCAAAGGCATGGATTTTTCCGTCGAAGACGGAGAATTTGTTGCACTCATCGGGCCAAATGGCGCGGGAAAAACCACCTTTCTGCGCATTCTTGCCAGCCTTGCACGCCCCTCGATGGGCACAGTCAGCGTAGCAGGATATAACCTCCCCCAAGAAGCTGCAGATGTGCGTCGCCGGCTGGGCGTAGTTTCCCATCAACCACTACTCTATGTAGATCTGACCGCCGCCGAAAATCTCAAATTTTACGGAGGGATGTATAATTTACAGAACTTGCCTACGCGCATAGACGAAGTTTTGGAAATGATCGGATTATCAAACCGACGGAACGATCTTGTCCGGACATATTCTCGCGGCATGCAGCAACGTCTTGCCATTGGACGTGCTGTCTTGCATGACCCAAACGTGATACTCTTCGACGAACCCTATACCGGTCTCGATCAGGATGCCTCCGCCATGCTCGACGATGTGCTTCGCACTGTTGCCGCGCGTGGTCGCACCGTTGTAATGACCTCCCATGATCTCGCCCGCACAGAAGACCTTGCCACTCGCTTTGATGTCCTCTCTCGCGGGAAAATCGCCGCATCTGCCACACACAAGGACTTTGGCTCAGGAAACTTGCTGACTTTCTATAAAAACGTATTGGAAGAGGGGAAAGCACAATGAAAGAGAATAAAGAAAAAAGAAGCGGCAATTACCTAAGAGCTATCGGAGCAGTTGCCTGGAAAGACCTCGCAGCAGAACTGCGTTCAAAAGAATTACTCTCAGCGATGCTGGTTTTTGCTTTACTTGTTATTTTTATATTCAATTTTTCGCTCGAACTGGATGCAAAAACACGTAATTCTGTTACCTCCGGTGTTCTCTGGGCAACATTTGCCTTCGCCGGAACTTTAGGGTTAAATCGTTCAATGGCAATCGAAAAAGACCGCGGTTGTCTTGATGGGTTATTACTTGCCCCCGTAGACCGAAGTGCGATCTATTTCGGCAAAGCTATTAGCAATCTGACCTTCATGCTCATCGTTGAAGCGATTGTCCTGCCTGTCTACAGCCTCCTATATAATACAAATCTCTTTCAACCCGGACTTATACTCGTGATCTTGCTCGGATCGGTTGGCTACACTGCAGTTGGGACATTGCTCTCTGCAATGAGCGTCCAAACTCGCACGCGAGATGTAATGTTGCCTATTTTGCTTTTCCCCATCATCTTGCCAGTCATCATTGCAGCCGTGCGCGCCAGCGGTGGATATTTACAAAATTTACCCTTTGACCAAATCCTGCCCTGGCTCAATTTATTAATTGTCTATGATGTGATTTTCACCGCCATTGCTTTTATGGTCTTTGATTACGTTGTTGAAGAGTAAAACATCACGTCATTGCGAGCAAAGCGAAGCAATCTCCCCGATTGTCAAGCAGACTGCCACGTCAGGCTAAAGCCTTCCTCGCAGTGACGACAAAATCATCTTTGCTGGAGAAATTTATGAAATCTAAACCTACCGCCCTGAAAACACTCGACATCGTGTCTCTCATACTGCTTGCTGTCGCGACCTATCTTGCTCTTGTTTTTGCGCCCACCGAACGCGTAATGGGGGATGTGCAACGCGTCTTTTACTTCCATGTTGCTACCGCTTGGGTCGGCTTGCTGGGATTTGTTGCAGCGGGCGTGAGTGGCGTCATCTACCTAAAAACGCAAAATCTGAAATGGGATTTAGTCGAACAAGCCGCCGTTGAAATTAGTCTTGTCTTCTTCTTTATCACCATTGTTCTCGGCTCAATTTGGGCGCGCCCAATCTGGAACACATGGTGGACATGGGATCCACGCCTGACATCAGCATCTATCGTTGAATTAATATATCTCGCCTACTTAATGCTCCGTCAAGGGATCGAAGACCCCGATAGACGCGCTCGTTTTGGCGCAGTATATACCCTCGTCGGCGCGGTCTCTGTCCCGATCACATTTATTTCCATTCGCCTTTTCCGCTCCATCCACCCAATTCTGGATAGCGGTCAAAATGCAGGCGCAGGAGAAACAATGGGCTTAACTGGAGATATGAAAATCGCCTTTTTCTTCGCTCTCTTTGCTTTTACTGTTATTTTCATTGACCTCTTCTGGAACCGCATCCGCTTGGGTCAGCTACAGCAGAAGGTTGAGCAACTAAAATTAAAGGTGATGGAGTAAGAATAGGAGACTCTCATGCTATTTTTAAACACAATTGATACATCAAACTATATGATCGCCGGATATGCCGTTTTCTTCGGTGTAACCATTATCTATCTTCTTAGCTTATATACCCGCTGGAAAAATCTCCAACGAGATTTGGAAACCTTGGAAGAATTGGACGAGTAAAGTTAAAAAGTTATAAAACAGATGACAGTCACTTTTAAAGTGACTGTCATCTCGTAAAAAAGTCCGCTTTTGCGGACTTTTTTGATTCTTATCGGTGCTATACTTTGAGAACACGAAAATGAAGACTACAACTCATAGGAAATTATGAAACCAAAACGAATCATCCTTGTCCGACATGGCGAATCGGAGGGAAATGTTGACTGCCAACGCTATGAAGAGACCCCTGATTATGCACTCAATCTAACAGCAAGGGGAATTGAGCAAGCCCAAAAAGCTGGCCGCGAAATCAAGAAAATCATTGGCAGTGAAACGATTAGTGTCTACATCTCGCCCTTTTTTCGAACGCGCCAGACCTTTGCCGAGATAATAAAAAGCGTTCAGGAAAATATTGCTCGGGAAATAGAAGACCCACGAATAAGAGAGCAGGAATGGGGGCATCTGAGACCCATTGATGAAAATCAAGATATAAAGAAAGAGCGTGACGAATACAGTACTTTCTATTTTCGTATTCCAGATGGCGAATCTGGTGCAGATGTTTTTGATCGTGTCAGTACTTTTATGGAGACATTGCATCGTGATTTTCGCAAGGAAAATTTCCCAGACAACGTGCTCATCGTTACTCATGGGATGACATTACGTCTTTTCCTGATGAGGTGGCTTCACTGGCGTGTTGAAGAATTCGAAAATGTGCGTAATCCAAAGAATTGCCAAATTGTCATTCTCGAAAAAGAAGAAAATGGCAAATACAAGCTGATTACAAAATTGAGAATGCGCGATCCGCAGATTCTCTCGAATATTGCTTTATCCTAATCACCACACATAAAAGGAAGATTTAATGACCAACCCCCACCTCCCCCTCGATCAGAAAATCCTCGGCGACATCTACAGCAGCCGCGAAGCGATGGACAATCTCGAAGTCCTCTGCGACGATTTTGGCTCCCGTTTTGGCGGCACTGCCGGTGAAAAGCTCGCCGCAGATTTCATTGCAACCAAATACAAAGAATATGGCTTAAGCAATATACACCTTGAACCTTTCGAATATCTCGGCTGGGAACGTGGCGATGTGAAACTCGAGATCATCAGCCCCGTTCAAAAAGAAATTCCCTGCATCACACTACCGCAATCACCACCAATTGAAAATTTCGAAGGCGAAATCTTCAATATCGGCGAGGGAGCACCATCCGATTTTAATGCAAAAGCAGCACAGATCAAAGGTAAATTCCTGATGACAAACAGCGCCCTTTACCCCAAAGGCATCAAACGCTGGGTGCATCGCAGCGAAAAATATGGTCGCTCTTTGCTGGCTGGCGCAATCGGATTTATTTTCGTTAATCATTATCCGGGCTATGGTCCCGCTACGGGCGGCATCGGTTGGGAAGGAGAGGCTGCGCTCGCGCCGGGCATCTCCATCGCCAAAGAAGACGGCGATTTTATCCAACGTCTGCTCAAAAAGCATGGCTCGGTCAAAATTCGGCTCACCAGCACAGATACAATCTCCCCCAAAATATCGTGGAATATCGTCGGCGACCTACCCGGCACAGAAAAGCCCGATGAAATTATCCTGATGGGCAGTCATTACGACGGACACGACATCTCACAGGGAGCCAGCGACCCTGCTTCGGGCGTGGTTTCGGTGCTCGAAGCTGCTCGGGTTCTTGGCAAGCACGTCAAACTCCCGCGCACGATCCGTTTTGTGATGTGGGGCGTCGAAGAGATCGGTTTACTTGGCTCCAATGCTTATGTCCGTGACCACGCCGACGATCTTCATAAAATCCGTTTTTATTTGAATATGGATGCAGCGGGCGGCGCGCCATCTAAAGATATTAATCTACACGCGTGGGATGTTTTGCAGGAAACTTTCGAAGGCTATCGTGAAGAGATGGCGCTCGATTTCGCCATCGGGCAAACTTTTCACTCCGCTTCCGATCATTTCCCCTTCCTGAAGGCGGGCGTTATCACCGGCGGCGTTGAGCCTGTTCGCCAAACGCGCTCAGGGCGTGGTTATGGGCACACTCAATTTGATACGGTGGACAAGGTCGAAATTCAAGGATTGCGCGATGCTGCATCTCTCGCTGCTCGGATCGTGCTGCGCGTGGCGCACGAGAAAAATTGGCCTGCTACCCCGCGGGATACATCTGCCGTAGACGAACTTTTGAATCAGCCGTCCCGGACCGAAGTACAGGCTTATTTGGCAAAGATGGAAGAATATCACTCGCAAAACTAAAAGACCACAAAAGCCTTGAAGACTTTTGTAGTCTCATAATCAGAAATGAAAAGTGCCTTGCGAAGATTTCGCAAGGCACTTTCTTATCTAAAAAGCTGAAAACCCCGCTTCGCGCTTGCATTCAACTTGAGAGCATTTTTCATCATCTCTTCGCCCCCAAAGAGCACCGTTAATTGTGAGCTATAAGCAGCTACGCCTTCTTGCCAGGTGTGTAACCCTTCGTCGGTTACCGAGAAATCTTCAACAGCCAAGCCCGCTGTCATTTCGGCATATTGCTCTGGGCACCAAAAGGTATAGGGGATGTCGGCATAATAGCGCAGCGGATGCCCAATGCGCTCAGCGGCGCGGCGCACGATGAGATGATCGGGGTGATCGCCAATTGTCAGCGGGGCGACAAGAATATCGTCAGGGTGGAGATTCGCTTTAATTGCTTCAGCAATTTTTGTGACAAGATTTTCATCCGCTGCGTGGGGCGGAACGAATATCTCATCAGGGTATAGAACTTCCCCATCATCAGCACGGCGGTAAATGCAATCGAGAAAATCGAAATAACGCGGAAACGCGTCCACTCGGAGGGCAGCTAAACAATCTTCTGCCAGACGCGCTTCTAATGTTTCTTTAGCGGAAGCAAGTTCCCATCCGGCATGTACCGAGCGGGCGAGATCTGAGAGGGGCATATCGTCTGCCGGAATCCCGCTCATCCAGTTCCAAATTTCTACAGGAATTCCTGCTTTTCTTTGTTTTGCAATAATGCCGCCACAAGAAAGAACGGCATCGTCGAGGTGTGGGGAGAGATATATCCAACGCATAAGGGCACTAACCACATTCATCTTTCTTGACACAAATTTGACTTTTATTGTCTTGTTTGTATAATTTACACATCTTCTTTATTTTACTCGAGGTTATATAAATGAAAAAAACACTTTTAATTACGCTAGCTCTTTTTCTCTTTCTTGCAATTACTCTGATAGCTGTCTCCCCTGCCATTGCTTTTGAAGGGCGTCATTTTCGCTCCTTTGATAATATAGATCAACAAAAAATAGAGAGCGCCGAGGTCGGTTGGACGTTAGTATTATCTACGGTTTCTTTTAGCGGGAGTGGCGCTGACTTAACCTTTGCTGTCGAAGGCAATCCCCCAACAAGTCTTAGCACGCTCGCATATGGGGGCTGGAGTGGTGCTTACCCAATGTACTGCAACTTTAATAGCAATCGAGGTGTCCTTGTTTGCCATATCGAAAGCGGTATTCGAAAACATGATAGTGCTTATTTCGAGCTTTGGGGACAGCCTTTTACAATTTCAGTTCCTGAGCAAGCACCAGAAGAACCTGCTCTCTCGCAAGACCTGCCATCCTGTCAAGACAGTGAGTGTCCAGAGTAGTCTATTATAGTTTTATGAACTTTGAAAAATCCCCAGAAAATACTGGGGATTTTATCTTTATAGTGGCTCGCGAAAATCGTATATTCCATTTCGAATGGCGTATTTTGCTTCGCAATTGGGGCAAATGAGCATTTCTGGCTCTTCCTGAAGGGGCGCATGGCTGCATTGAGGGCATTGAAAGAAAGCACCTTCTGATGCAATTTCTGTATCACCAATCGCTTCGCTGATCGTGAAAACTGATGGTGAAAGCTGCCACCAATCACCAGTTAATTGGGCGAGAGAATCCAGCCACGCAAGAAAAGATGTAGGGAAGAGACGCTTGAGAATGTCTATGCGAAAGTGCGAAAGGGTTAATTGACGCTCAAGTTTGAAGTCTTTTTCTTTAAGCCATTTGCGAATTGTTTTAGGATGAAAATCAAAATTCAGCTCAACAAATTCGACTTGCTCAGGCGTAAAGGGGCTCCAATCTTGGCGACGAAGAAGATAGCGCAAGATTGCTTTCAGATTAAGTTTATTTGCATACTCAAGAAGAAATTTTGACGCAGGCTGAAGCACACGACGTACTTGTTGCAGAACTGCTGGCGCATCTTTCATATGATGCAGCGTACGGATCATCGTCGCACCGCCGAAAAGGCCATCCACAAAAGGAAGTCTATAAGCATCTGCAGCAACATAGATATAACGCTCATTTTCGCCAAGTCTTTCTTGTGCTTGCTGGAGCTGGGTACGGGAATAATCGAGCAAAACGATGCGTTCGTAACCTACGTAACGCGGAGTGTTGCGTCCTGCACCTGCGCCGATCTCCAAAAGTAATTTTCCGCTTTTGGGCAAGAGACGTTTCAAGGCGATTTCTTCGGCTTTATCTTCGTAAGCGCGACCACCTTCTTCCCAGAAGGAAGTTTGGTAATCGGAGCCTTCGTAATCACAAACGGGTGGATTCTGTTCTTTCATAATTAGATACGGGTTTAATTTTGCGAATAAAAGAAATCAGGAATCAGTATGAGACAATCCCTGATTCCTGATTTTCTAATTTAGAGTTACGAAAACTATTTAGCTTCCACTTCCGTTATAGCCACGTCCCATTGCACGGTAATTGAAGCCCATTTCGCGCACATGAGCAGGATCGTAGATATTGCGACCATCAAAGATGACGGCATTTTCTTTCATTAAGTCTTTGACTTCCTTGAGACTTAGTTGCTTGAATTCATTCCATTCGGTGACCACAATAAGTGCATCACAGCCTTTTGCCATATCGTAGGGATTTTCAAACATATCAACGACAGGAAGCAGATCACGGGCAACATCCATTGAAACAGGATCATATCCACGCATGGTCGCACCGGCGGCGTTAAGGGCATTGGCGATGTCAATCGAAGGAGCATCGCGCATATCGTCGGTGTTGGGCTTAAAGGCAAGCCCAAGCAATCCGATGGTTTTACCTTTTACATCACCGCCCAACATCTCAATAACGTGCTCAACAACCATGTCGCGGCGTTGATAATTCACATCTAATGTTTTGTTGAGAATAAGGGGATCAAGACCCTTTTCCTCTGCCATAAAAGCGAGTGCTTTGACATCTTTCGGAAAACAGGAACCACCCCAGCCAAGACCGGCATCGAGGAACATTGGCCCAATACGTTTATCGTATCCCATACCAACAGCAACTTCTTTTACATCAGCACCGAGAGCTTCACAGATGTCGGCAACTTCGTTGATGAAGGAGATTTTTGTCGCCAAGAAAGCATTGGAAGCGTATTTGATCATCTCAGCAGTGCGAAGGTTAGTGATCACGATCGGGGCACGCAAAGGGAGATGAAGGTGAGCAACCTTTTCAGCAGCTTCTACATCCTGCGAGCCCAAAACGGTGCGGTGCGGATTCATGAAATCGCCAATTGCAGAACCTTCACGTAAGAACTCAGGACAGGAAACAACAGAGAAATCAATAGGTTCAGGCTGTGCTTCTTTAACAATATTCGCAACCCAATCTCCTGTGCCAACTGGTACAGTAGATTTATTGATCAGAACCAATTCATCGCTCATATTTTCAGCAATAGCGCGTGCTGCGGATGCGACATATTGCAAATCAGCATCACCGTCTACGCCAGAGGGAGTTCCTACTGCGATGAAGGCGAATTCGCTTCCTTTTAACGCTTCTTCATAAGAAGTGGTAAAAGTTAAACGCCCTGATTTCACATTGCGCTCAACCAGTTCTTCAAGCCCAGGCTCATAAATGGGCATAATGCCTTTATTCAAATTTTCTACGCGTTTTTCGTCAATATCCAATGCAATAACGCGATTTCCAAGGTCAGCAAAGCAGGCTCCAGAAACGAGACCAACATAACCCACACCAACTACACAAATTTGTTTCATATTTTCCTCACAAGTAGTGTTTTTTTACACAAATCAAACGGCTCTTAATATACCAGAAAAATCAACTTCAATAAATACGAGTTTATTGAAGAAAAATTACAATTCCCACATGGCTCACCCTGCCGGAGTCGGTGTTGCTGTTGGCGAGGGTGTCGGTGTCAGGGAGGGCGTCAAAGTCGGCGAAGGCGTGAATGTTTGTGTCGGCGTAAAGGTTGCTGTAGGCGTCAAAGTAATTACAGGCAAACGTGAATTTTCCAACAAACCCAATAACTCGATATAGACCCAACCGCGTTCTAAATCTACAAACTCCTCAGGTTGATTTGGCGCAATACGCAACCAACTTCCCTCTTCATTCGCTGCATCAAAATATAAGCAATCTTCACCTTTCAAATTGCCAAAAACACCATACTGTGTACTTGGCCCAACACGAACATTTACGGAATATGCATTAATACAATAGCGCAAACCCTCAGGGCGCCCTTTCTTTGTTGGCGTTATAGAAGGCGTTCGAGACGCCGTTCTAGTTGGTGTATCGGGAACATCAGTTGCCGTAGCTGTGTTCGTCGGTTCGCCTGTAGGCGGGGCTTGCGTTGGCGTCAATGTCTGAGAGAGCGCAATTCGTGTCAAACGTGCTTCAGCCGTCTGTGTTGCACTTCTCGCATATTTATAAGGCGCGGTCGTTTGGAGATAACCAAAATACCCCGTAATTCCCACACCTAATAGCCCCAAAACAGCAACGATTATTTCAGTAGAAAGTTTAAAACCTGTCTTTTTTTTCTCTTTCGGCGTTGAAGGCTCGCTCATTCAAAAACTCCAAAATTATTCATATAATGACTCGCTAAATATACTATGCCTTGTCTCATCCTGCAACTTGGCAGGGCTATTTTTTCTTGGTATAGTCTACCTCATGAAAATACTATTTGTCGCCGACGGACGCTCACCCATAGCCCTTAATTGGATTAAATACTGGACGGAACGAGAGCATGAAGTTTTTCTCGTCTCAACTTATCCCGCCACCCCAGACTTGACGTTATCGCGCGTGGACTTTATCTCGGTTGCGTTCAGCCAAACAAAATCTACACCCCAAACAGCATCCCGCCAAAAGAAATCCCCGCTCTGGGGCGCGGCAACACTAAAATTACGGATGGGCATCCGGCATTGGCTGGGGCCACTCACCATCCCTGGTGCTGCTATGCATCTCAATGAACTTGTAGATGAGATTCAGCCCGATATTGTTCACGCCATGCGCATTCCCTACGAAGGGATGCTCGCCGGGATGGCAAAAAAGTTTAACAAAGACTTTCCTTCCTTGCTTATCTCCATCTGGGGAAACGATTTCACGCTCCATGCCCCATCCACACCGCTCATGGAGGATTACACTCGCAAAGCGCTCCACGCAACTGATGCCCTCCATGCCGACTGCCACCGTGATATTCGTCTCGCAGAAGAATGGGGCTTTGACCCTGCTCACCCCAGCATCGTTTTACCTGGCGCTGGCGGCATAGATCAGAGTGTTTTTTATCCACCAGATGACTTGTCATTGCGAAGCAGTTCTACGGCTGAAGCAATCTCCATCTCGGCGCAGGAGACTGCCACGTCGCAAAAGCTCGCTCCTCGCAGTGACACTCCGCTCATCATCAACCCACGCGGCTTTCGGGGTTATGTACGCAATGACACTTTTTTTAAGTCAATTCCATTGGTGCTAAAAGAACGCCCAGATGCGAAATTCATTTGCCCGACAATGGCTGGAGAATCTCAGGCTGAAGCCTGGATTCAGGAATTTAGCATAGAAGAGTCTGTTGAGTTGACTCCGCCCCTTAAACGGGAGCAATTGGCAAACACCTTTCGTCGCGCACAGGTTTTAGTATCCCCCAGCACTCATGATGGGACACCGAATTCGCTAATCGAAGGGATGGCATGTGGATGCTTCCCCATCGCTGGAGATTTGGAATCTATCCGTGAGTGGATCACTCCTGAAGTAAACGGTCTGCTGATCGATCCATCCGACGAACAAGAACTTGCGGATGCAATTTTACGTGTTCTGAATGACGACAATTTACGAGAAGAAGCTATAGCAGAAAATCAGAAGATCATCGCCACCCGTGCGGAGTATAAGCAAAGCATGGGACAGGCGGAGGTTTTTTACAAGGCTATTATTTAAAAGAATACACCGAGTGCAGGCACTCGGTGTATTTATGATGCTGTTTTCTTAGGCTTCTGGCGGGGTACGTAATTCGTCTAGGCGGTCACGCAATTCGATCCGACGTGCATCTGCCGCATTACGAATTTCAGCTTGCATAGATACGCCACGTTCGCGAAGTTGTCCGCGCAATTCTTCGCCAGACTCAGGCGCAAGCAACAGGGCAATTGTAGAGCCAACCAAGCCGCCAACGACAACGCCGATCATAAAACCAAATATTTTTCGCATGGATTTCTCCTCTTGTAGATTAATCAATAACCTATTATAACGGGTTCTTTGACGAAAGTAAGGGGAAAGCTAAACATTACTCTCTATTTGAGTAAAAAAGTATAGAAGATGCCAACAATCTTACGAGAGGGTGTAAAATATGCCCTTGAGTTATGTCATTTTTCAGGAGCATTAATTATGTCAAATAAAAAAGCAATAAAAAGAATTGCGATTAGCACAGGCGGAGGGGATGCGCCCGGCTTGAATGCGGTCATTCGTGCCGTCGTCTTATCAGGTTTGTTACGTGGTTGGGAAGTTTATGGTATCCGCGATGGTTTTCATGGCGTATTATTACCAGAACGATACGAAGAAGGCGGCATTATACGGCTTACACGCGACAGAGTGCATGGGATCGCCCATTTGGGTGGCACAATGTTAGGAACCAGCAACCGAAATAACCCGATGGCTTATCCCATTGAATTACCTGATGGCACTATCGAAGAAGTAGATCGCACAGATGAAATTGTGCGCGCTTTACGCCTTCATCATGTTGATGCTTTGATCAGCGTTGGCGGTGATGGTTCTCTGGCTATTTCAAATGCTCTTTCGAAAAAAGGCTTACGCATTGTCCATGTGCCCAAGACAATTGATAATGATCTTGATAAAACGGATGCTACTTTCGGCTTTGACACAGCAGTCGGGTTTGCAACCGAAAGTATTGATCGCTTGCATAGCACAGCCGCATCGCATGGGCGCGTAATGGTTGTTGAGGTAATGGGCCGCTATGCCGGCTGGATTGCTTTGCACGCTGGCGTCGCTAGCTCGGCAGACGCGATCCTTATCCCGGAAATTCCTTACGATATTCGCAAAGTCGCCGAAAAAATCAAAGCCCGAGATAAAATGGGACGCCACTATACAATTGTCGTTGTCGCTGAAGGAGCAAAACCTGCAGGCGGCTCGGCGATGGTTGTTGAACACAAAAAAGGCAAAGATGAACGTCTGGGTGGTATCGGAGAACAAGTAGCAAAAGAAATTAATGCCACAACCGAGAAAGAAACCCGCGTTGTCGTATTGGGACATTTGCTACGCGGAGGTTCTCCGACGTCACTGGATCGTTTACGAGCGCTTCGTTTTGGTGCCGCTGCTATTCGCGCTTTGGATGAAGGTCATGATGGTGTTATGGTCGCCTTAGCCTACCCAACCGTAAAATATGTACCAATCTCAGAAGCAATGGGACAAATGAAACATGTGCCAGTCGACAGCGATACCATTATGACCGCACGTGATATGGGCATCACTTTTGCAGACGCAACTAAAGAGTAATTTCTATCGTGAAGATTGCGGATTGAATTAAAATCCGTACGGGTTTTAGTGGAGATGATTTTATTTGCCAAACATAAATTGCAAACCACTATAGGTGCGGACTAAAGTTCTGCTTCAGCGCATGAAAGCCCATTCTGGGCTAAAATCTACTAGCCCGAGAGGGCTTCCATGTACTAAGCAGGCGGCTTTAGCCCCGCTCAGTTGGTGAAGGTATTGTTAGGAAGCCCTCGTTTCTTTTACAGAAACGGGGGCTTCTTGAAAAGCAAAGGAATATTTTATAGTGGAAATAAAACCTTACACAGAGTTTCAGATTGATGAATGCATAGCAATTTTTATATCTAATCAAGACAAATATTTTGCCGATCATGAATTAGAAGAGTTCAAACGCTATCTTCGCAAAGAAACTTTAAAAGATTCCTATTTTTGCATGTACAAAGACAATCAGATAATTGGCTGTGGAGGGTTTTCAAAAGAAGAGGAAGAGGTTTTCTTAACTTGGGGGATGATCAGAAGAGACTTGCACAAGCAAGGATATGGAAAAGCATTAACCAAATTCAGGATGAAGGCGATTAGAGAAAAATACCCAAACACAGCCATTATCATCAACACAGCGCAATTCACAAAAGGCTTTTATGAGAAACAAGGTTTTAAAACGAAAACCTTTAAGGAAAATGGTTTTGGTTCGGGGTTAGACAAATACACAATGACGGCTTGAGAAGAGGCAAATTATGAGCGATAAAATCCTGGTAATTATCAGCACATCCGATGCAGGGAAAGCGCGTACTGGCGCGATGTATGCCCTTAACACTTTGAAGCACGGTTGGATGGAAGAGGTAAAGATCGTCTTTTTCGGTCCAGCCCAAGATCTGCTTTTGGTTGACGAAGAGCTACAAAAGCAAGTCAAAGAATATCAGGAAATAGAAGAGGCTGTTGTCGCTTGTAAATTCATATCGGACAGAGATGAGAAAAGCGAGCAACTAAATGAGTTTGGTGTTCAGGTGAAATATGTGGGGGAAATGATCTCAAACTATATCCGCGAGGGTTATGTACCGATGGTTTGGTGATTTCGGCTTGCAATAAAAGCTATAGCCCCTATCTTTTTGTTATACTAAATTTGTCTGATCTGTCACACGGTTATTATGAGGCTGATATGGATAAGCAGAAGAAAACGAAGATATCATCATTAAGAACAGTGCGTACATTTCTTAAAGAGGGAACCTGATCTGAAGCAATTATGAGCGTCGTTGACGACTCCTTCGGTAACCCACTGAGACTCGAGGAAAAAGGCACCATGATTCTAGCTGGTGGGGTAGCAAATCAAGGTTACCAGTGCGGGATGCTATGGGGCGCAGCGCTTGCTGCGGGGGCACAAGCATATCAACTTTTTGGTTCAGGCCCACAAGCTGAAACTGCGGCAATTATTGCAACACAAGAGATTGTAGAATCCTTCCATTCTTTGACCAAAAATAGGATTAACTGTCATGAAATAACGGAGATGAACTTTCAGGGGGAAAACTCGGCGCTGCCAATACTAAAATTTCTTGCAAAAGGTGGCCCCATAGGCTGCTTTCGAATGGCTGCTAAATATGCGCCAAAAGCATATGAAGCCATCAATGCCTCTCTTTCCGAAAGAACTTTCGAAGCTCCATCCCCTCCTCTGAGCTGCACCGCAATGCTGGCAAAAAAAATGGGCGTATCAGATATGCATGTAGTAATGGCCGCGGGATTAGCAGGTGGGATCGGATTAAGTGGAGGCGCTTGTGGAGCGTTGGGGGCTGTACTCTGGATCATTGGAATGAATCGTTCTGAGGAAGAAATCGGGCTCAACATGACAGGTTCATGGGCTGGCGAGATAATCGAAAGTTTTCTGGAAAGCACCGATTATGAATTCGAGTGCGACAAAATCGTCGGGCGAAAGTTTGAAGATCTTAGCGACCATGCTCATTACTTATGCAATGGGGGCTGCTCGAAAATTATCGAAGCATTAGCCACAAAATGATGATAAAAATTCTCCAACTATATCCTTTAGGGATAAGTGCCGATGGTGTGATAAAGTTAGCAAGAATTATTCTGACGCAGATAATCGTTTAGGCGGAGCTTTTCGCTGTATAATACTAAGAAATTAACATTATGCCGCATTTTTCGCAACGAAACCCTAAAATATATCTGTTTAGTTTCGCTTTTCGCCGCATAATGTTCAAAACCTAGTATTAAGCAGCGTTTTAATCTGCCTATCACCTAGTTGAACTAAGCGCTTCGCGCAGGTAAAAGCAGGATCCTTCCCAAGATTTTCAAGAAGCAATATCTATCATAAATCAGGCTATATTTCCTGTATCGAAATCCATTTCATACAGGA
>Ga0257125_1000680_pt1 | contig 42477 bp, 29 predicted proteins | sample SI106_200metaG_FD_190183 | JGI IMG/M metagenome (GOLD analysis project Ga0257125, IMG submission 190183) | Marine microbial communities from Saanich Inlet, British Columbia, Canada - SI106_200 | ecosystem: Environmental > Aquatic > Marine > Inlet | place: Canada: British Columbia | collected... | reverse complement strand
GGGTATATCAGACATACTAATTCTATATTTGATATGAAATCAGAAGGACTAAGTTGCAAGGATATATTAAAAATAAAGAAATTAGCTAAGAAACATGATGATTTTAAAACATTTCAGATACAACAAACATTACCATTCGCTATATTTTTGTTTTTGGGGGTTGTGATAACTTTGATTGCCCGGGGCAATATATTTATTTTTTTGAGATTTATTTTTGGTTAATTCTATTTATTAGATTAACATGTTCAACTGATTTTACTAAAAACATCAAATTTATATATCATCTTATATACTATTTTTTGGGGTGTTATTATGGAAAATCCAAAAACTATTTCAAATATGGAGTTGTGCGGGGATCATGTGCTGTTATCTATTAATCCTCAGATATATCCTTTAGATATTGTTTATTCTGCAGCATATGCTCTGCTTGATAAAGCTTATATTGTTTTAGATGGAGATCCAGAAGAAGAGATTATTGCTGAACTTAGGTTAAAAATTGAAGGGGATCTGAAAAAACTGGGTGATGAGTTTAATAATGAACTTTTGAATTATGCTGTTTATAAAAAGCAATCTGAAAAAAACGCATTATTGAGGCAAGCCATAGTTCAGCGTGCTCTCTTAACTAATGGTTTTGATGAGGATATTAGTCTTGATGATGCTGACAATTTGTTGGCTCCGTGGGAATCTAATTTTGATGAAAAGGATGATAAATAATGATTGAATTTAAGGGTGATAAGTCTAAAATAGAGTTTAATAATGCTATTTATTTTCCAGAAGTTTTAGGCCAGGCGGTGGAGGATTATAGCTCTGCGTTTAAAATAAAATTAATCAAAGAAGGATTATTCTCTTTTGTTGTAATTGATTTTAGTGGATGTTCTGAAAATGGTGTTGAGATAACATATGAATTCTGTAATTATGCTCTTGCATTGATGAAGGATAAATTTGTTGAATCTGCACATTATGTTAAAAATGGATAAAATATTGAATCATTTTAAGATAAGGAAATTTAAGGATAATATTTTATTAGTTACAGAGCAAGGTAATTGGGTTGTGTTAACAAAAAAAGAGTACGATGATTTTATTTGTGGGGATGTAAATAGTAATAAGAAATTAGATGATTTGGGGCTTTTAATAGATAAAACCAATTTTGAAAAAATAGTTGCAAAACAAAAATCACTATATTCTCAGCTTTTTTGTGGGACATCCTTACATATAGTTGTACCTACACTTAGATGTAATCTTAAATGTGATTATTGTCATTCTAGGGCTAAATCTGAATCTGTTAGTGGGTATGATATGGATGAGGAAACTGCCAGAAAAACAGTTGATTTTATTTTTCAGACACCATCTAAACAGGTAAAAATAGAATTTCAAGGTGGAGAACCTCTTCTTAATTTTGATATTGTAAAATATGTGATAGGGTATGCTGAAGAATTGAACAAAGATAAGAAAAAAGATCTAAAATTTGCATTAGTGACTAATTTAATTAAGATGGATGATGATAAATTAAAATATTTGATTGAACATAATGTTGGTTTGTGTACTTCTTTAGATGGACCTAAAAATGTTCATGATATATTAAGAAAACGATATTCTGGTGCAGGTTCTTATGATTCTGCGGTTAGTTGGATTAAGACTATCCATGAGCAGTATAAATACCCTCTTGCTGCGTTGATGGTAACTACTAAATGGTCTTTAGATTATCCCCGGGAGATAATTGATGAGTATCTTAAATTGGGTTTTGATAGAATCCAAATAAAGTTTTTAAGTAATCTGGGCAATGCCCAAAAAGTATGGGGTGATATATCTTATAGTGCTGAAGAGTATCTTACTTTTTGGAGGGCGGCTATAGACTATATGGTTGAGTTGAATGTTGAGGGTGGGGTGATCCATGAATCTATTACTACATATATATTAAAAAAAATACTAACTGATGAACCCAATGTTTTTGTAGATCTGCAGAGTCCGTGTGGTGCAGTGATAAATCAACTTGCTTATGATTGTAAGGGTGATATATATACTTGTGATGAGGGGCGGCAATATGAGTTGTTTAAGTTAGGTAATGTTGGACAGGGCAAATTTAATCAGGTCTGCACTTCTGATGAGGCTTCTGCTATAATAGCTGCTTCAGTAAATGATTGTTTTTTGTGTGATGCTTGCGTTTATAAGCCTTATTGTGGGTTATGCCCTGTTTGTTGTTATGCTGAAAGTGGTACTTTGGTACCTAAATTAGCAATGAATGATCGATGTAAGATCTTGAAGGGGATGTTTGATTATATTTTTGAAAAATTGATTTTTAGTGAAGATCACAAAAGAGTATTTAATGAATGGGCAAAACAGGGGAATAAGTGATTATTTTAAAATGAAATATCTTGTAACTGGTGGGGCTGGGTTTATAGGCAGCCATATAGTTGAACAACTAGTTCAAGATGGACAAGACGTTGTTATTATTGATGATTTGTCTTCTGGCGAGTTGAAGAATCTAGCTCCCATCATAGATAAAATAAAGTTTGTTAAGGGGGATATAAGGGATTTTAAGGTTATTAATTCTGCTATGAAAGGGATTGATTATGTTTCACATCAGGCAGCTAAACGGGCTGTTCCTGATTCTATAATTCATCCTGAGGAGTTTAATGATGTTAACATTAATGGGACTTTTAATGTGTTAAAAGCAGCACACGAATGTAATGTGAAACGGGTTGTTTTTGCAAGTTCTTCTTCTGTTTATGGCGATTCAGATGAGTTTCCTTTAAATGAGTCACTTTTACCTGAACCTAAATCCCCCTATGCTATAACTAAATTAATAGGGGAACATTATGTTAGGTATTTTTATGAAAATTATGGTTTAGAAACGACTAGTTTGAGGTATTTTAATGTTTTTGGACCTAGGCAGGATTCGAAATCAATATATTCAAATGTTGTGCCTATTTTTATAGATAAAATTAGTAATAATAATAATCCTATTATCTATGGAGATGGGACGCAGAGAAGAGATTGTGTTTATGTCAAGGATATTGTTAAGGCGAATCTTCTTGCGTTTAAAGCGAAGAAGTTGACTGGTAAGTCGATCAATATTTGCTCTGGAAGTTCAATTAGTATTTTAGAATTGGTTGATATGATCAATAATCTTTTTGGGAAGGATATAAAGCCACAATTTGCTGAAGCTCGGGCTGGGGATGTGATGAAAACCATTGGTTGTAACAATTTAGCTAAAGAATTGATTGGTTATGCTGCTAGTGTTGGTTTTAAAGAGGGATTAATGGAAATGATTAATTGCTTTCAAACTTAAAAATAAAAAGATTTATAAATATTCGTTGTTATAATTAATGATTAGTTAATATGAAGTCAAAAATACCTAAGATTAAAAAGAAGATATCCAGTTATCTACTTAGTGAAGAGGGGAAGATATCTAAACAAGCATTGCTTACTATGGGTGCTTTTTTAGGTGGCGCAGCTATTGGTACTTTGATTAGTTCTGAAGATGTTGATGCTGCTACTGGAGGTCCATGTAAAAGTGGACCAGATTGTACTATTGAGACTGCGCAGAGTGCGGCTTGTAAAACTTATGCACATTGTAATCATATTTCTTTAAGTTATTCAGGGGGAACGGCTACTGCAGCACATACACATCATGCAAGTTATTAAAATTCTAGCTAGGTAACCCATAATTTTTTATACCTTACTTATTTAGTATTTTTTATGGGTGGGTCAATTTCTAAAAGATTAGGGGAAATAAAGCAATTTAGAAAAAGTGAGTTTTCTAAATTAGAAGAAATTGTTATCGAAGTTACATTTGAATGCAATTTAGGGTGTTATTTTTGTTTTAATCGGACTGTTTTGAATGGAAATATTGTTTTTAGGTTAAGTACTAAGCAAATAAAAGAAGTAATAGATAAAGCAGCAGAGCTTAATATTCCTTTTATTCGGTTTAGTGGCGGTGAGCCATTACTTAGAGAAGATATTTTTGATTTATTGGCTTATGCAAAGTCAAAAAAGTTCAAGGAAGTGAGACTTAATACCAATGGTTTATTGATCAATGAATATGTAGCTAAGAAATTAGAGAAATATGTAGACAACGTTTTGATTGCAATAAATGCGTGTTCTTCTGAACAAGAGAAAAAAATAACTGGAGTAGATTCATTTAATAAAAGGATCAATGCTTTGAAATTATTAAAGAAAACAAAAATAAAAATTGTTAGGGGGGGCACTATAGCTTTGCCTGAGAATATAAAAAATCTTGAAAAGATATATTCTATTGTTAGGGGATTAAAGTTAGATGATTGGGAGGTTTATAGGCCAATAGCGAATAAATCTAATTTAGGTGGTGTTACTAGGTCTGACGTTAAAGTTTTAGTTCAAAAATTGTTAAAAATAAAGAAAGAAACCGGAAAAACGTATCCTATTGCAAACGCTTTACCTTTTTGTGTTTTAGGTAAGGATAATATTTGTAATGTTGCAGGGGTTAGTTTGGGTGCTAAGTATGATGATGGTCATTGCAGGCTAGTTATTGATCCTAGGGGGTATATCAAGCCTAGTTACTTTATTAATGAGAATTTGGGTGGATATTTGGAGATTGAGAAGGCATGGAATAGTGTTTTTTTGAAAAAAATCAGGGGGCTATCTTTTATTGAACATGAATGTAATTGTTGTAATTATTTGGGTGTTTGCAAGGGTGGCAGCAGATTTGATTCTTATTTAAAAAATGGCGATTATTTTAAGGAAGATTCATTATTTAATCTTTGATAATATTTCTTTAAATTTTTTTTCAAAATTTTCATTAGAATATATTTGGGAGTTATTAAAGTTATTTTCTGATGTTTTTTTTGTGATATTATGGTTTTTTTCAAAGAATTTTATATTATCTATACATTCTTCTGTGTCATTGAATGTTTGTTTTTTATCTAATACATATTCTGGGAAAAAGCCTGCGTTGTAATGTTGTATTATGCAACCATAACTCATCATTTCAGCAATTACAATTCCGAAATGTTCTTGTAGTCTAAAACTCTCTCTTGGTAATTTGTATCCTGTTAGATGTAATCCATATTTACTTTGCATTAATATACTGTTTTTTTCTTTTTGAGATACGTTCACATGGAAAAAACAGTTTTTTGTTGCTCTTTTTTTAAGTTGATTTAGATATTCTTTATTTTGGGGTGTTCTTGCTATCCCTATAAAATGAAATTCCAATTCTGGTAATTTTTTTGCTATTTCCAGGGCTACATGGAGATGTTTGAAAAAACTGAATCTAGAAAGGGTAACCACCCAGTTTTTCTTTTTTTTGTGATTTATTTTTATCTTGTTTATGTCACAAGGGGGGTATAAAATATCACAGTTACAGTTCCATTGTTTTTTTATCTTATCTTTCGTCCATTCAGAGTTCGAGAGTAAACTATAATCTTGAGGTGATTCTTCTGAATTTTTATGTAATTTTTTATGCCATTTAGATCTAGTTTTTATTTTTTTATTTTTAGGGAACGGGCACCAAACAAAAAATAATTTAGGGATATCTATATTTATTTTAGGGGCATTTGCTTGAGACATCACTAATAGATTTATTTTTTCTTTTTTGATTATTTTTTCTATTTTATTGATAGTTCTTTCTTTTTGATAGACTTTAATATCGTTTATTTCATTTGAGAATTTTGAGCAGGGTAATTTGTACCATTTATTTACTAGTTTGTATATGTTTATTCCAAATAATTTTTTACTTGCTTCTTCTTTTGGTATACTTTCAGTTATAATGGTTAGATTCCAATCTTGTTTTTTCATAATATTCATGGCAAAAATAATAACTTTTTCAGCCCCACCCATATTACTTAGTCTAGGGAAGATTATGCATGCCTTTTTCATAATTTTTAAACAATAAGTTTATATTTATTAAAGTTCCCCTTTAATGCCATGAAGGTTATTTTTTATGTTGTTGGGGGTACTGGATTAGGGCATTTAAATAGGGGTATATTGATTGCAAATGAAGTTAAGAAAATTGATGATAAGTCAGAGTTTTTGTTTATAACTAATTGCCCATTTACTTTGCCTTTGGAAGAAAATGAGTTTCATCATATATTGTTGGATGAAACAAAGGAGTTAGATGATAAATCTAATTTTGATAATATTATTAAAATAGTAAATGATTTTGATCCCGATCTTATCTTTTGGGATTCTAGTTTTTTCTTGAGTGTTTTAAAACGACTTGAAAAAACAAGGATAAAGAATATTTTTGTTTGGAGGAAGTTTAAGAATAATCTAATTGAACATCGCATCAATTCTGGTGTTTTGGATTATTTTGATCATGTACTTATACCTCATTCTAAAAGTGAATTGTTGGAGTTAGGTCTTGAAAATAAAACTTTAAATAGTTTTGTTGAGGATAAGAAAGTGTTTTTTTTAGGGTCTATTGTAAAAAAGTCTGTTTTTGATGGTGCTACATTAATCGAAAAGTATGATATCAAAAAAGACGATTTTTTGTTGGTTGTTACTGTGGGGGGTGGGGGCGATCCTAAAGTAGATGAGTTTTTTTCATTGATTGATAAATCTTTAGTGTTATTAAATGAAAAAATACCTAATCTTAAGGTATTACTTTTTACTGGTCCTTTATATGGGGGGGATTATAAGTTTTCTTTTGAAAATTTGGGTGTTTGTACTTTTGAAAAAGATATTATTTCTTTGTTTAAATTATCAAATTTAGTTATTAGTTTTGCAGGTTATAATACCCTCAATGAGATAATCAGTTCTAAGGTTCCTGCTTTATTATGCCCTGTTGATAAGGTTGATGACGATCAATTTGAGCGGGTTAATTGGTTGGTGGATAAGGGGGTTGCTTGTTCTATTGAAGGGGTGGGCAGTAAAGAATTATATAATTTGGTTTTTAATCTTTATTCTGATCAAAAAAAACTATCTGGTATGAAAACAAATTATTCTAAGTTTAATTTTGAGGTTGATAGTCTAAAAATAAACAATTGTTTTAGTGGGTTTTTTAAATCTCAGTTATTTAATATACCTAAGCAACCACCAAAAAGTAATTGTATCGCTTATTTAAAAAATCCTTTCTTAAATTATTCTGAGTTTTTTATTTATGATGAAATAAGAACTATTACTAAATTTCGGAAAATAGTATTTACTACTCGAAAATTTAATGAACAAATTTATAATGGGATAAAAATTTATTCAAATCCATCCTTTTCTGAATTACATTCTAGGAATTATCCGTATATAAATAAAAGGCAGAAAAAAGCATATGAAGATCTGATTTTGTATTATCTTGATATAATAAATAAAGAGAATGTTAAGATCTTACACGCTCAATTTGGGATTGATGCTCTTTTTTATATTCCATTAAAAAAAGCTTCTAAGTTACCTTTGGTAGTTTCTTTTAGGGGGAATGATATTTACGCTTTTCCTAGAGATAATCCTTCTGTTTATAATCCATTATTTAATGAAGCTGATTTGTTTTTAGTTCGTTCAGATATGATGAAAATGGATTTAATCAAGTTAGGTTGCTCCCAGGAAAAAATAATTGTACATCATTCTAGTGTAAATACATCAAATTATCATTTTAAGAAAAGGGATTTGAAAGATAAGAAAAGAATAAATCTTTTGTTTATTGGGAGGCTTGTTGAGAAGAAAGGGATTTTTGATTTATTGGGTGCTATGGAAATTCTAAGTAAAAGCAGTAATAGTTTCTTTTTAACAATTTTTGGGGGTGGGTTGTTGGATGGTAAAATCAGGGATTATATATCCCAAAAAGGGCTGTCAAATAAGATTTCATTGAATTCTCATTTATCCCATGATGATTTGGTTAATGAGTTAAATAAACATGATATTTTAGTATTACCTTCAAAGAAAGCGAGCGATGGGGATCAAGAAGGTATACCTGTTATACTTATGGAAGCAATGGCTTCTGGTCTTCTAGTTGTGAGTACAAAACATTCTGGAATACCTGAATTAATACAAGATAATATCAACGGTTTTTTGGTTGATGAGGGGGATTTTTTGAAACTTGCTGAAAAGATTAAGTCTGTTGTTAGAATTGAAGATTTAATTAAGATAGAGCGGAATGCCTTGAAAGTCATAGAGACACAGTTTAATATAGATATTCAATCAAAAATACTTGAACAATTATACTTTTTTATTATAAAAAAACAATCTGATAAATTAAAAGAATGTAATTATTTAAAAATATCAAAAAATAATCATAGTTTTAATATGTACACTAATAAATTTGAAGAAAAACTTTTCTTTTTTAGGGCTGATGATATTTATGAATTATCTTTGAAATTAAAAAATCTAATTGCTATTTTTATTGGATCTAATATACCCTTAGATTTATCGATTATTCCAGGTAAAATATCTAATGAGGCTGTTGAATATTTGCTTGAGGTTAAGGGTCAGTATCCCAATTTAATCCATTTTCATCAACATGGTTATAACCATACTAATCATTCTAATAGTTCTAAATCTTATGAATTTGGAGGCAATAGGGGTTATATGCAACAATTTAATGATATCAAAATGGGGCAGAGTTTAATGATTAAATATTTTAAAAAATTTGATAATATATTTACCCCACCTAACCATAACTACGATTTAAATACTTTGAGGGCACTTGATAAATTGGATTTTGATTATTTTTCTTCAGATTCATATTTAGATGATAATCATTATAAGTTCAAGGAAATTCCTATATCTATCGATATAATTGAATGGGGGGACTATCGTCGTGTTAAAGATTATAGGGGAATGGGGGAAGAGTTAAATTATGTTTTAAGTACTAATAAAGTTATTGGATTTGTTCTTCATCATGAATTATTTGAGACCATGGATTTTAGCTATCTAAGCACGCTAATCCGAAAATTGAAGCAGAATAATAAATATAGGTTTGTAAATATGATTAGAATCTTAGATGATTCTAATAATGGGTAATTAAAATGGCAAATAAGATTATGTTTTGGTACCACCATTTTGGTAGTTTGGGTCATGGTGTAAGGGTATTATCGTTGGCAAAAGCAATTAAATATAGAAATCCTGAATTTGATGTATTAGTTGTTCAGGGAGGGGTATTACATAAAGAATTGAAAATTCCAAGCGGGGTAAGGTGCATTAATCTCTCACCACTAGAATCAAATAGTGGGCTATTTGATGGATTGAAATCTCCTTCAAAAATTAGTTTAGAAAAAGTTAAGGTAATTAGGGCACACCAACTTATCACTATTGCTAGGATATTTAAACCTGATTTTTTGATTACAGAACATTTCCCCTTGGGCAGAACACAATTCAAATTTGAATTGATTCCTTTATTTAAATATCTTATATCTAATTTACCTAAGACAAAAATTATTGCTAGTGTTAGGGACTTTATAGATCAGGAAGTTGATATTGCTGGCTTGTTGGGTTTACTAAATTATTTTTCTTATGTTTTGGTTCATTCTGACCCCAAATTTATGAAGTTTGATTTTGAAGATTTGTTGGGTGAAAAGTTAATTTATACAGGGTATGTGGCGTCAAGGGCTAGGGCGGAATTAATTGATATTAATCACATAAGGGATCAATTGAAAATTACTGATAAAAAGCTAGTTGTTGTAAGTATAGGTGGGGGTATAATCGGATTTAAGATATTGGTAGAGGTTATTTTAGCAAAAAGAAAATTAGATAACATAGGTGTTAAAACTAAGTTTTTGATTTCTACTGGTCCTTCAATTTCTGATGTGGATTATGCAAAGTTGATAATCCTTGCGGGAAATGATAATGATATTATTTTGACTAAATTTAATCCAAATTTAGTTGATTATATTAATGCTGCTGATTTAAATATTAGTATGGGTGGATATAATTCACTAGTTAATGTTATGGTTACTGGCACTTCTACAATTATTATTCCTAAGGGTATAGATAGTGAACAAAAGACTAGAGCAAGAAAATTACAGGATAAAGGATTAGTTCAAGTTTTAGATTTGATTAATTTAAATTCAAGTATTCTTTTTGATGCTATAGTTAGCGGTTTGAATAAAGAAAAAAAGAAAAATAATCTAAATATTAATGGGGCTGATTTTTTTGCTAAGTTTATTGAAAAAGTTAGTGGAGATAATTAAAATGTCTTTGATATTGGGTATTTATTCGAAGAAAGGCAAAATTAATGAGAAAATGGTAGGTGGTGTTTTAAAAGACTTTTCATTGAATGGTAAGCGGAAATTAAGAACTAAATTTAGTGATAATTTTATTTTATCTGCTTTAAGTTGTGATAGTAATTATTGGGATATAGTTGAGAATGAGGATTGTTCTTTAGTTTTTATTTTTGGTGGGCAATTAAATAAGTTTAATGGTAAAATAGCAGATTTAGTAAAAAAGAAGGGGGCTTCTGAAGACAGACATGATTTGATGAAATACTTTTTACCTTTATATCTAGAATTTAAACAAGAGTTTCTCAAATGTGTTAATGGTATATTCATTTTTGCTGTTTATGATAGGTTAAATAATGAGTTGATATTTGGTAACGATTATTTTGGTTTCCACCCGTTATTTATTTATGATAATGGAGATTATATCATTTTTTCTTCAGAATATCAACCATTAACTAAATTAATTGGATTTAATAATGAGTTAAATTATGACGCTATAGCGGAATATTTTACATTGGGATTTTCATTAGGCAATAAGACTTTTTTTAAATGCATCAATAATTTGTCCCCCGGATCTATCTTTAAAGTTAGTGGGAATCAAATTGATTTAATTACGTATTGTTATATGGGTGTAAAAATTGATAAGAATCATGATTTGGATTTTTTTGCTCAAAAGGTTTCTAAGTGTATTAATGACATTATTGAGGTTCGTGTAGGTACTAATCAAAAAATATTTTGTGATTTAACTGGCGGTGTAGATACTAGACTTATTTTAACTAATTTAACAGATAAACAAAGAAGATTAGCTTATTTTAATACTCAAAAAAGTCCAAATTTAAGGGAGGACGAAGATACGGATGTAATTATTGCAAAATTAATTGCAGAGAAATTAAAAATTAATCATAATGTAATTAATCTGGTATATGAAAAGGATGTGGAGGTTTCTTTTTTTCAAAAGAATAGGGTAATTACATCTAATGGTAATAAGAAGATATCTGGCAAATTCGGGGGCGAGTTTTTGGGTGGTGCATGTTTCGAATTGTTTTCAAAAAGATTTAGTAGATTAAATAAAAAAGACATTAATAATAAACTTAAAAAAATATTTAACAAAAAATTTTCTGAAGTTGTTTCAGACCCTTATCTTTCTTTAAAAGATGAATTTAATAAGATAAAATCTGAGAACAAGGAATTTTTATTTTTTATTAAACACGTTACTAGGTCATTTTTTACGAATGTTTATGGTGGGTCTAGGTCTGGTCGTTGGTTTAGCCCCCATCTGTTTTTTTTAGATTCAATGTGTAATTATGTTTTTCTAGATCAAGAGTTTCTTAAGCTATTACTTACTATACCTCAAAAATATTTAATTGACTATAAGTTGTATAATCAAATTTACAAAGATTATTGTTTTGAATTAATAGATATACCTACTAATTCGCCCCTAGCAGAAAAAGGGAATAAGTGCATTGAATTTATCCAACAGGGTGTAGAACCCAAAAAAGCAAGAAAACGTGATTATAGTTTTGCTTTAAAGAAACATTTGAATACTTTGATTCATTTAGATAATCATTTTTATAATTTAAATTATTTCACATCAAAATTGGGTCTTTTTCGTTTTTCTTATATTGATTTTACAAATTTACATGACACATCTAAGAATTTATTAAAGAAAGAGTATATTAAAAATCAATCAATAATTAAATCATTTATAGATTTTGAAGATTGGCATGAACAATTTTTCAAATAAAATAATATTTTTATTAGCTTTATTATCTAAATTTAAATCTAACTCCTTGTTTTGGGCAGTATATACACCAGCTTGTATGTTTTTTTCTAAATTTTCTATAGAGTTTACCATAAAAAATATTTTTTATATCTTGATTAAATAGGTTTCCCATTACATCTTCTTTTTTATAGTCTAAACCTATACAGGGCCATACCTTTCCGTTGGGATATATTAATGCAAAATGTTTTGGATAATCACACGAATTGAATAATCCTTTTTTCCTATATATTCCTCGAGTTATGTTTTTATCAGACATATTTTGAAAATAGAGTATTTTCTTAGCTTCTTTAATCAATTGTTTTTTCTTAGTTATTTCATAATTTTCGTTTAAGATATTAGTTATCAATCTAGGTAATATTTCTTTTCGAAATATGATTATTTCTTTTTTTGTAGGTAATAACCTTTTTTTATTAAAGTCTGCTTCTACATAATCTAACATCCAATCATCGATTCCAAGTTCATTAGCAAATCTAATTAGGTTAGGTAATTCTTTGATGAAATATTTAGATAGAATGGAACGTACTACAATCTTTAATTTAGATTTTTTTTCATTTCTTAGTTTATCTAATAGTTTGATTGAACTTGTGGCTTTTTCCCATAACCCATTACATTTACGTAGATTATCATGGGTTTTATCATTTAGGCTATCTATAGATATAATCACTTCATCGACATTATAATCTATTATTTTCTTAGCAATTTCTGAAAGTTTGAAACCGTTTGTATTTATAATACAATATAAATTTAAATTCTTGATAATTTTAATAAGATTAATGCATTTGTTACTCATAGTTGGTTCTCCTCCGCTAATAGTTACTGTTTTAAGACCCAACTTCTTGCTATCTTCTAATAATTTTTTATAATCTTCCAATTCTAGTTCTTTGTTTTTTTCATTTATTATTGATTTATACTTTTTTCTTCGTCTTTCACATGCAATACAATTAGCTACACATTCAAGTGTGATTTTTATTACTAGTTTATCTAGTTTAAGTAAGCGTGTTCTGTATAGATGGCAGGGCAGTTCCTTTTTATTTTGTATGCGGAAATCTTGATTTTTGCTTTTCATTTTGATTTAAGTTAGCCAGTATAAATATATTCCTAAAGTGATTGATATAAAACTAATAATCAGTCCGATAAAAAAACTGAAAGGTAAATATTTGATTACAACATTGTACTGCCCCATTTTATTTATATTTAATGATAACAGCCCATTATATTGTCCAATAGTTATCAAGTTACTTTTCCAATTTTTATTATAGTTCATATTTAAAATCAACAAATCTTTTTCTGAAGCATTCACTTCTACAATGATTTTATTTGGGCTGAAGTGATTTATTCTTGCTTGGTTTTTGTTGTTATTTAGGAAGTAGATTTTACCTTTATACTTTATGTTTTTAGATGGAACTCCATTATTATCTATAAAAAATTTAGGGGTTACATTTGTATTGTAGGATAAACTACTATACCAATTTAATGTGCCTTTATTATTCAGTATATTATAATATTGTGTTTTTGCAGTTAAAATGTTATCTTTTTGTGTTATGTTTTTTATCTCTATTTGATAGAATATCTGTGATTTATTTATTTCTTCTTTAGGTAAATCAAAGCTGTTTGATTGTAATTTGATATTTGAATTAAATTGCCACATCAACGAACCGACAACTAACATGGACAATACTATTATCAGTTTTTTTTTTACTTTTAGATGAAAAGAATTAAGAAAGCTGCCCGAAATAATACAGAAAGAAAATAAGATTATTGGGGGGAGGTATTTGTCTATTTTTATTATTTGATTAAATAAATGTATATGTAAGAATAAACTATGAAAATTGATGATAAAATTATTACCTAATAAAATTATTGAGAATATTAGGAAGAAAAACAAGAATTTTAAATTCTTTTTTTTGATACTTATCGCACCCAGAATAAAGAAGAATAATGGGATTATGCCAGTATATGTGGGTGTATCTCCCTTGAAGTTTCGGTCTATGTAAGATCTGATTAAATCAGTGTATGAAAAGTAACGATCAGTGTATTGGGTGATGTATAGGGTGTTTCTACAATCACTTGCTGAGTTTATTTGAGAAAAATCATTTATGCAGTTAGGTGATGTTGATATAATTTCCACTGAGGGTATAATTTTAATGGCACCCATTGTAATCAGGAATATTGAGATCAGAATAAAATTTTTGGTATATCTTGGTTTTATTTTTTTATTAATTACAGAACTAAGTATTGAATAGACTAATAATGCAAAAAAGATGTAGAGAAAAGCAAATGCGCCAGTAAAAAGCAAGAATACTAAGAATAATGATGTTAAAAAAACAAATTTTCTTTTTTGAATTGATTTCTCATAAAAATAAAATAGTAGTGGCAAAAGCAATAACATGGGCTCACTATGGAAATCTCCATCGTTAATTCTAAATGGTAGATAACTAGTTAATGTAAATGTTAAGGATGTAAAAAGGCATGCAAATCTTTTGAACTTTAATATTTCTTTACAAAATAAATACATCCCTAGTGCAGCTAATAAATAAATAATTATTACAATTACTTTTAAACTTATTGTTTCGCCAAATAATAAAACTGGCAAGAATAATGGACTTAAACTTATATCTTCGGGGTGTCCAACCAGGGGAAAGCCACCACCGAAATATGGGCTCCAAAGTGGAAATTGGTGATATTCTATGACTGTTTTCCTAGCTGATATGTAGTATGAAGAAACTTGAAACCAATCTTCATGGTTCATATCATTATTTATATTATTTAGTAATGGGGTGGCGAATAAGAATGTTATAATCAATGTAGAAATAAGATACCAATCTCTTTTATTCTTTTTAAGCATGTTTGTGGTGATGGGTGTATTTATTTAATTCTTTCCATCTGGCTAATGGTAATATATTTGAATTATTATTTGATATTTAAATATCTTGTAAAATTTACATTCATTCTTTATTTTGGTAATATGGCAAATTATATAAATCCAATCCGATTAGTGATATTTACATGAAAATACCGCCAGTTAAACTAAATTTTGATGAAAATGAGCGAGAAGAAGTCAAAAGTAATGTGGATTCTATCCTTTCTTCTGGTTTTTTGACTTTAGGTAAGTTTTGTAAGCAATTCGAGGCTAACTTTTCTAGTTATGTTGGTACTAAACATGGGGTAGCTACTAATAGTGGTACTTCTGCTTTAGAAATAATTTTGCGTTCTTTTGGGTTGAATAATTCTGAAGTAATTGTCCCTACTAATACTTTTTTTGCTACGCCTGCTGCAGTATTACATTCTGGAAATAAAGTTAAGTTTGCAGATTGTGATAAGAGTCTTTGTGTTGGTGTAGATTCTATTAAAAAATCAATAACTGGAAGTACAAAAGCAGTTATTGTTGTACATATTGGGGGGATTGTTACTCCAGAAATTATGCAGATAAAGGAATTATGTGAACAACAAGGGTTGTTGTTAATCGAAGATGCTGCCCATGCACATGGTTCAACGTTAAATGGGAAACATGCTGGGTCTTTTGGGGATGCTGCAGCTTTTTCGTTTTTTGCAACTAAAGTTATGACTAGTGCTGAGGGTGGTATGGTTGTGACTAATAATAAAGAAGTATATGATAATTCTTTGATTTTAAGGGATCAGGGGAAGTCTGGCTTGGGCAATATCCATACTCTTTTAGGCTATAATTGGAGGATGGGTGAGATTAATGCAGCAATCGGTTTATCTCAACTTGAAAGACTTAATGGGTTGATTGAAGGGAGGGAAAAAATTGCAGAAATCTATTTTGATGGACTTAAGGATATTGATGGAATCAATCCTTTGGTAGTTGATAAAGGAAATAAATCTAATTATTATAAATATACATGTTTTATTGATGATGTGGATCGTGGAAAACTAAAAGTTACTATGAAAGAAAAGTATGGTATTAGTTTAGCTGGAGAGGTTTATGAAAAACCTTGTCATCTACAGCCAGTTTTTAAAGATATAGGGTATAAGTTAGGGGATTTTCCAGTTGCAGAAAAATTATGTCAGGGACATATATGTTTACCTATTTATCCTAGTATGGGTATTGAAGAAGCTCAATATGTTGTTGATTCATTGAGGGCAGAATTAAAATGAGAGTTTTGGTTACTGGGGGAAATGGGTTTATAGGTAGTCATGTAATTGATAAGTTGCAGGAAAAAGGACATGAAGTTATTTCTTATGATCTTTTAGACCCATATAAAAAAGGGCTGAATCATATTCGGGCAGATATACTTGATCTTAAGGGATTAAATGATTCAATGAAGGATATTGATGTGGTGTATCATTTAGCTGCTGTTTCTGATGTTAATGTAGCTTACAAGGACCCTGTAGGGTGTGTTAATGTGAACAATTTAGGAACTTTGAATGTTTTAGATGCAGCTAGGAAGAATGATATTAATAGGGTTATATTTGCTAGTACTATTTGGGTTTATTCATATTCTAAAGAAGAGGGTGTAAGCGAGGAAACTGGTTTTTGTGTAGGTAATGGGGGGCATATCTATACCTCAACCAAATTAGCTGGGGAGTTGGCTTGTGTTAATTATAAAGAGATGTATGGTCAGGATTTTACTATTTTACGGTATGGTATTCCTTATGGGCCAAGGGCTAGGGATAATTTAGTAATTCCAATATTTGTTAGAAAAGCTCTATGTAAGGAGCCCTTAACTCTTTTTGGTGATGGAAATCAACATAGGAATTTTATCTATGTTGAAGATCTTGCTGATGGGAATGTGTTAGCACTTAAAGAAAAAGCAAAAAATCAGATATATAACCTATGTGGGAAAAAGACTACCACAATAAAAGAGATCGCTCTAACAATAAAAAAGTTGTTGGGTGATGTAGATATAAAATTTGAAGAAAGTAGGGGTGGGGATTATAGGGGTAAGAATGTCTCTTCAGAAAAAGCCAATGCTGAGCTTTGTTGGGAGCCGAAAACAAGTTTTTTGGATGGGATGAATAAATATATCGATTGGTATAAACTAAAAAAGGGATTATAATGATATCTTTTGTTATTCCAATTTATAATTGTGGTGATAAACTTGAGAAAAACATTATTCATCTGGTTGATTATTTAAACAAATTACATCTTAATTATGAATTAATTCTCTCAGATGATGGTTCTATTGATAATTCATTTGAAATAATCAAGAACTTAGCAAAAACTTTAACATGGGTTAGGTTTGTTCATTGTAAGAAAAATAAAGGTAGAGGGCATGCATTGAAACTTACTTCTGGTTTGATTAATGGTTCAAAGGTAATCTTTATGGATGCAGATATGCCCCTTACAACAGATCTTACAATCATAAGTGATTTAATCAGTCGTTTGGATCAGTTTGATGTAGTTATAGGTTCTAGGTTTTTGCCCCAATCCAAGATAAAAAGGAGGGTACATAGGGATTTATTTAGTAAATTGTATCGTTTTTTAGTTAGGTTTTTATTCCCTAACTTAAATATTTTGGATTGTGATGTCGGTATAAAAGCTTTTAAGAAGAAAGTTTTTGTTAAAATCAATAAAAAAACTAGATGTGATCGTTGGTCCTGGGATTTGGAGTTTTTGTTATTAGCCAACAATAGGGGTCTTTTGATTAAAGAAATTCCATTAATCTGGGATGAACCTAGTGAATCTTCTCTTAATATTTTTAGTGCTTCATTTGAGCAATTATTTTATCTTTTTGTTTTTAGGATGAAATATTTTTGATCCTTCTTTAAATTAATTAGTTTTATAAATGAATTAATCATCACTTAGAATATTCAATAAAATGATAACTATATTAGGCGGGGGCATTGCAGGATTATCTTTGGCTTATTATTTGTCAAATAAAATACCTGGTAAGAAAATAATTATTCTAGAAAAGGAAAAAAATTTGGGGGGGGTATGTAGATATACCCATATATCTGATAAGTTATTTCCCATATGTTATCACCACATTATGCTTTCTGATAAACATACTTTGAAATTAGTTAATGATTTATGTCTAGAAAAAGAACTTTTTTGGGTAAAGTCTACAATGTCTTTTTATAAATCTGAAAATTATTATACTTTGAGTAGTGTGGGTGATATATTAAGTTACCCTAATTTGTCTTATAAAGATAAGGCAGTTTTGATTGTTTTTATTTTAAAGTGCTTATTCGGTTTTTTTGATAGAATTGATTACTCGATCAAAGCTAGGGATTTTATTATTAAGAAAACTAATAAGAGGGTATATCTTGAGATATTTGAGCCATTATTGAGATTTAAATTTGCTGACTTAAAAGATGGAATAATGGCAAAATGGGTAATTGAGAGGATTAAAGTTAAAGAAGCGAATTCTATGTTCGGTTTTTTGAGGTCGGGCAATGGATCAATAATAGATGAATTGGAAAAAAATTTAAGAATGAGGGGGGTTAACATAATAAATAATTGTTTGGTTAAGAAAATAAATCTAAGCAAGAATAAGAGTGGCAATTTTGTTATTGATGCTGTAAACAATAATGGTGAGTTAAATCTATATTCTAATAAGATTGTATCTACTTTTCCTTGGGGCGAGTTTATCAAGTTGATAAAAAATCCTGATGAGGTGGGCTTAAATCAATTTAGAAATATAAAATATACTAAAGCAATCTCTGTAATAATCAACTTAAAGAAGAAACTTAATATACCTTATTGGACTAATAATTTAGATAGTAGGTTTAAAATTGGTGGTTTTTTTAATTATCCTTCAAAATCATCTTTGGTTTATTTAGCTAAATACGTTTCAAAGTTTAATAAGGGTGATGATGATAAAATAGTGAGTGAATTTATGAAGATTTGTAAATTGAAATCTTCAGATATTAGAGATAAAAGGGCATATTTGATTCATAATGCTGACCCATTACCTGATAATTTTTATGATCTAGGGCAGTTAAATAAATTAAAAAAAGAAGGTATGTTTTTTGTAGGGATTAATACCCTTCCATTTAAAACAAATCTTGATAGTGCTATTTTTTCTGCTAAGTCGGCTGTTAAGGGGTTAATATGATTAAGAAACTAGTCTCGAAATCAGGTATGCGGATTATGTTTTCTATTCTTAGGAGCAATTTTATGAAAGCTAGTCCATTTATGGTGCAATGGAAGATTACTTATAAGTGTAATATGAAATGTTCTTTTTGCTCAATACATAAATGTGGTGAGAAGTATTTTCCTGAGCAAACCGAATTGGATTTAGAATCAAGTAAACTTTTAGTTGATGATTTACATAAATTGGGATTTTCAATCATTGATTTTAGTGGGGGGGAGCCATTAATTAAAGAAAATTTTGAAGAACTGTTGGCATATGCTAAAAGAAAAAATTTATTTATTATTCTTAATACCAATGGCATGTTACTTGAAGAATCACTAAAACTAAAAAAATTTAGGGAAAATGTAGATTTAATACGTATTTCTTTGGATTCTGTTAAGAATTTTGATGAAATTAGGGGGGTTAAGGGGGCGTTTCATAAAGTAGTTGATGCAATTAAATTAGCTAGGGGATTTAATATCCCTATTACTATTAATGCTACAATCAATAATGATAATTTCCATGAGATGGAAGACTTAGCTAAACTTGCGAAAAAGATTAATGCAAAAATTACTTTTTCTGCTGTTAATATGCATGAACGGCCAATTACTGGAGACTTTACTCAGGCAGATGTATGTGGGCATGTGCCGTCAGTTGATACTAGCTGTTTTGTTTCTGAGATTATTAGATTAAAGAAAAAGAATTCTGCTGTGGCAAATACTGATTTTTATTTAAATTATTTAAGGGAAAAGAAAAGAATGAATAAATTATGTAAAGTTCTCTCATATTCAATAAATATTTTGCCAGATGGTTCCATATCTCTTCCTTGTGATGCTTTTGTCATTAAAAAAATAAATGGGGCAGGGGATTTACAAAGGGCACTTGATTCTAATGATTTTATGAATTATAAACATAAGACTGGGACTTTTGACTTTTGTTCTAATTGTGATTCGAGATGTGCGATTTACCCGCAGGCCATTAGAAACTTAGCAAATTTGTTTGATTTAATTGTCAATTGGTAATATTAATTGAAGAATCGTTTATATTCTTCGATTGTTTTTATTGGGTTTTTGAGTATATGTTTTAAAGAAAGCCTAATTTTAGGTTCTGCTTGGCAGTTATCCCAACATTGATTACATTTTTCTAGTTTTTTTCTAATTACTTTTGCATTTTGAGAATTCCATATCTTAGATAAGTTATCTTTTCGAATATTACCCATATGTATCCTATTACCATTACAGGGATATACATTTCCTTCTGCATCTATTTCGCATACTATTTTACCCCCACTACACAAGCCAGGTTTTAATGTTTTATTATAATAATCAGGGATTAATTTAAAAAACTTTTTTGAAAGTGTCGGCATTTTTTTCTTTGAAGCATACTTATATAAATCATTCATTTCAATTTTTAAATCATCAATATCCTGTTTTGTATTAAATATTAGTTCAGTATCTTGTTTTAAGCAATAATTGAAAGGGTATATGCTTTCAATTGGGAAGAAATTCACGGAATCAACATTTAGTTCATTGGCTAAATCTATTACATTTTTTAGGTTTTTGTAGTTTTTTTTATTGATAACTGTGTTGAAATTAACTTTAATTGAATTGTCGATTTCTTTTATTTTTTTAGTTGTAGATATAACTTGATTAAATGCTCCTTGTCTCCCCCTCAAATAATCATTTATTTTTGGATTTGAAGATTCTATTGATAGGCATATGTTTTTAATGCCTGAATTGATTAGTTCTTTGATTCTTTTTGTATTTAGGAGGTAACTATTACTAGTTAAGGATATAGGTAAACCCAGTTTCTTGGCTTCATCAATTATTTCTGGTAAAAACGGGCAAAGGGTGGGCTCTCCTCCTGCAATATGGAACAATAAAACCCCCCCATCTTTACATTGTTTAAGTAAGTTTTTTGTTTCTTTTAATGTGAATTCGTTTCCCATTGTATTGTTTTGCCATAAATCACAGAATTTACAATGCGAGTTGCATTTTTTTGTCAATTCAAAATAAACCATAATTGGAAATTTGGGGTTTTTACCTAATAATAGTTGATAATAAAGTTTAGAAAAAGCCAGGGCGTATTTTAATAATTGTTTCATTTTATTTTTTGATTTTCTATACTTGCTTTGTGTAAAAAGATATATTTATATTATTTATAAGGTTATCTAGTAGTTAATGGGCGAACACAATAAACAAATAAGATTCTTATTTTATTTTATTTTAATATTTTTATTTATCTGTAATATATTCATTTTTAGGGTAAATATAGTCCATAATAAGGTGTTGGAGGTTGATGAGTTTACTGATTTATATTCTAGTTGGGCCGTTTATGATGGGCAAATCCCTTATGGGGATTTTTTTTATTACCATACCCCTCTTTGGCCATATTTTGGATCTATATTTTTTTCTTTTTTTGGCGAAGGTATATTCTTGATATTTATTTTTAGATATGTATTTCTTTTTGTATCTATGATCAGTCTTTTTTTAATTTATAAAATTTCCAGGTTATTTTATAGTAGGCATGTTTCTTTTTTGTCATCTTTTTTGTCATCTTTTTTTCTTATTTTTATGATTACAACAACAGAAATTAGGGCAGATGTGGTTCCGTTTTTTTTGTTATTGGTTGCTTATTATTTCATTTTGTTAAAAAGGCAAACTTTGTTATTTAGTGCCATTTCGGGTGTCTGTTTTAGTTTGGCTTTTTTGTTTAAGCAATCTCATATTTTTGGCTTCTTTAGTATACTTATTTTTTTGTTTTTATGTAGATTTGGTCAATGTAATCGGTTATTAAGATTAAAAAAGCGGACATTTATGTTCATTGTTAGTTTTACTTTGCCTATAGCTATTGTTTTTTTGTATTTTCATTTTTTAGGGGGGTTATATTCACTTTTAAAGTATGCTTTTTTTGATACTTATAATATAATGAGCTGTTATCCTCCGTCTTATACTTCATTGTATAGTTCATTTTTGGCTAATTCACTTATTTGGATTTTTGGGATTACTTTTATAATATACAAATCTATTTGTTTTTTTTGGCGTTTTTATAAAAATAGACAAATTTATTTAGAAGATTCTTTGTTGATTTCGTTTTATTTATTTTCTGTTACTCTTATTATCAATCCTGCAATTTATGGGCAAGACATATTGATTTTGCTTCCTTTTTTAGCAATTTATGCTGCATCATTTCTAAATCGGGTTATTGGTCGATTATGTAGGTTACGAAATAAGTTTTTTATCAGTGTTGTTCTTTTATTTATCTTGGGTATGTTGGTTATTCCACCTATTTTTCAGTTATATAACTTATCTTCGATGGATAAAGGGGTTTTAAATGATCAGTTAAATAGGATAGAATTAATATCTAATCTAACTTCTGAAAAAGATAAAGTATTCGATAGTTTAGGTGGGACCCACCTTTTTAGGGGTCATGCATCTTACTTTATTAATAGGATTGATGATAAGATGTATGGGTGTTTACTAAATGATTCTTATTATGATGGTTTAATGGGGGCTGATAAAATAGGATATATAATAAATAATCTAGAAGAAAATAGTTGTAAAGTTATAGTTCCGGATTTTAGGATTTTAGATTTCATGAATATTTCTAGTGAATTTGCTAATTATGTAGGATCTAATTACGTTTTAATTGATTTTGATCCTAGTCAAGAGCGCTTTAATGATCCATCATATTCAAGATTATATGTTAGACCTAGTACAGATATTTCTGGGTAGAGATTTAGTTTAATCAGATGATAAAATTATAGTTTTATCTAATTTTATTTTTCTTGCTAACCTAATAATTTTTAGAAATGGATCATACTTGAAATATTTATTTTCCCATCTATATTTGTAATATTTATTTATTGGGGAAAGGATAGCTAAGTAGGCTGCTTTTTCAATTGGGTTTTTGATTGTTTCTATGACTGGTTTTATTACGCCACCACAAATACAAATATCTGCTGCATTTTGAAGAAGTTTTCTTCTCTCTTTATTTAACCATGGAGTATGTGCTTTATTATAATAACTATATGTGGCCCAATTGTCTAGTTTTTTTTCTGGTTTTAGCCCATGTTTAATTGCTAAGTCAAATAATGGTGTTCCTGGGTGGGGGGTGAATATACAAAGGGCTTCAAGAATTGCTTTTGAGTTATCTTTTGAAAGTTTAATCATTAAATTTACAGTGTCTAAGAATTCTTTCATGGTTTCTGTTGGAAATCCACACATAAATGAATATGCAGGTATTAAATCATACCGTTTTGCTTTTAAGTTAGCATTAATTATGTCTTGTTTTGTTTGCCCCTTATTAATCATTTTTAAAATTCTATCAGATCCTGATTCAGCGCCAAATTTGAATGAATTGCCCCCGCTTTTTTTTAACAGTTTTATAAAATTAGGTTGCATTTTTTTGAATGCATCTATTCTTGTTCCAGCAGTATACCATTTAATATCAATTTTTTCTTTTATCATGCCTTTGAAAATTTCTTTATTTCTTTTTAGATCAACATAGAAATTATCATCCCGGATCCATATAGAATCAAGATTAAATCTTGTAACGTCATTAATTATTTTTTTTATTGTATTTTTTGCTGTTAGTGGACGCCAAGTTCCTTTTTTGATATAGCTACTACAACAAAATTTGCATAAAAATGGGCAGCCCCTACTTGTTTCGCCTATGTCTAACATCTTATTCCCTCCTTCGATGTAGAGCGATTTTGAAATATATTTTTTGACATTTATAATTTTCCAGGGGGTTTCTGGTAATTTGTTTATATCTAAGTATTTTCTTTGAGGATTAAGATTAATTCCTTTTAATTTGGAGTAATCTTTATTTTTTTCTATCCGTTTTGCAAGTTCCAAACATGTTTCTTCTCCTTCGCCTCGAACTATAATATCTACGTATTCGTTTTCTAGTGTTTGTTGAGGTATAATTGTTGGGTGTGTTCCCCCCCAAACAATTTTGATATCTTTATTATTTTTTCTTACAGTTTTAGCCATTTCTAGCGCATAGTAAATCTGACTTCCAGTCATTGTAGATATCCCTACGAAAAGAGGGTTACTTTTTAGTGCACTTTTAATTTGATTTTTCCAATTTTTGTCTGTTCTTTGATCTATTACTTTTATTTTATAGTTTTCTTTATTGAGCAGAGAAGAAGCACAAAGCACACCAAACGGTGGCGCTATTGAAGCGCCGATATCTTCTCCAGTTTTTGGGAATAAAAATAGTATATCTATCATTTTGTTATCTTGTGTATTTTGTAAAAACCTTTTAGATATTAGTCCATATTTTAGTTTATATAAAAATAACGGTTTTAATCTAGAAATAGATTATTAATTTCTGAAATAATTTTGGCATTTTTCTTTTAATGTCGGTTCTTTGAGATTATTACATAATGATTTATCGTTTTTGGTTTCACCAAAATAAATAATACAATAAAACTTTGCATCATCATTAACAATTGACTTACATAAGTTTAAATTGTTTTCTATAATACTCATACAAGAATTCTTCATTTCTTGATTGACTAGCTTATTACATTCGTCCATTTCATTATTTAATGCAAGATTCAAATAATGTTTGTCTATTAAGTTTATACACTCTTTTTTCTTTTGTTCATCTTTGATTTTATAACAATAATTAATTTCATAGTTTTGTTCTATTTTTGAATAGTAGAAATTATCAGAACATTCATCTATATCTATACAATAGTTCTTATTATTAGTTATGGTCCCAAAACATTCCCTTTTATATATTCCTTCTTTTATATTTTCACAATAATCAGGGTCTTCATTTAGTTCTGCAAGGCATTTAAATTTATAGTCTGAATCTTGTGTTTCATCACAGATTGATGGATCATTAGCACTATCCAATTTACATTCAGAAACTATTGATATTTCTTTAATTTCATCACAATAACTAGCATCATTATTTATATCTGCAAGACAATAAAACTTATCGTCTTTTGATTCTATTTCATCACAATAACTAGTGTCATTATTTATTTCTGCAAAGCAATAAAATCTATCATCACTAATTTCAATATCTCCACAATATTTACTATCTTGTGTTGCTTTTGCAAAACAATAAGTACTATCTGATTTTTCACCTTGATCTTGAAAACAGTTTATATATTCTTTTTCAAGCAGATCACAATTACTTTTATCTGGACTACCGGTTTTACAAAGTATTAAATTTTCTGTGAATTTTAAAAATTTTTGTTCATCTGTATCTTTTGTAGTTGTATTTGTTGTTTTATCTAGGGATTTCAAAGAAAAAATACTTAAAATTATTACAATAATCACAATACTTATAATTACTACCTCTTTTTTTTTCATCTTAATTTATTCCCACTCACACATCGGTTCAACACTTGTTTGTGTTTCTCCATCTGGGAGATCTAATTCTATCTTAAAAACTTTGTTTTGATTGGGAATTAATTGACCTAGTTTATATATTTTGTCAATTATAATCGAATTTTCTTTTGTTATTGTTATTTTTGTATTACATTCTCCATTTAATGTGTTTTTGTTTTCAATTGTGAAATGGATGTAGTCGTTATCTATCGTTTCTTCAAACATGATACAACTTGCTGTAACTAAACAATCTGTACAAGGGTTTAACTCGTTACATTCGTATTTGAATGGTTTTGGTATGGATTTGTACCATTTTAGTCCATAAAATCCTATAATTATTATTAATATGATTGTGATTGTAATGGTTAAGTTTCTTTCTTGTTTTTTGCTGATTTTTGATTTTTTTTTATTTTTTAATTCTTCTAATCGCTTTTCAGCTTCTTTTTTTATCTTTTCAGCTTCTTTTATCTCTTCTTTTATCTCTTCTTCACTTTCTTCAAAAAAACTTTTTATAAAATTAATCATGCCCATGGTAAGCTTTTGGGTTAATTATTATATAAATATTGCTATTTTAAAATGGAAGTTTTATAAAATGCATTATATTATTGTTTTTTTATGGTTAAGGGGCGAGTTTGTCTGACTTTTGATGTTGAGGAGTTTACGTCATTTGATGATTATTGTGAAAATAGTAAATATAGCAATTCAACTTTTTTTTCAGCTGAGGGGGTAACTAAACTATTGAAGTTATTGGATAAATATGATGTTAAAGCTACTTTTTTTGTGACTGGTTATTTTGCTGAGAACGAGCCTGCGATTGTTAAGAAGATTTATAGTTCTGGTCATGAGATTGCTTCTCATAGTTATAGGGATGAAGATCATTCTAAATTTGATTATAGTCAGACTTTTAAGGCTATAAGTAAGTCTAAGCAGATATTAGGGCGGCTTACTTGTGATAAGGTATCTGGTTTTAGGATGCCTGGGTTTTCTGTCAATAGCTATCTATCTGATGTTTTGAAAGAACTGGATTTTAAGTATGATAGTTCTGTACATCCTGCAATAGTGCCGGGGCATTATTATAATCTTTTTGAGAAAAAGGATATTTATCTTTTTGATGGGTTAAGTGAAATCCCTTTATCTGTTATGCCTTTTTTTAGATGTCCTATCTCTTTTTTATGGATGAGAATTTTGGGAAATAGATTTACTTCATTTGGTGCAGATCTTAATCTGATAATGGGGAGGCCAGCAGTACTTTATTTTCATCCATGGGAATTTGTTAAATTGCCTAATATTAAGGGGGTTCCAGGGTATATCACTTATAATTGTGGTGATAAATTTTTTAGGCAGCTTGAAAAATTTATTCTTAGGTTTAAGGGGTGTAAGTTTAGTAAGTTGGTGGATTTGATTAAGATTTAGTTCGGTTAACTTAGTATATAGATATTTAACATTAGTGGTATATAAATTGGTAATGTGGATTTTTTCATTAAGGTTTATATAGTAATTGTATTATTAATCATACATATGTATAAAAAAATAAGAATAACTGAAAATACTTTGCAAGTCCTTTCTCTATTTACTAACGATTTTAATAGAGAATATTATATTAGGGAAGTTCACAAATTGTTAAAAATAAGTCCAAGAACTGCTCAACTTATTCTTGAAGATTTAGAAGATAAAGGAGTTATTGAATCAAAAACAAAAGGCAAGATTAAAACATATAAATTAAGATTGATCGAATTTACTAAAAAATATCTTATTTTTATTGAACAATATAAGGCAATTGCATTTTTGGGGAACCATCTTATGGTAAAAGAAATTGTGGAAAAGATAACCCCTCATATTAAAGGTATAGGGGTTATCTTTGGAAGTTATCTTAAGGGGATTGAAAAGAAAGGATCTGATCTAGATATTTTTGTAGCTGGTAATTATAATAATGAGGAAATAAAAAGAGTTTCAAGGAATTTAGGGATAGATATAAGCATGAAGTGTTATCCTATAAAGACTTTTGAAAAGAATATACATAATGATATTTTATTGAAAGAAATATTAAAAAATCATATAGTTTTTGTTAATGCAGAGCAATTTATACAAAAGATACTAAAAAATACATAAAATAAAGTGGTGTATTGGTAAGAAATGGGGATTAAGCTTGATTGAACCAAATTCAAATCTTGTAGGAGCTTATATTAAAAAATCTTAAGAAGCCATTGAATCAATGAGGGTAAATTTCATAAAAGATTGGAAGATTTCAACTGCTTATTATACCCTATATCTTTCGCTTTATTCTATTTTGACAAAGATTGGGATAAACTGTGAAATTCATTCATGCACAATAGAATTTACAAAGAGATTTCTTAAAGATTATTTTAATGAGGAAGAATTAGACTTTATTGGGGATTCATTAAGGGCGAGAATTGATTCTCAGTATTATATTGACAGAACAGTTCCTGATGATCAATATAATAAAATGATAATGAAAGCTCCTGAATTTTTAGTCAAATGCAAGTCTATTCTCATCAAATTAAATGAAAAGGCCGTGAATGGGATAAGGGGTAAATTTCAGGCAGAGTTAACAGGAAAATTTTAAGAAAAAAACTTTTGATATTATTGCTTTAAAAAAATCGATAAAGATTTCTGTTTGAACATTATGGGATATTGTGTATATGTAGTTTCTTGATATGAATCAGTTTCTAGATAACACAATACTCATTTTAACCACAACATTTAAATATCAGTTCTTGTAGAAATAAGCTATATACTTAAACATATATAACTTAGTGAGCTTATTTCACTAAGTTGAATAAATAAGTTTAATAAAATAACTTAGTTCAAATGACCAGAATAAATATTGAGATTGATGGTGAATTACATAAAAAAGCTAAGTTAAACGCTCTTCTACAGAATAAAACCTTGATTGAATATATTCATGAAGCATTAGACCTTAAGATTAAGGGGGATGAGAAGAAAAAATGAGATCCCTTGGGTATAAATGGGTTTTGTATCCTATCTTGATAGTATCGATCTTAAGTTTACTTAGTATTTCCATCTTAGCTGCGTATGAGGCAATCGATATAAGTCATGCAGATGCAATCGATATGTGGTTTAGGGATGGTGCATGGAATTGGGTTAAACGGGGCACGCATACTTCTATGACTGATGAGGCTGATTATTGGCGGGTTACTGCTCTTGGAACTGAAGCATATCCAAGTTCTCAGTTTTGTGATGCTGAGGGCGATGTTCTTATGTCTATGGCATCTACTTGTGGGCTTCATGGATCGAGTCGAAGTTATTATTCGGAGCATGTTGATGATATTGTTGCTTTTTATCCTTTTGATAGGAATAATGATTTTGAGATGAGGGGATTTGATTATTCTGGAAATGGGTACAATTGTGTTATGGATGGTACAATAAATAATGAATATCCTGGGAAGATTGGTAATTCTCTTAATTTTGTGGGTACTACAGGTACGTTTAATTGTGGGGATAATGCTAGTTTTAATCTTCAAGAGTTTACACTTTCAGCGTATGTTAAAAGGACTGGTGATTTGGCAGATGGTGGGTATGGTACTATTGTTTCTAAGTCTATTTCTGATGAAGCAGGTTATTGGTTGGGGATAATGAATGACGGCGGGGATCATAAACTAATTGTTGGAAGCACTGTTATTGAGGGTGGGGACAATACCTTTTTTGCAGATCACATGCTTAGTTTGAATCTTGTGAATGGTAATTGGTATAGGGTAACTGGAACTTTTAAAATTACTATGGTAACCGTGAGTCACGCCATAATTAATACTGGTGTTCAGGTTGATAGCGTGTCTAGTCTTGATTCAATTGATATATTTGATGAGTATGTTTCTCTTTATCATGTACCTGCTGATGTGGATCTAATGATTGGTTCTATGAATGGTGGGTCTTCTCGTTTTCCTGGAATTATTGATGATGTTGCGATTTGGGGGAGGGCTTTAAGTAGTGATGTAATATCTAGAATTGGTCAGGAAGGGTATAGTACGCCTTTGTATAATGTTAATTGGGATCAGGATAGGGCAGATTGTGATTGTCGTTTTGATGGTGTTGCTAATAAGGGTTGGTTAGTTAGGACTAATGGTGGTACTACAGGTAATTGTTGCGGTGATGATGCTAGTGAGAATTATTGTGGTAGTGGGTATAGTGCTTGTCATGGTGGTATTATTAAGTCTGATGGGGATGCTTCTAGTTATACTTGTGAATGTGGTGTGGCTGGTACTCAGGAGTATTGTACTGATGAAGGGGAAATTGGATGTTGGGATGGTGCTGTCGGTAGGTGTTGTGGTAATGATGCTTCTGATGATTTTATAGTAGTTAATGATGGTGGTGTTTGTGTTGATGGAACGTATCATACCCAAGATGGGGCAGAAACTAGAGCTATTTGTACTGTTTTTGGTGGTGCTGATTATGGCGGTGATTGTGGTACTACTGATGAAGATGTTTGTTGGGCTGCAGATATTAGTAAATGTTGTGGTGATAATCCTACTGCAGCTGAAGACTCGTTTATGTATAGGGGTGATAAAACGTGCTACAGTGGAAATTATTATGCTGATGGTGATAATTCGCCTACTTCTTGTAATATATTAGGTGGTCCTAGTAGTGGTGCTTGTGATCATGAAGGTCAGAGTGGTTGTTGGGTGGTTACTGCTCCTGTTGGTGAGCAATGCTGTGGTGATGATGATGGATCTGATGATTATACATCTCCAGACCGTTCATGGACTTGTATTAATGGGCAGTATTATGCTGATCCTCACAGTAAACGAGAGGCATGTTATGATTTAACTAGCGCTAGTAATTCATGTTTTAATGGTGATGATAATTGTTGGTTGGCTAGTTCTGGTATTTGTTGTTTTACTGGTGGTATAGATTTTGATGTTAGTGGTGGTATTTGTCGTAATGGTTATTTTTATAATGATATGGATTTTTCACCAGCAGCGTGTTATGCTATGAAGCCTCCTGCAGATCATATATGTGTAGTGGGTGAAGATTCGGATTCTGATTGTTTTACTGCTAGTTCTGGTAAATGTTGTGTTGCTGGTAGAACTTTTGATGATGATGATGTTGGTAAATGTGTTAATGGGGTTTATAATTCTAATGGTGATCATTCTCCTGATCTTTGTAATTTTCAGGGTTCAACAACTGGTACTTGTACAACTTTCAATCAGGGTGTATGTTGGGCTGAAAATGCTGATATTGATGGTAATAGTGTTGCAGAGGGTGCTTGTTGTGGTGATGATACTGATAATCTTGCTATTGATACGTTTATTGATGGGTTAAATATGTGCTATATGGGTGTTTATCATACTGATGGTGATAGTAGAAAGGAAGTTTGTAATATTTTGGTGGATGCAGATGAGGTGCTTGTGACTGATGGTGACTATACCTGTAATCGTTATGGTGAGGTGGGGTGTTATGATGATGATGCTGGTCAGTGGGATGATATTGATCAAGATAGGTGCTGCGGCGATGATGGTTTAAATGATAAATTTGTAATAAGTAGTGGTTATGGTGCGTGTGTTGAAGGGGTATTTCATACTCGGTCGCAGGGATTAGAGACTGAAGTTAGTTGTGAGGTTTTCGGAGGATCAGATTATAAGGGTATATGTGACGCACATGAGGATGCTATTTGCTGGGCTGAAAGTGCTAATCAGTGCTGTGGTGATGATCCAGGGGACGGTATAGATAATTTTATAGATGGAGATCATTATTGTTTTAATTCTAATTATTACGTTGATGCTGATGATAGTCCTGGTCTTTGTAAATCTTTATGGTCACTTGATCATATAGTTTGTAATTTAGAGGGGGATCATTTCTGTTATTATCTTGAGGGTACTACTTATGATAGGTGTTGTGGTGATGATGGCGATGATGATGATTTTGCGATAGGTACTGATGGTGCATGTGTTAATGGTTTTTATCGTACTCGTGATGGGTTAGAGAGTGAAGATGTCTGTAATGCTTTTGGTAGTATTGGTGATTGCGGCACTACCGATGAATATGTTTGCTGGTTTGATGATGGTGATATAGGTAATGATGGTACTATGGATGGTGGTGTTTGTTGCGGTGATAATCCTAATGCAGATGAAGATAATCTTATTATGGGTAGTGAGGGGGTATGCCTTGACGGATATTATTATACTGACGGCGATACTAAAAAAGAAGTTTGTAATATTTTGGCAGAGGGTGATGGTATTGGTTCATATGAATGTAATATTGATGGTGAAACAGGCTGTTATTATTCCCTTAATACTGGTCAAGAAAGATGTTGCGGCGATGATGATGGTACTGGGGAAGATTATTTTGCAATAGGTTCTGATGGTTTTTGTGTTTATGGGCATTATTATACAATAGGTGGAGCAGAGAGTGAAGATGTTTGTAATGCTTTTGGCAGTGTTGGTGATTGTGGCACTACTGATGCAAATGTTTGCTGGTTTGTTGATGGTGATATTGGTAATGATGGTACTATGGATGGTGGTGTTTGTTGCGGTGATAATCCTAATGCAGATGAAGATAATCTTATTATGGGTGATGAAGGAGTATGCCTTGACGGATATTATTATACTGATGGCGATACTTCTCCGGATGTTTGTGATGTGCTTGTTGGTGAAGATAGATGGGATATCGGTGGGGATATTGTAGATTGCTGTGGTAGTGATGTAGATGTAGATGGTAATACTTTGGAGTTTTATAGGACTAAAGAGTGTGATGATCCAGGGATATGTATCAGCAGTACTGATGTTGTACATGATGGATGCTGTGATGATGAGGATGATTGTGTAAATGATAATAGATGTTATTCTAGTGGGGGGCATTTTGATATGGATTCTGATGGTGATTCTGAAGTCTGTTATGAGCATGTTTGGTATGATGGTGATAGTTCACCTGAACGGTGCGGTGATCTTGGTGAAACCTGGATTATAGATGGCGATTGTGCTAAGGGTGATTGTGATGAGACTGAAGAGGGTGAAACTGAATTTTGCTGTGGTGATGATGATTATGAAGTTATAAGGCCAGGGATTACTGATGCTTGTTTTGAGGATGACAGCGGTTGTTATCTCGAGGAGGGGGTTGAGGGTAGACAAATATTTTCGGAGAGGGAGATAATCCATTTTACTTCTCCTGCTGGGCAGGTTACTGATGCTTATTGTCAAGATAGTGAATGGTTATCCAGGACAAAGTTGATTACGTTAGAATTATTGGATATAGTTAATCAGGATAATGTTAATCGTGATGATTATACTTTATTTTGTGATAACTATGAAACTGTCCTGAATTATCTTATGTATACTGATTTTAGGTTTACTGGGGGTAGTATTATTGCTCAAGATTATTTTACTGGGGGTAGTGGAAACATTTGTGGGGTGGATAATGATTGTGTCAATAATGTCTGTGTTCTTGAACTAGGTGAACCAGGGAGTGATGATCATCAAATCATATTTGGAACTTCACTTAATAATCATTTTACTGATGGGGGCTTGCCTTTTATAGATACTTTAGAGGATATATCCCCATTTGCATGTAATAGTGCTATGAATAATGATAATGGGTTTGAGCGCTGTGGTACTTTTAATGTATATTTTAATAATAATACTCAAAGCGTGATATACAGTAAAGACGCCATTAGATTAATGGGACTTAACTATGGGGAGAAATTTTTATTATTCTTGAAAAATCCATTCCAAAGAGTATTTAACTTTTTGTTGGGTGTATTTGAAGAGGAAGGTACTTTAGATGATTATGATTATATCCAATCTACTGATAATTTCGATAGGTTATATATGAGCAAAAAAGGGGTTAAGACTATAAGGGGTGTTACAGAGAAATTTACAGAACCAATAAATAAGGAACATATGACTATTGCTTATACTTGTTATGAAAGGGATGTTTGTGAGAGTGTAAATAATATTGTTGATGGGCTTAGGGCTCAATCTTTGATCGGAAGCAGGGATTTGATTAAATGCATCTATGATTATGATTCTGCGACTAGTTATCTTACCAGCAATTCATCAAGTGTCTTATTTTTATGGGATGAGTTAACTGCTAGGTTAAGACCTGAAGATAATGGGAATGTACCTGATGTAGGATTTATGTTTTTACCTGAAACAATATCTTCTTTAAATGGGATTACTGTCCTTCGAAATGAGCCTTTTTTATTTGAGGCTAATGTGAGCGGTGTGTGTGATTATGATTTTACTGATTCTGAGTTTATGTATGAGATAATCAAAGATATAGAAGATCCATCTGTTTTACAGGAAAGGGAGGTATCTGTTGGTGGCGGAGGATATACTGATGCGACATCATTTTCTGAACATGTATCTTATATCTATGAGGGTGATGATAGATCATTTACTGCTTTTATACGGGCAACCAGTTTGGATGGTGAGATTATTGAGTCAGATCCTATAATAATAAATACAATCTTAAATCCTGAAGTTTGTCATGTCAGATCTATTTGTGAGGGCGATGAAACTCCTATCTTAGCGCTTAGTGATACTCTGGATGCACATATTGATGGGGATTATAGTTCAAGTGATTTTGAGTATAAATTATGCTGTCCAGATACTTACAAGTTAGATGGTCTTTGTGGAAGTCGTTCTGCTGAAATATTATCCTTGTCTGATGATATAGTGGATGCACATGCTGATATGCCTGGGATTGGGACATTTACTAATCAAGTTTGTCTTGGTTCAGCAAATGTGTTTGCTTCTGTAAGTTGTAGGTCTTCAGCATTAGGATGTAATCTTGATGAAACTTGTATATTGGCTTTCCATGGTGATGGGATAGATACCCATGTTGGTAGTTGTAATGATCTATTAAGTTATCATGTTTGTTGTGATATAAATTATTTTGATTAAGAATGGAATATTGGTAAGTTTGATTAAAGGATAAATTGGATTTGATGAAAAGTGATAAATAATCGATGATAAAAAAGAAAATAATATTTTAAAAAATAACATTAAAAATCAAATGATTGATAAATTATAAAAAAATTATAAAATAAAAAAAATAAATATCATTAGAAAAATAATAGTAAAAATCAAATGAAGAATAAATTATAAAAAAATCATAAAATAAAAAAGGGAATATCATTAAAAAAATAATAGTAAAAATCAAATAATGGATAAATGAAAATTAATAAAAAATAAGGGATAAAAAAGAAAATAAAAAAAGAAATAAACTAACTTAGTTCAAATGACAAGAGTAAATATAGAGATTGATGATGAGTTGCATAAAAAAGCTAAGTTGAACGCTCTTCTACAGAATAAAACTTTGATTGAATATATACATGAAGCTTTAAAGCTAAAGATTAAATTTGATGAGAAGAAAAAATGAGGTTTAATAAATATATAAAAAGATTATATTATATTTTGTTTGTGTTAGTTTTAAGTTTAGTATGTGTTTCTATAGTGGGTGCTGAGAAAGATTGTAGATCTGATTTTACTAAGAGTAGAAATAGTTGTAGATATGGGATGGGTTCAGGTCAGCTTATGATCAATAATTGTCTGTGTGAGTCTTCATCTCAGACTGGTGTTTGTTCCAACTCCCCTTATGTGTATTTTAATGATGCTGGTTGTGGTTATGATTCTTGTTCTCTGATAAGTGAATATTATATTTGGGGCGGCGAAAAAATATATTATCAAAATTATTGGGATTCTGGATCAGCTAATCCTCCTGGTGGTCTAATTTTTCCTAGAAATCCATTACCTCATGGATCTTATGTTTATTCTGTCGGGTCAAAAGTTGTTTCTTTCCAACCAATCTATGAAATATGCAGGGAACCTATCGATGTGGGCGGTCCATATATCTGTAATGCAGATGAAGTATGTCATATTGATATGGTGAATATACCTGAAGGTGCTGAAAGTTATAATTGGCAACTTCCTTCTGATGATCTGGATGGTGATGGTGTGGCTGAATGTGCTTTTGCAGAGGGGTTTTCTAGTGATACTATAACTACTGCTATAATATGCACTCAATTAGGGTTAGATAATCTGGTCAACGTAGATTATGATGAGTTTAATCCAAATGGTCTTTTGTTTCAGGTCGAATATAGTGGTCGTTTTAGTGATTGGATTAGTATGCCTATTTTTAAACGTGTGGTTGAGGGGGGTACGGGAGATTTAAGAGATAGTATGTTTGAGAATAATGATTGTGCAGAAGCCCAAACAATTATGAAATTTAAAGCTTTGACAAATAATTATGGTTATTTGTGGGATGCACCTTTAGATCAAGTATTTACATCCCCACATGATGATGAGGTTAATGATATGGTGATTGATTCACAAAATAACTTATATGTAGTTGGGTATTTAAACCTTCAGGGGATTATTAAGAAATTCGATAGTGCAGGGGTAGAAGATACAATTAATTGGGACAAAGAAATAACCATTGAGGACACAATTGCAGTAACTTCACATGACATTGTAATTGATAATTTGGGGGATATTTATGTTGGGGGTTCGGTTTATATTTCAGGGGGGGTCGGATCTAAATTCTGGATAAAAAAGTTTAATAGTGAGGGGGTAGAAGATTTATCTTGGGATAAACTAGAAAGATTTTCTAATACAGATTTTGAAAGGATTATGGGTTTAGTAATAGATAGTGAGAATAATCTTTATGTACATACCCGAGTTTATGCTGGAATGCAACAAATTTACTATAAGGTATATAAGTTTTCCCCAAGTGGAGACATGTTGACTGGGTGGAATAAACAATTTAGTCACATTAATCATGGTATCAGAATGAAAGATATTTTAGTGGATCAAGAAGATAATGTTTATGTGGCAATACCTATTGTAGATTCTGAGAGTGCTTCCGACGACGACATAAAGATCAATAAGTATAGTGGTGGTGGAACTTTACTTTGGAGTGAAGTTTTACCAACTCACTTTGATGCACATATGGCTACAGATGCAGATAATAATATTTATGTGATGGGATCTATCTATGCTCTTCGGTATATTGATGGTGAATATCATGGTAAGGGGAGGAATTTATATGTTCAAAAGTTTAATTCGGATGGAGACGAACTTAATGCTGGGGGGGTGGGGTTAGTTGATTGTCTTGATTGGGCAGTGGATGGTATATTACCTGAAGGAAGTATCTGTACTACCACTGGCAAAGATTTAATTTTTCAAGGTGCTTATCCCAAAGATATGGTGATTAGTTCTACAAATAACCTCTATACTATTTCATCCATAAATTTGATAAGTCCAACAAGTTCAGCTGATTTTTGGATTTCAAAACGGGATTTAAATAGTATAAATGATCGTTTATGGGGTGTTTCTGCAGGATATGATGATGGGAGTTTTGATATTGCTTCTGCTATAGTTGAGGATTTATCTGGAGATGTCTATGTTGGTGGGTATGGGGGATATTTGAGTGGTGAATTTACGGGCGACATGTTAATAAAAAAGTTTAGAGATGGAACAGAAATAAGTTTTAACAATGAACAAGGTCGTGCTCTTTGTTATACAGATATTTTTGGCACACCCTATACTAAATCAAATCAACATGAATGTAATCCTGATGATAATAATCCAAAAAATGATATCATGTGGTTAAATGATGTGGCAGATTCTCCAGGGACTACACCCGAAGACGGTGGGTCAAGTACGGATTATAACATTCCTGTTTGTTATGGGGATCTAAGTTGTCGTTCTACTACTGGAGTTTGTAAGGGGGATGAACGGGTTGTTGCCCGGCTTTCTGATGCTGTTGGGGGGCATATTGTAGCTGCAAGTGATACAAGCTATCCTTTAAAAATATGTTGCGGGAGAAATTATTGTATGTTTGGCAATGATTTTGTTGATATGGATGGGGTTAAAAGAAGGGGGGAATGTTTAAATGGGTTTTATTCTAGGGAGGGTGATTATTCAATATCTTATTGTAATGACCTTGGTGGATCAGGTTCTGATAGTTGTAGTCTTGAGGGGGAGGCTGGGTGTTGGATATCTAGTGCTACTTTGGGCAATCAATGCTGCGGCGATGACCGTACAGCAGACGATTATGTTACTCTTGATAAGCTAAAGGCTTGTGTTGATGGAACTTATCATACCCCAAATGGGATGGAAAGTAAAGCTGTTTGTACTGTTTTTGGTGGTGCTAACTATGGTGGTGATTGCGGCACTACTGATGAAGATGTTTGCTGGGCTGAAAGCGAAAACCAATGTTGCGGTGATAATCCTAATGCAGCTGAAGATTATTTTGATCATGGGAGTCATAAGTGTTATAATGGGGATTATTATACTAATGGTGATAATTCGCCTACTTCTTGTAATATATTAGGTGGTCCTGGTCAGGATGATTGTAATTTTGATGGGGAATTTGGTTGTTGGATAGAGGGTGGTCCTACTGGTAACAAATGCTGCGGTGATGATACTGATGGTTCAGATAATTATGTTAGTTCAGATGTTTCAGGTGGTGTACGGGCATGGGCATGTGTTAATGGGGGGTATTATACTGATCCTGATAGGGGTAGTGGGACATGTTATGATTTAACTAGTGCTGACAAGGTGTGTTCTAATGGTGTTAGTAATTGTTTTCTTGAGGGTGCTATTAGTTATGATAAGTGTTGTTTTATTGGTACTAGTTTTGAGGATAAGATGGGTGTTTGTGTTAATGGATATTTTTATAATGATATTGATTTTTCACCAGCAGTGTGTTATGCTATGACTGCTGCAGAACAAGATCATGAGTGTGATATAGTTGCAGATTCAGATTCAGATTGTTGGGCTGCTGCTTCTACTCAGTGTTGTGTTGATGGTCAGACTTTTACTGATAGTACTGTTGGTGAGTGTGTTGATGGGGACTATTCTGCTAATCCTGATTCTTCAATAACTCTTTGTATGTTTGAAGCTGTCGACGCTGGTATACTAGAACCTGATGTATGTACAACTTATAATCAGGGTGTGTGCTGGGCTGCAAGCGCTGATATTGATGATAATGGTGTTGCAGAGGGTGCTTGTTGTGGTGATGATATCGATGATCTTATTATTGATACGTTTATTGATGGGTTAAATATGTGCTATGAAGGGGTTTATTATACTGATGCTGATAGTAGAAAGGAAGTTTGTTTTAACTTGGTGGATGATGAGGCTAATGAGGGTGATTATGTATGTGATCATGATGGTGAGACTGGATGTTATGATGGCGATGATGATTGGGATGGTACTAATCAAGACAGATGCTGCGGCGATGATACTGCTGTTGGGGGAGATAATTTTGCAATACTTTCTGATGTTGCTTGTGTTGATGGAGCATGTGATGTTGGGGTATGTATAGATGGTTTTTGTGTTGATGGTGCTTGTGTTGATGGGGTGTATAATACTGTTGATAGTGGAACAGATAGTGAACTTCTCTGCAATAATTTAGGTAGTGTTAGTAATTGTGGTGCTATTGATGCAGATATCTGCTGGGCTGAAAGTGAAAACCAATGTTGCGGTGATAATCCTAATGATGGTGAGGATAATTTTCGCTATGGGGATGGAGTATGCTTTGAAGGAGATTATTATGCTGATCCTGATTCTAATGACTTAGCTTGTAATTACTTAGGGGATTTAGATCATATTTCTTGTGATTTAGACGATGATATATATTGTTATTATGAGGGTGGTACTGGTCAAGACAGGTGCTGCGGCGATGATGACGATGACGATGATTTTGCAATACCTTCTGATGTTGCTTGTGTTGATGGAGCATGTGATGTTGGGGTATGTATCGATGGTTTTTGTGTTGGTGGTGCTTGTGTTGATGGGGTGTATAATACTGCTGATGGTGAAACAGAGAGTGAACCTCTCTGCAATACTTTTGGTGGGGATACTTATAATGGTGAATGTGATGCAAATGAGGATGCTATCTGCTGGGTTGAAAGTGAAAGCCAATGCTGCGGTGATAATCCTAATGCAGCTGAAGATGCAAAGTTTGGTGGTACTGATTGGGTGTGTTTGGGGGGGCAGTATTATACTGATGGTGATTCTTCACAAGCTGCATGTGATTATCTAGGTGGTGGTCCAGATTCAGGTGAATGTGATACTGATGGTGAGGTAGGATGTTATGATGACGATGATGATTGGGATGGTAGTGATCAAGACAGGTGCTGCGGCGATGATGACGATGACGATGATTTTGCAATACCTTCTGATGTTGCTTGTGTTGATGGAGCATGTGATGTTGGGGTATGTATCGAGGGTTTTTGTGTTGGTGGTGTTTGTTCTGATGGGCTGTATAATACTGTTGATGGTGAAACAGATAGTGAATCGCTCTGCAATAATTTAGGTAGTATAGGTGATTGCGGTACTACTGATGCAGATATTTGTTGGTTGGGTGAGCCTATCAATAAATGCTGCGGTGATAATCCTAATGGGGATGAAGATTATCTTTTTATGGGTTCTGAGGGGGTATGTTCTGAAGGAAATTATTATACTGATGGTGATATTTCTGAAGATGTTTGTGATGTGATTGTTGGTGAAGATAGATGGGATATTGGGGGGGATATTGGAGATTGCTGCGGTAGTGATGTAGATGTAGATGGTAATCCTTTGGAGTTTTATAGGACTAAAGATTGTGATGAGCCTGGGATATGTATTAGCAGTACTGATGTTATACATGATGGATGCTGTGATGATGAGGATGATTGTGTAAATGATAATAGATGTTATTCTAGTGGGGGGCATTTTGATATGGATTCTGATGGTGATCTTGAGGTCTGTTATGAGCATGTTTGGTATGATGGTGATAGTTCACCTGAACGGTGTGGTGATCTTGGTGAAACCTGGATGATAGGTGCCTTTTGTGATAAAGGTGATTGTGACGAGACTAAAGAGGGTGAAACTGATTTTTGTTGTGGTGATGATAATCATGAAATTATATGGTCGGGGATTACTGATACTTGTTTTGAGGATGGCAGTGGTTGTTATTTTGAAGAAGGGATTGAAGGCAGAAAAAGATTTTTGGAGAGGGAAATCATCCATTTTACTTCTCCTGATGGACAAGTTACTGATGCTTATTGCCAAAATAGTGAATGGTTGTCTAGGACAAAGCTGATTACGTTAGAATTATTGGATATAGTTAATCAGGATAATGTTAATCGTGATGATTATACTTTATTTTGTGATAACTATGAAACTGTCCTGAATTATCTTATGTATAATGAGGATAATGGTATTGCTCAAGATTATTTTACTGGAGGTAGTGGGGACATTTGTGGGGTGGATAATGATTGTGTCAACAATGTTTGTGTTCTTGAACTAGGTGAACCAGGAAGTCCAGGTCATCAGATTATATTTGGAACTTCACTTAATAATCATTTGACTGATGGGGGCTTGCCTTTTATAGATAATTTGGAGGGCATACCTTCATCTAATTGTGATGATGCTGTAGATTATGATGGTGGGTTTATGAGCTGCGACACACTTAGTGTATATTTTAATAATAATACACAAAGCGTGATATATAGTACAGGTAGTATCCCATTAGGGGGACTTAACTATGAGAGGAAATTTTTATTGTTCTTGAAAAATCCATTCCAAAGAGTATTTAACTTTTTGTTGGGTGTATTTGAAGATGAAGGTTCTTTAGATGATTATGATTATATCCAATCTACTGATAATTTCGATAGGTTATATATGAGCAAAAAAGGGGTTAAGACTATAAGGGGTGTTACAGAGAAATTTACAGAACCAATAAACAAGGAGCATATGACTATTGCTTATACTTGTTATGAAAGGGATATTTGTGAGAGTGTAGATCATACTATTGATGTGCTTAGGGCTCAATCTTTGATTGGAAACAGGGATCTGATCAAATGCATCTATGATTCTGATTCTGCGACTAGTTATCTTACCAGCAATTCATCAAGTGTCTTATTTTTATGGGGTGAGTTAACTGCTAGGTTAAGACCTGAAGATACTGGGAATGTACCTGATGTGGGATTTATGTTTCTGCCTGAAACAATATCACCTTTAAATGAGATTACTGTACTTCGAAATGAGCCTTTTACTTTTGAGGCTGCTATAGGTGGTGTGTGTGATTATGATTTTACTGATTCTGAGTTTATGTATGAGATAATCAAAGATATAGAAGATCCATCTGTTTTACAGGAAAGGGGGGTATCTGTTGGTGGCGGAGGATATACTGATGCGACATCATTTTCTGAACTTGTAACCTATAGGTATGATGATGATGATGATAGATCATTTACTGCTTTTATACGGGCAACCAGTTTGGATGGTGAGATTATTGAGTCAGATCCTATAATAATAAATACAATCTTAAATCCTGAAGTTTGTCATGTCAGATCTATTTGTGAGGGCGATGAAACTCCTATCTTAGCGCTTAGTGATACTCTGGATGCACATATTGATGGGGATTATAGTTCAAGTGATTTTGAGTATAAATTATGCTGTCCAGATACTTACAAGTTAGATGGTCTTTGTGGAAGTCGTTCTGCTGAAATATTATCCTTGTCTGATGATATAGTGGATGCACATGCTGATATGCCTGGGATTGGGACATTTACTAATCAAGTTTGTCTTGGTTCAGCAAATGTGTTTGCTTCTGTAAGTTGTAGGTCTTCAGCATTAGGATGTAATCTTGATGAAACTTGTATATTGGCTTTCCATGATGATGGGGTGGATACTCATGTTGGTAGTTGTAATGATTTATTAAGTCATCATGTTTGTTGTGATATAAATTATTTTGATTAAGAATGGAATATTGGTAAGTTTGATTAAAGAATAAAATGGATTTGATGAAAAAATTATAAAGAATTGATGATAAAAAAGAAAATAATATTTAAAAAATAACATTAAAAATCAAATGAATAATAAATTATAAAAAAATTATAAAATAAAAAAGGAAATATCATTAGAAAAATAATAGTAAAAATCAAATAAGGGGTAAATTATAAAAAAAGATTATAAAATAAAAAAGGAAATATCATTAAAAAATAAACGAATAAAAAATCAAATAAATAATACTTAATAAAAAATAAGGGATAAAAAAGAAAAGATTATTAAAGTAATAAAATCAAATGAATGGTAGATAATGAAAAGTTTAGAAGCTGAGCTTTCCACTGGTGTTTCACCAGTGGCAGCATAAACTTTATTTTCTCTAAATACTAAGTTCTAATTAAGCTTAAGAAAAAGCTAGGAAGCAGACCAAAACCA
>Ga0257125_1000660_pt1 | contig 43176 bp, 63 predicted proteins | sample SI106_200metaG_FD_190183 | JGI IMG/M metagenome (GOLD analysis project Ga0257125, IMG submission 190183) | Marine microbial communities from Saanich Inlet, British Columbia, Canada - SI106_200 | ecosystem: Environmental > Aquatic > Marine > Inlet | place: Canada: British Columbia | collected... | reverse complement strand
AGTGGCCAGTGTAACTTCAACGGCTTCATCAGATACCGCAGAAGTTGATAAGCCTAAGCTCTCTAATGCCCCCGCTGCGGATAGCCACACGGTAAACGGATAGTTCAAAGAAGACGACCAGCCCAAACGCTGACTCCAAAAGAAAACCAATGCAGGATATTTCCCTGCTTCATTAAACGGATTATAATTACTGGGAGGAGTGTCGGTGGTGTCGGCTGCTATATTGTCATCTACAAAGCTTGTTGTTTCGCTCTTGCCGACATATCCCCATTCCCCGTACTTATCTTTATAAATATAATAAGCATCCGGTGTGCCGGCTCCGCCTTTAGTCCAGTTTAATGTGATATAGTTTCCTTGAGTCTGGCCTAAGATGTCTGTTTGAACAGACGCCATAGAACACGGGAGGCTTTCCACGCCGTCATTGACCTGAGTTACCACATATTTATATGTGGTTTTGCCAGTGCTGGATGTTCCAACGGTAGCAGTGAGTATTAAGCTTTGGGGAGGATCCCCTTTGGGTAAAAAGCCCAGATCTTCAAATCCCCAGTTGTTATCAGCAAAGCGCAGGAGCTTGTGCGGTTGATAGTTCCTATGCGCTGTATAAATAACATCGGCCGACTGTGCAAAATTCATATCCGGTAGATGTGCATGGGAAACAGGAAATTCACGGGTATAATCAGCACCATCTTTCTGCACACGTTCATCATCACTCCAAACGTGCATTTTCCAGTTACTGAACTCTATCACACGGGATTCCGTTTCAGAAAAGATAAAAGGGACAAGGCGCTCAGGCTGATTTATATTCTGATCAACGGCCTCATCAAGGAAACGCCACCCTGGGCGTCTTGTCGTGGGGCCTTGTGGCAGGCACACCATATTCTTTAAAACTTTACATCCGGTATGATACCGGGGATGGTCTATTCTGCTTAACATTAACGGGGAAATCTCCCCGCCGTTAAAGCTTCTATGTAAAAAAGCGGTCTGCATTATGCTAACCACCATTCTTGATTTTCCACAGCAGCGGGATAATCCCGTGCTGCCAAAATAGATGAACTCCGATTGGTATCCGGTTCCGTGATGTTATTTTCGACTGTATCAGCTAATTTTGCATCTTCAAGAGTCCGATAATATTCTTCCCATATTTTTGGAGGTAGCCTTGTTGAGAGCGCTTTTGAAATCTCAATAGCCAGCCTGTAAGCGCATGTATCAAGAAACAAAGGTGGCGCTCCATTGAGATAGGCAAGATCATAGGCCACATACCTCGCATAACACGGGCTTACATCGGTATAAAGTTTTTTCGTGTTGGCCAGCTCAAATTTACTGCCCCGATGTGTCAGGGATTTAATAGGTCTGACATCCACTACGGATATGACATTGCGAGGCAAATCATATGAATACTGGTATCCGAACGGGGCGGTGATGTTGGCACTGTGGCTCAATGCCCCCCAGGTCATTGCTGATCCCCAGGGGTGCAGGCCCAGGACTTCCTTAACGATCTCTACTACCGCAGATTGGCATCTCTTGGCAGGCTCGCTGTTTTCATCAAGCCCGCTGATTTCTTTAACGCCTATCTTTCGCAGTGCTTTATTGGAAATCTGTAATAAAACTTCATCATCCGGTTGTTGATCATCAATAGTACCTAATTCAACAGCAACAAGGCATATTGATGTATCCTCATTTGGATCGTCTATGCCGCTATAATAGATATAAGCTATGCCGTTTTCGATATAGAGGGATGGGTCTTGCGCTCCATATAGGTGATATGTTTCTGTTGGCTCAAATACCGCCGCTCCGCCAAACATGGGCGACCACGTGGTGAAGTCGGCACTGATGGCCATATATATCTTATTCTTAGAATCACCGGAATCCCATTTACCATAAACCATGTACCAGACACCGAAATATTGAAACAGCCCCATACTGCCACCTTCAAGAGACAACGATGTGGGTGTTGCGGTGGCCAGCCCTGACCATGTGGCTGATTGCCTTTTATAGACGTACCATGTGTCAACGACCTTCAAGGCATAGAATAAATGATAATTCGTTCCGTCATGCACGACAAACGGATCACCCATTGTGCCATTAGGAGCGGTAAACAATTCATAATCTGCACTCGTTTGGGAGTACGCATTATCAGTCCAGCCGATCTTATCACCATTGGCAGCGTCTCCCGTAGTAGTCTGGAACACCACCCTGGCAAAATTTTCTACCGGATCCCAAAAATACATACTGGAGCGTATATACCCTCCGAGCCAGCCAGAAATAAAACCGTATGGCTCCAAAACAGGATTATCACTATTAGTGATTTGCCAATGGCCAGTCAAAGAAGAAGCACGGGCTTCACCTAAAGACCATATAGGGATGGTGCCCGGATAAAGGTTCGGCGGACTTCCCATGCCAGACAATAGCATTCGATAACCGCTTCCTTCTTTAACAACAAAAGGGTCAGTTATTGCTTTCCACCGCCAGTGCCCCGGTTGATAGTCTGCATCATTAGAAGGTGCGGGTAAATCGTTCCGGTTCGATAAGACAACGCCATATTTGGTAACTGTTGACATGCTCTTTCTTCCTTATGCGTTAGAGACTACGCCGTTGTTGAATAATTCCGGAGCGCCTGACTCCAATTCAAACCCTATCCAACGATAACGGGCTGACAGTGAAAAGGGCTCGTCTAAATCAGATTCTATTTTAGACATCTTGGCAACCGTTGTGAGCGCTGCGGGCTTGTCTTTTACATTACTCACCCACACATTCACCGCACCGCCTATAATCTGAACTGTAGGCAGCAGGAAGTATTTCACACTATACGGCTGTTCATTATCCGCTATTTTGTAAACTGTCTCCAGTTCTAATTCTATTGACATAATAGGCTACCCCTCTGACTTTGGGACATCCGGGTTTTGGGGAATAAACTCTTCCCAACGGTCGTTGTCATCAAGAATGGTTTTCCCAGTCTTTGACACCGAAACGGAAACGACAACCGGCTTCTTAGGGTCTGGGGAAACCATTACCCCCCTCCATATGGTTGGCTTTATACACTTATATTGTTTGTCCATATTTATACCCCCAAGTATTCAAGGAACACGTCTATTGTTCCGGTAGCACCAGTATCATCGGTAGTAATACTGGCCTTGACCCACTTGCCGATATTCTCAGGCAGTACCAATGAGGCAATTCTATCCCCAATTGCATAAATAGTTTGAGCGGGAGGAGTAGTAGCACTCATAGTTACGACCATAGACGGGTTGGCTGTTGGCGCTGCAAATGAACCAGCTTCTGTATCGCATTCTGTTAACGTGATAGTGATTTTTTTAGCGGCAGTAATTTTTGTCTCAGTCTTTGTAACAACAGTAACAGCCAGACGATTTGGTATACCACCAACACGGACTGCGGTAGGAGCGTCTGTCTTGGCATTAGCCGGAATTGTCATACCGGCTTTAAACATCTGATTTTCAAAAATCAATTTATGATTAAACATTAGCTTATCCTTTCTTAGCTTATAACGGATTCTGTACCGTCATCTATATTGTAGCTGGTTATAACCGGGACTCCATTCCAGTAATCAATAATCCGATTGTAATCCTTATCCTGAAGACCCATCTGTAAAGCGGATTCTTTAAAAGGTGCGAGCGCCATGGTTTTTGCCCTCGGATGGCAGAAAATCATCGTGTTCTTTTCTGAACCACGTACCTTTGCAATAGCATCATCAAGTTGCATTTTTGTAGGCAATGAACTCTCTTGTATATTAGAAATCAACGCAACTGTTTTATTTGACAGATTCTGCCATCCAAAACGCCCTTTCAGTCTTACACCATAACCCAAAACACCCGGCAAGCTTCTGAGATGGTACAATGCCCCGTTATTAATAGACTCACGTGTCAATAACGCTCCCTGTTTAAAGCCTGTGGGATCAAACAATCCCATGTTGACACCGGCCTTAAACCTGACCACCATAATAGAATAAACCTTGCCAGTCGCAGCGCCTGCATTAAGCACATTGTCATCTTTTATAGCTTTGGCCATCCAGTTATCGTAGTACAACTTTCTCTCGGTTTGAACCCCTGCATTGTTCAGAAGCAACGGCATTTTCCGACCAAAATAAGCGGCTGGATCTCCAAACTGATCTGCGGTATCCTCTGGGACTTCCATATACCCTCCAAGTACTTGGAGGTCGGTTTTGAGAAGCTCTGAGCTGATGTTCATAGCAGACAGGGGGGCGTTTGCATTAACGAACCCCGGGCCGTCAACATCTACCACTTTTTCAGCCATATTCCATAAATTATGACTGGCTGATTCCCATTTGACTCTTTCCACAATAGGCGCTTCTTCAGTCAGATCATCAACCATCTGAGTTTGTTTTTTTGCATATTTATTCGCTATCTCTTTTAAATCATATGTGGCCACAATATAACTCCTTAATTCTTCTTAAACATTCCTTTAAAGCCCTCTTCGTAGCTCATGGGCTTGTCATCACCCGCTCCGCCGGGCGAACCTATTCCAAGCGAGTCCTCGCCTATCATCGTTCCGATGGTGTGCATTAGCTCAATAAACATTGGATCATTGACAATCGGATTGCCGTTCAATGCCGTTGCAAGCCTACCATCCATCTTTTTGTCCAGTGCCTGAACAGCCAGCAGGCTTTGATCTTTGTTTTTGTCGTAGTCCTTTCCCCATTGAGCTTTAAGCGCTGTCGTACCGGCTTCGATAGCCGCCTCGTTCTGTTTTGCGACCAGTTCCTGCTGATACTTGATCAAGCCTTCAGCCTGTTTCGGAGTGATGTCGCTTTCCATGCAATGAGATGTGAATCCGCTCAATGTCTCTTTTAGGGTCGCTTTCGCAGTGTCATCTAATTGGGCATCTGCAAAGATACCGTCCAGTTTAAAATCATCAGCGGACTTTGCATGGGTGTGTTTTGTTCCCTGTTCAATAGCGCCCAGGGCATCGTCAATGGAAGCAAAGCCTTTGAGCTTTTCGTGTGAAGCTTCCGGTAATGAGCCGTACCATTCTTGGCTTTCCTGCGTATTATTGCTATCACCGGTATCGCCTGTAGTTTCATTCCCTGCACCGGTCTGGTCAGTGTTCTCGTCTGCCATATCATTCCCCTTTGTTAGTTTGTAAGATTAAATCCATATTCCGCCGCCTGCGCATCATGCGTTGTATATCATCATGCACGTCCCCTGCTGTTATAGCGAGGTCATCAAGCAGCCCTTGCCCAAAATCCTTTAAAACGACTGACATCACCATCTGGGCGTTGTCAGGACTCCATGCGGTGTCAAAAGTGCCAGCCCGTTCTAATATCTCACAGACCACACGAGCGCCTTCCGGTGTTTTCGCTACAACTAACAAGTCAGATAGGTAGCTGATATACGCTTCTTCCGCCTCTTGCCTTTGCTTCTGGTCAATCTCAATAATATCTTCCATTATGCCTGACTCCTCATAAGTTCGCCTGCAATTGTCTTGTCAGTGCCCACGCTGCCAAGCCTTGCGGCCTGTTCAGCCTGCATCTGTTCAGCTTGCATTTTTGCAGCTTGCTCCTCTTTTTGTTTTTCTTCTGCAATAATTTCTTCGTATTCATCGTCTGACCTGATGATTCTTGCCGGAGCACCCACGCCTATTGCTATTTCGTCAACGACTTGTGGTATATTGAGCTTATGTAATACCGTAGGCGGCATTTGTGCCGTTACCTGCATTTCTGCAAGAGCTTTTACATCAGCCACTACTACCCTCGCCGCCTCAGCTCCTACCTGCCTCAAGGATTTCGCAACCGTTGACATGTATTCAATTTCCATACCCCCAGCGTCCAATAATGCTGGTGGTGGTTCAGGGAAAAGTCCGGCACGGTCAAGAATGTTATGAGTATGCAAGAACATCTTATCCAGCACGTTAGGTTCATAAATGGAAACAACCGGCGCTATTTGCTGCAATCGTTCCCTTTTTCGTTCCATGTATTCCGTTGCGGTCATATCTTTGGGACGCATTTCTTGTGGTAGGTCATAAAACAAATCAGCTTTGGCAACAGCCGCTATGCGTTCCATCATCACTTGGATATCTTGTGAAGCATACTGGTAGCCCTGATATGGAATTTCATACAGTGCCCTTACGCCCTTAGACTCCACTTCAGACACTGCGGTTTCACCACCGGGTTGCACCTGTAACTTATATTTAAACTTAGACGGCTTGATTGTAGGAGGATTGACAAGCTTACCCAATGCAATCAACTTCAAGCGTTCCGTCTCATTCATTTGCAGGGTCATTCGCAGTAGCTGGTGTCCTGACCCCATTCCATAAGCAGATGCACCCACTCTCGAAAAGGGTGCATGGTAATATGGCATTTCGTGATAGCCCGATTCCGACAACACGTCCTTGACTTTATCTTGACCGTCCGGGAAGTCTTCATAAAGAAAAGACTCATAAGGCATATTCAAGTTGTCAATCTTGCGATCATCATAGTTCGCACGTGGCCTGACGACATGCACAATATCAACTTGTGCATAAGGGTTGTGGTCTAATAGGTATTTGGTCTTCTCGCTTAACTTGTCAACTCCGAATTTCTTTTTGAGTTGCATAGCTGACCAACGTAACCGCCTGACAACGGTATCTAAATTATCTTCAGAGTCCAGAGCAACGCAAAATGTTCCGAAGGTACAGCATTCAAAGTGAGACAGCGTGGTCATATTGCTATCTTGGAATAACAACAGATCACCAAAGCCGAATAGCTCTAAATTACACAGGTAGATAGCCTGATAAAATCCTCCCTTTTGCAAGACCATATCAATGCGTTTCATTCGGTAGTCCAGATGTTCCCTGACTCCGAGAGATTCCATCACTTTATCATCTTGTACTCTCAAGCTTTTCCAAGGCAAACCTTCAGGTGTCATGCCAACTGTCATACCACCCGCTGCACGTTCTAATGACAGGGTAGCCGCCGGGTTGATATTCTTTTTGCCACGTTGAAGAATAGTCTTTTTATCTTCGCCTTCATCTGGCCAGAACCCACGATAGGGGAGAAGATATTCAGAAATCTTCTTAGCGTCCTCATCCTCATTGGTCTGGCGTTCGCCTTCAAGGTATTCGACCAGTGCTCTTATTTCTTTTAGTTTTTCAGCAGACATAATTATTTTTAGAAACCTAACGTTTGAAGCCAACCACCCAGTGGATTGGATAATATAGTGCCACGCAGTCCCTGCTTATTTTGTAGCCTCTTTTGCCCTGTTGACGTGGCTCTCTTTGATCCTGCCTTCCGTTCCTCTTCAGGTGTGAATGGCATTTTTGCCGCTGCTGGCGCTGGGGGTATTGATGGTGTGCTTTTTCCACCCATATTAGTTCTCCTTGAAATTGAATGTTGATATAATACCGGTGTGATACTGTTTATCTTTAGCTATAAAACACGCTCCCGGCAGCTCTCCAATTACTTGGAAACCGGCCTCCTGTAGAAATCCCACTACATGCTTGAACGGTGCAGGAGTCAAGCCATATAAGCTCTGCACAATATCATTATCCTTAAGCCATTTCAGTGAAAGCTTGGCACACAAGACAGCTTCATCGTGGGTCATGTCCCAAGTACAGAAATGCACCTGAGCCGCCTTTCCTTGAAAGCCATTGAGCCAGAAGAAGCCTACCGCTCCTCTGTCAGTTAATTCTAATTGTACCAGCCAGCAGTGCAATGGAATCTTCGTATTTTTAACAAACGATAGCCATTCATCAGCCGTTAAAATGCCGTCATCATAAAATAGCCATTCAGTGCGCTTGTGATATTCTGCACTATCAAACAGCGCCTTGATTTGTTCATCGGTCAAGTTTTTCGCATGTGTCCATATCAATTCTTTAGAAGGATAAGGGATCATAATCCACTCCATTGCTTACATTGTAATCACCATCCACGTTTGGATAGCCGCCCCTGAGTTCCACATACTCGTCAGGGTCTGGAAACGTGGCTTGCAGTTTCGGGTCAAGAACTCTGGCCATACAATCCAGCATGTCATCATGCTGGCATACCGGGAAAGCGAGAAACTCTTCGTCCTCCCATTCTTTTATGATGTTGCGAAAGCTCTCCGCAGTATCTCTGATTGTCAACACGCCGGGCGTGTAGAAACGAAAGTTTTCAAATATCGGTATAAGCATACGGATACGGTCGTTCTTTGGCATCTTGCCACCCAGTGCCACAATAGAAAAATGGAAGTTCTGTTCATCCTGAACATATTCAATATGTTCAATGTCCGCTTGCATTCCGTATTCTTCATAACCCACTATAATCGGCTTGTATTGCCTGACAAAGGCAAATAGCTTCTGAGTCCGCTGTGTTAAGTTCAGCCTATCACGTAAGCCGTCAATCAGGTAGTATCTGTTATCCGGCGCCAGACCAATCACCCACATGACAGTATAGTCATTGCCAGTGTTTTTGATTTTCCTTGCACTGGCAGGGTCAACTAAAAGATAGATATTCATCTTGTCGTAGAACTCGTGCTTAGGCGTCCACGCCCTAATCCATTCTTTTAAAAAGCCTTGAGCTTCATCGGCTCTTGGATTCTGCAACATCTGACATGCGAAAATGTAGGGACCTTGATCACGTCTCTTGTCGGCCAAAATACGTTGACTCATAAATACCGCTCGCCCGTCCGGAGTTCCGTCTTCAGTGGCTGGATAAATGCGTTCTTTCGCCGTTTTAGCCTTTAACAAAGCGCCCCAAGCATCATTCAGATGATACCGTGTACCGATCATTCGCCTTCTATAATTGGTTTTTTGTGAACCGAGTGAAAACGACAGCCTCACTGCATCATATGCTTTACTGAGCTGGTCATGGTTAGTAACTGACTTTTCAGTTACAACATCGTCATAAACTAAAACCTTAAAGTGCTTGCCTGTTGGCATACCACCGATCAACCCCCACGCCTCAATAGTTTCTTCTCTGCTATTTGACTGGCGCTTAACTCTTATGCCCTTATCAAGGCCCCAGCATGGCGACTCTTTATCGGGCTTTGTATATAAAATATCAGGGTATAACTCTTGCAAAGGAGTATTGTTTTCAAATTCTTCTTTAATCTGCTTTAAGAAATCTTGTGCCAACTCACGCTTGACGCTGAATATTCCGAATGTCAACTCAGGATCATTCAGAATGTCCTGAATGGTTAATGCAAACGTAATGATTGTCGACTTATAATGCTCACGTGCCCATAAATCCAGCATCCCATCAGGTTCGGCTTGTACTTCCCTGCATCGCTCATAAAGCCAGTCGTTGTCAACATCCGGGCGGTTTAACAAATTGGTTAGCAGGAAAAACAAATCTTGTCTGCCAAGTGCTCTTAAAAGCTCTGCTAAAGCTACTATTGATTGTCTTTTGGCATCAGCAATTAAATCATTGTATTCTTCATTCTGCTGTTCTCTTGTTAGCATTCATTATCCGCTCTTGGATTTGATTCACCCTGTCTAACAACTCCTGTGATGCTCCGACCGTAGTCTCATTTTTATTCTTATTATCTGTTTCAATCTTTTCTTTGTAACCATGCGTAGTCAGTAAGCGACCAATAATAATATTATTCAACCATTCCCCTGTAAGCCCTTTATTGATGGTTAATGACGCTTGTAAATTTCGTAAAGTGTCCATAGCGTAACAAAACTCTTTCTTATCCTCTTCTTTTTCCCATTCGTAAAGAGTCTTCTTACTAACACCTACAAGCAAAGCAAATTCTTCAACAGTAGGGATAACACTACGTGCTTCAAAACCGCCGTTAATATAGTCCCATGCGGTTTCTAAAACCGTCTCATTATACTTCGTAGGCCGTCCGCCCCGATTGCCTAAAGCATATTTATTTCCTATTGGTGCTCCCATAATAAACCCCCAATATAGCAATGCTCTGCATCTGTCAAGGCAAAAAGTTATTTTCCCGAAAAAACCTCTTGACATCTCTGTCGGCCTTGTGGTACTTTGCATACAACTTGGACAACAACTACAAAAACGACACAAAACATTAATTAGGAGAGATACAATGACAAAACAATTTGAAATCAACAAAATTTACACGACTTTCTTGGCCACTAACTTTGATACTAAGCTATCATATAGAATCACAAGACGCACCGCCAAATCGGTCTGGATTCGGGATTTGCAATGCCCCAAAGAACCAATCAGACGGAGAGCGGTGAAAGTCCATGAAGGCATAGAAACAATTTTCCCGGAAGGCAGATATAGCATGGCCCCGATATTATCGGCTGAATAATAAACCACGCCCTCGAAAGAGGGCAAAACCAAAGGAACGGACAATGAACAGCCCGCAAATCAGAATAGAACCCGCAACATACAAAAAACTGAAGTTCTTGAAAGTAGCACTGGAACACGATGCGGTCAGTAAAACGATTCAATTTTTGCTGGATGAATATCAACAATCCGAAGAGAAAAAAGGCAATGAGCCGATACAATAAAATATCAGCCCTGAGAAGGCTGGGCAATAAAAATGCAATAGCAGATAAAATCATTGAGTATTTTCCAGATGACTTTGACTGCCTTATCAGTCTCTTTTATGGAACTGGCAGCCTTGAGAACCGCTTCTTGGGAAAAATAAAGTACATCATAGCAAATAACTTAGACGACAACGTCTATAATTTCTACTTGATGCTCACGACCCGCTTTGATGAACTGTATGAGGCCTTGGAATTACTTCCTTACCATGAAAGCGCCTTTAAAGCTTTCAGGGAGAGTATTCCTGATGATCCTGTGCAAAAGGCTGTGCGGTTTTTAGTGCTTAGTAATTGGAGTTTATATGGTACGGGGCAAGTAATGCGGTTTGGATTAGAACGTCACAAAAACACTCTTTTGCAACTTCTATGCTCTCAGTTCAAGATATTATCTCGCAATGCAGTTACAACTACCCAATTTATGAACTGTGATTTTAGAAAAGTTATTGCAAAAATAAACAGAAGGCAGGATAGAGACGTGCCCAAATGCCTTGTGTATGCCGATCCCCCATACTACGAAACAAAGCACACCTATAACACCCCAAAATGGACAAAACAGGATGTAGATGACCTATTCCAGATATTATGTAATTCTGGTATGCGGTTCGCAATGAGCGAATTTAACCATCCGTACATCCTGCAGAAAGCAGAGGAGTATGGATTAAACGTGATTCATATCGGAGAACGCCAAGCATTAAAGAAAAGGGCTACGGAAATTTTGATCACGAACTATGCAGCGCAAGATGATAATAAGCAGCTTGATTTATTTAAAACATAAAGGAAGCCATGAAAGCAAAAGCAGGCTACAAAAGAGACAAACCGAAGTCTAATATCGGGCGGTGGCTCAAACGGTATTTCCGAAAGCGCACCGCTCGAAGGCGGGACAAAAAACAAAGGAGATAAGAGTATATGGAAAAAAATAAAGCACATTACGAAAAAAATGGAATGTTTGTATTAAGCACATTAGACAATCAAAAGGGCGTTTTAATTGGGGGCTTAAGGCCTGGCTCTATTAATATAGAATTTCGCCACCATCCGACCGGTACAATAATGGAACTTGATATTGTCCATTCCACACAACAGGAAAGGGATTATTTCTTTCAAACACTGGATCGGTTTGTGGGGAAAAACGAGCCGCCCGCTTTCACACCCGTTAGCGAGTTTACTAACGAAGAATTATTAGAGATGATTCCAAAGCCGATAATTATAATCTTAACTCCGGATGTACAAGATATAAAAATCAGAGGATTCTCTTATCTTGTGGAAACCGAACAAAGAACTTTAATAGCAAGGGTAAAAGAATATAAACAACAGTATATAGAAGCTTTGAAGGAACGGGATGGCAATCTGGTAGGATATGACGGCAATATAAACAAGCTGCATGAACTCATTAAATATTTAACGAACGCTAAAAAACCGGCACATTGTTCAGAGCTAATGCGTGATTGTAATATCTCATCTTCAGCGCTCAGTAAGGCGTGTAAATTTCTTATTGAAAAACACAGAATATTCAGAGCTGCGAAAGGGACTTATGCCGTGATTCCTGAAAATAATTAAGGGATGAACTTGTAAGGATTTCTTAACAGTTCAACCTGACAAAACCCAGTGGGGTATTTTTACCCCACACTTTTTATCTTTGGTAAAAGGGGCTTGACATGGGTGTTTTTATGCCATATATGTACCACTAACACTAACCCAAAACACAAGAGGAGACATGAATTTAAAACAAGAACGTAAAAAACGAGGCTTATCCCAAATTGACTTAGCACAACGCTTAGGTGTGCATATCAACACCTATATCAACTGGGAGCGTGGGGTCTCTAAACCTAATAATGAGAACAAGGCAAAGCTATATCAAGCCTTGAACATCCTAAAACCAAGAGAGCCACATAATGAAAAACAGTTTTGTTCTCTACCATGATCAATACGAGGCTATTCGTGATCTGACTCTCGAACAAAAAGGGCAGCTATTAGATGCTATTTTTTTGTATCATAGAGACGGTGTCCTTCCAGAACATGACCCAATGATTAAAATGGCCTTTCGTTTTTTTAAAATCGTTTTCGACCGGGACAAAGAAAAATGGGAGGCAGGAGCAAAACGCAGAAGAGAAAACGGGAAAAAAGGAGGACGACCTAAAACCAAGAAAAACCTAACTAAACCTAAAGAACCTAATAGGTTTAATAATAACCTAACCAAACCTACAAAACCTGTAAGTGTAAGTGTAAGTGTAAGTGACAGTGTAAGTGACAGTGTAAGTGAAACCCCTCCCCCCTACCCCCCACCAGAAGAAAATATGTTTTCTCAAGAGATAACGGACTTTTTTGAAAACCATAGGAGAGAGATTAAAGAACTTTTTGAAGAGAAAACAGGGATAGACTCCTATAAAGTTCAAACTGAGTCTTTAGAGGCTTTACATGAACTCACCACACAGCACGGGGTAAAGCTGAAGGACTTGGATAAGATGCTCAAATGGGGACTACAAGATGAGTTTTGGAAGAAACACCTTGTAAACCTTGGCAATCTTTCCAAAGTGAAAAACAATGGGCGGTTCGGATATTATAACCTTCAGGAAAAATACGAAGGCAGAGAGAAAACGATCGAAGAACAAACCAGCCGTGAATCGTATTATCAGTATTTTTGTGAAAAAAAGGCGGAGTTTGAAGCTCTGACGGCAGAAAGGCAGGAATATATGCGAAAATATCACGGAACAGACGGGAAAATGAGCTGGGAATGTGATGATATGAAAGATTGGTTTGAGAACTACGGAAAGGATAAAGATGAATGATCGGAAGTTAGACAAATGGACGTTGGAATCTGAGATAGCTGGACTTGCGCGGTATCTAAACTACACTAAAAACCCATCTCGCGACACAATTGAGGCATGGCATTCAAAGCTAAAGCGTTTTACTGATGAGCATATTCATAAGGCCGTTGACAAGATGAAAGATGACCTTGATATGATGCCTAAGAATTTTCCCAAAATTGCAAAGCAGTATATTAATATCATTTTCAAGGCTGAATTTGAAAAGAATAAATACAAGTGGATTAATTACGGGTACTGTCAAGGCTGCGGTGGCATGGGAGGCTTTCAGTTGTTTGAAAAACACCCGTTTATGAAAAATCGCTCATTAAAGCAGCAATGGACAACTGTTATAGCATTTTGTTCAGACTGTGAGAACTGGCGGAACTGGACGGGGATTAATGGCTTTGATGAATGTAATGTTTCCAGTACAGAATTAGACCGGGGAGGTATTATCTATGTGAACATAAAACAGCCTATGACTGGCTGGAGAAGGCTCACGGGGAAAGTTCCGCAACCGGGACTACAAACCGGGAAAACAACGGATGATGTGGAAAAGTTAGCCGCTGATATTGCGAAACCAATATGAAGGAGAATAAACAAAATGATCATTTATGAGGATACAATCCAAGTATTAGGATTAGATATTAAAAAGATTAGTTCTATTGCCCGGCGTATATCAAAAGCTGGGAGAGAAGCTAAAGAGGCCGGAATTTTTGTATTTGGTGGTGGTTCCGGTTTCCCCGGAGATGGCCAACTGCGTTATTATATATCGACCGGAGAAGGTCAACCCTATGTTCTTGCCGATTTAGATGGGTCTTATGATGGCGGCAATGGCGGGAGCAGAGAAGATGACCAAGGGCATCTGAGGGGAGAATAAACAAAAGGAATTTACAAGGATTAAACCATGCCCAGAAATATGTCATTTTTTATGACCACTGAACAAATAAAAAACCGAACTAAAACCGTTACCCGGCGGCTTGGCTGGAAATTCCTTAAACCGGGGGATGTCGTATGGGCAGTTGAAAAAGCGCAGGGGCTTAAGAAAGGCGAAAAGATTAACCGTTTATGTAAACTGCGTATTGTATCTGTCAGGCGTGAGCGGATAGACGACATGGAGCAACCGGAATGTGCTTTAGAGGGGCTTCCTGATATGTTTGTTGAAGAGTTTATCCAATGGTTTACTTGTGAGATGGGTATTCATGTATGGGAAGAAGTTACCAGAATTGAGTTTGAATATATATAAGATAAACTCTTGACAAACACGATAAAAGGCTATAAGATAGCCCTTAACACTGAGAGCAAAACTTATAATAACTTAACTGAGGAGGCCAAGAATGCAAGGAGTAATAACAAAAGAAGACTGGAAAGAAGTCCTGTGTATTTTTGGACTATGGAAGGCCATCAGGCTATTGTGTTCATTCAAACCGGTAGCTCTTGACGTGCTGATGGGATAAAAAAAAGGAGGGAATAATAATGCCAAAAAATGTTGAGACCTTCAGCGTACTACTGACGCCGGTACAAAAATACAAACTAAAACTCATTGCAGCGGAGCTGAAGGTGAGTAGCCGATCCCTGATAATCAGGTGGGCGCTTGACCAGTATTTCGAGAGAGATCTGTCTGCCAGAAGAATTTTGGAAAAATATAGAGAGTCTAAAAGGGCTAAGAAGGGGGAAAACGATAATGAAATTTAAAGAAATAGCAACAACGTGTCCGTGGAGAGAGTCTCACGAGAGTCCTATAGCGAAAACTGCTTATAGCTGTTTAGGCCAAGCGTCAGAGGCTTCTGAGGATGGGGAACTGGCTTATTATGAATGCAAAGCAAAGTATTGTGCTCCTTTCCACTTTGTACAAAAAATGATACCGGGGGGAGATGATGAAAACAGTAAAAATTAACAGCTTCCAGATTCACAATTTTATGGGAGTTGAATCCTATAGCAGGGCTGGGCTGGCAGAAAAAAGCTGGAAAGTTTCCGGTGGGAACGGAATCGGCAAAAGCACACTGGAAAAAGCGCTGCGGTGGTGCTTAAATATCCACGTGGCAGATGAAATTAAGCCTCGTGATGAACAGAACCACGAAATCCCCGGATTGGAAACATCCGTGAGCTTTACATTCTTTGTTGACGGCGAGTCTCATACCGCTAAAAAGGTATGTACTGATAAAACGAACAAAAAGGGTGTTAAGACAGGTAATGACTTTAAATACTATGTAGGTGTTACTGATTGGTCTAAAAACGAGTTTAACGAACAAATAAGCCGCTTATTCGGAGTGCCCTCAGACGTATTGAAGGTGTTAATGACACCTTTCGGTTTTGCTGCGGTAAACTGGAAAGTCCTCAGAGATATCCTAACAGACACCCTGCCTAATAGCTCCGATACTGACTGGATGGAAAGATCAAAATATACGCATTTGATCAAGCATGTTGAAAATGGCATAGGGCTGGAAAAGGCCATCTCGGGTGCAGAAAAGCAAGGCAGGGCGTTCAATAAGCGGCTTGAGATTCTGCAAGCTGCAAAAGAGCACACCGCACCTGTTAAGCCGGAGTGTGAAAAGCCAACCCCGGAGCAAACCCAAAAGTCTCTTAAGGCTGTGAAAGTCATTGAAAAGAAAGTTATTGAGCACAAGGCAGGCGCCGGTTTCGCCAAAGACATATCGGAAAATAAGACAGAGATTATTCGTCTGCAGGGCGAAATCGGGAAGGCTGAACAGCAGTATTTAAAGGCATTTGACGGTTTACAGCGCAAGCGGAATCAGGAAGAAGAGAGCTATCGGCTAATAGTGCACAAGCAGGTCACTAGTAGAGATGCGATATCTCGGTTAAAAATTGCCAACGGGCAACTTAAACAGGATTTGCAAACGCTTAAGGCAGCGCCCACAGTGGATACAATTTGTAGTCAGTGCGGAAAAGCCCTTGAAGATGAAGCTATTGCCGAAATACGAATAAAGGTCAATCAAGCCCAAATTAATGCTATCCGCAGCATCAACACCGCTGGGCAGAAGAATGGTAAGGATATTAAGGAGCATGAGGCTGCCTTGGAGCTTCTGGAATCTCAAATTGGTGAATGCACTACAGAACGCACCGAACTTGAACGGCAGCAAGCTGATTTACTGCAACCCCACGAAAAAGAAAAGCAAGATTTACAGGGCAGAATAACAGCACTTGAGGCTGATGTTGAGCATCTTCAAAAAACTGCGAACAGTGATTTAGCCCTGCTGGAATTAGAGGGTGAGTTGAAGGCTGCTAAAGAGATTAAAGAAACCCTATCTGATCAGGCTAAGGACTGGGAACGCTACGACAAGCTTTTGAAAGCGGCTCAGGACACCACAGAGCAAAAAACACTATCTAAACAGTTGTCAGAAGCTGATGGACTCGCAGCGTCTCTGAGAGAAGCAAGCATGGCTAAGAACACGGCCATGGAGCTTCAACTGAACAAACAGCTTAAGTATATTCAGATTAAGCTGTTTCAAAAGCCTATGGACGGGGAAACAAAAGAAACCTGTAAGGTATTAGTAAACGGTATAGAAGCCGGGCTTGGCTTGAACACCGCAGCCCAAATTAATGCCGATCTGGATGTAAAAGACCTATTGATGAAATCGTATGGCGTTTCCTTGCCGGTATTCATCGACACTGCGGAGTCCATCACTGAACCCCTTCCGCTTGATACTCAATGCTTTTACTTAGAGGTCAGAAAAGAGGTTTATGAGTTGGCATGGAGGATGGTATGATTACTAAATTCCCTGACAGCACACTTATTAAGCTTCCGTGCTTCAGCCTTTTCATCACAAAAGGCGGTTGGTGGTTTAGGGTTTTCGGATACGGGCTTACGTGCAAAAATACTACGATGCACCGCCTGTATTTTTCAGAACGATATGGATTTACTAAGGGTGTGCAGATTAAGAAGTTTTTTATTCGGTTAGCACGTCCGATTGAATTACTTTAAACAACTAAGGAGAACTAAAATGCCAGACAGAATAGACAATCCACAACAAGCATTAAACGAACTATGGAAGGATCATATAGCTTTATGCTGTGCCGTTGAAGATCATTTAGCTGCTCCATTCGACAAAAAAGTAAAAGACAAACTCTTGTCTCTTATTGTATCCACTGACAGATCACAATCAATCGTAGGTTTTGTAAAGGAGTAATAACAATGGCAAAAAAAGAAACGACAGCGGTTATGATACCGCCCCAAACATCACTTTTACTGGACATTCAACTTTTCGCACATGCGCACAATGTTGCGGAATTACTTGCAGCCTCTGATATAGTGCCTAAGCTATTCCGGGGGAATATCTGCAACTGTGTGATTGCTTTAAATCTTGCACATAGACTGCAAATTGACCCGTTCATGCTCATGCAAAAGATGTATGTTATTTCCGGTAAACCCGGAATAGAAGCACAATTGAAAGTAGCCTTATTTCAGCAGAATAGCGCCCGCTATGGGAATATTCAATACAAAATGGAAGGGAAGGGGGATGATGCACAATGCACGGCCTATGCAATTGATAAGCACACCAATGAAACCGTTTTCGGCCCCACAGTCTCAATAGCAATGGCCAAAAAAGAAGGCTGGTATGATAGGAGCGGCTCAAAATGGAAGACCATTCCCGTCAAGATGCTGATGTACAGAGCAGGTTCATGGTTTATTGATGTTTATGAACCCGGTGCTCTCTTAGGGTTGCCTACAGCGGATGAACTGGCTGACTCGGTTGATTTTTCGGCGTTACCGAATGTATCAGGCGCTAATTCAGAGGTCATTGACCTTCCGCCCAGCAAAAAACTGCCACCCCCGGAAAAGACCACAGCGCCCGACACGGAAAGAAAAGACGCGAAAGCGCCGCCGGAAGAAATACCGGCAGATGTGCCTTCTGAAGAGTTGGCCAAACTGAAAGAAGAATTAATTTCGGACTCCAAAGACTGGACTAACGCATGACACAGTACATAGATATAAACGGCACACGAATTTATGAAATTAAAATCACTGGTGGGTCAGAACTGACAAAAATCATTGTGGACTTAAATGATGATGAATTTAAGGCTGTTAAAAGAATAGCCCGACTCAGTCAAGCCAAAGCATGTGGCTATTCTCCGAAAATAGAGATTGAAGAATCATATACGTGTGGTCATGATTCAATGGCTTTACTCATGAAATAAAGGGAAAGGACAAAATGGAACTATTAAGGCAATTTACACAGGACTTTAAGGATGCACGAAGCAAAGATAAACTTGCGATGGTTCGTGCTTGTATGGCGGTCGTGATGGGTGTGGTAGCATTTCTAATGCTTTGCTTAAGCACTCCCATAGGCATCGGAACTGGTATCTATTGTTGGGCTGTCTTGGATTTAACTTTCAAGGTAGCTCCGTGGACGGGATTCAAAACTTGGATAATTTCATTGGTGGGTGGCGGACTTCTACTGGCGGGTGCTAAGGTTATTGTTTAATCATACAACCCAGTGATCCGGAAATCCCGGATCACTGAACAAAATGCTTGACAGCATCCGAAAACACCGCTATAAGTTAGGTGTTTAGAAACAGAAACTTTATTGGAGGGGTACTAATGACAAGAGAAGGGTTTGAAAACGCAACGGCAATGCTATCCACATTTGAAAAGGACTTTAACAGATTAGATAAGGTAAAAAATAGGGTATTGGAAGAAGTCAGTCGCCTTACGTATAATGAAGATTCGCAGGCAATGCGTAGGGCGCTTGAAATTATCATCAACGCTATGTTCGACGTCGAACAAAAACGGCTTGACGAGCTTCATCAACAACGGTTCGCAGGGCTTGAATAGGAATAGGAGGGGTACTATGGAAATCCAAACATTAGCATCCGGGTCAAAGGGCAACGCCCACGTCATAAACGGTGATTTGTTGCTTGATTGTGGCTTACCTCTTAAAACCTTAGAGAAAAAAAGTGAATATGCACTATACATGCTACAGGCTTGCTTATGCACCCACGCACACAAAGATCACTCAACGGCTGTAGAGGCATTAGCCATGAGAGGTACGCCTGTTTATGCAAGTGCAGGTACATATGAGCAGTTAGACCTTCTTGCGGAAGCCCGCAATATGGTCAGTGATTATCGTATTGCTGAAGCTGGGAAGATGATCGAAGTGGGGAATTATCAGATACTTCCTTTTGAGGTTTTCCATGATCATCCTTCCCAACCATGCCAAGAACCGCTTGGGTTCTTGGTTCAAGAGATGATCCCGAAACAGATTTCGGGATCATATGATAAGCTCGTATATATCACTGACACCCGCTATAGTGCGGTAACGTTTAAGGAAGTTACCCATTATATGATTGAGTGCAATTTCTCTTTGAAGCTGATCAAGAAAAGCCTTCAGGATGGCAAGATACCCCAGTTTCTATACGATCGGATCATATGTACGCACTTCAGCTTGGAACAGGTCAAGGAGTTCTTTACAAAAACAGACCTGAGTAAGTGTCGTGAAATACATCTGATTCATATTTCAAAAAACAACGGGGATCCGCTTTTCTTCAAGGAAGAGATTGAAGAGCTTACCGGGCTTCCGGTTTATGTGAGGTAAATATATGGGTTCATATTTTGTTATTACAGAGCAAAATGGTGTGTATACTCCCTTAAAAAACACTTATTCAGACTCTATGAAAATATTTAATAGAGACGTGGCGGCTCATATGGCAGGGCTGTATTCTTATAAAAAGTTTGAAATATTTAAGATTGGTGAGGGTGTGGATTTTAGCTGGACGGTTTCATTAGGGGAACGAAAGCAATGATAAACTCAGGTAAAAAGTTTGAAGCATTTTTTAAAGACTCTTGTTTCCATCAGGGTATATCCTGTACTCGTTTAAGAGATGCAGGCTACAGAGGTGGGGATACTGACAGGCGCTTTACAGTCAGAAATATCTGTGATTTTATCTGCTATGGAGGCGGTAAATACGAATGGTATTTTGAGCTCAAAGCGAGAAAAGACAGGCTTGCTTTTAAGGATTTAACGCAAGAGAGTAATCTTTTGAAAAAACAGCAGGAGAATCCTGATTTAGTCAGATGCCATTTCTTAATTCAAATGACAACTATTGATCATACTCATTTTGTTTCAACACATTATTATTTATTGCCTGTTTCAACGCTTGAACCGCTCAAGCAGGGCTTAGGTAAAAAAAGCATCAACTCTGTTGACTTAAAGGTATATTCGCATTTACACCAACACGAAAAGAACCCTTTTGTGATATATGTGGATACCTATAGGTCAGGCCGAATGAGAAAAGACCGGTTAAACTTGGATTTTATAAAGGAATAATTAATAAAGGAGGGAAAAATGGAAGTCACACAGGAACAGCCCATCTCAATAAAAACATTGAGCAATGGGGACATTCTTACAGCAATTGACGCAGCTATCCAGAACATCATTGTACCGGACATTCTTGACGATGATGCGAAAGCAACGGCAAAACGGGAGCTTACTGTCAAGCTGATTTTTCAGCCTGATGAAGAGCGCTATAATGCAATGTTAGCATTTCAAATCAACTCCAAGCTGGCTGTTCGTGAACCGGGCGTTGCACATCTTGCCTTTACAAACGGGAAGGGCGTGGAAGTCGCTCGACAAAATGAACTCTGGGCTGAAGACAACTTAAAACAACTTAAAACGGGAGAATCAGAATGACAGAAGAACTCTTAAGGGCTTTGCAAGACGAAACGGTAGTGGCCGGGAATAAGACATACGTCCACAAAAATTACACTGTGGCGCCAGAGCCGGTAGTAAGGGCGCTGCATACACATACGCTACAGAGTGTGGTTGATGCGCTCGTGGCAAATTTTGAAGCCGAACACACAAAACGACTAGTGATATATATCCACTCACCGATATCTGTAAGCTTAACGAGCAATAGCGAAACGAAAGACCTACAACGGCATTGCTTGATTGATGCCGATGCTTATGTCGCTGATTTTGGCTTCGGTATGGAACACGGCTATGAGAACTTTATCATTGCCCTTAATTCTCAATTTCAGGATAATGAAGGCAGGGCAGAGCTATTAAAAGCGCTTTCCCAGATCAGTAAAAAAGTGGAAAACAGCCTAACGGACACGGGTGTTTCTCAGGAATTTAAGGCTAAGGCCGGAATCACTACCAGCGTTCAACTCAAAAATCCTATTGAATTAATCCCATTCAGGACATTCCCTGAAGTGGAGCAACCAGCCTCTCTTTTTGTTTTTAGGATACTGGAAAGTAAAACGACAACAAGGTTTATGCTGCAAGAAGCGAACGGTTCTCAGTGGAAACTGGAAGCGATTAAACGCATCCGGCAGTGGTTTGAGGCACAGGATCTGGGTGTACCTATCATTGGATAGTGAGGTCAACGGGCGGAGGGGGAAAGCCTACCTCCGCTATCAACATATGGGAGGGGAATATGACAGGCGAGAATTTTATCAAGCAATTACAAAAAGAATATTATAGGCAAGACAACGCAGCCACCGCAACGCCTTTTATTGTAGAAGTACAAGAGAAACGAAGCGTTGGGGTTATGGCGGACGGGGCTACCTGTTGCGGTAGCTATGACAGCTTCACCGCTACAGAATGGACGTATGAAGACGCTGAAGGGGAGGGATTTAACAGCTTACGGGAGTGCATTATTTCTGTCTTGGAAGGGCAGGATGACACTCATTGTCTCGAAAACTGCGAACGCAGAGCGAACGATTTGATTTTTAATTATAAAACGGATGAACTAATAAAATACATGGAGCAAAATATGGGCGTCAAAATCCGTAAATACTCTATGGGCTATATCTGGTATCCAGTGGAGTTTTGTTTTACCTTAAAGGCGGCTCAGTCATATATGAAAGCCAACTCGCATAACCACGGAACACTCAGAACGTGGATTAGGCCGGTTGAAAGACGCAATCGGGAATTGATTGAGGTTATGAAGTTCCTGCAACTCAAAAACAAAGCGGATGACGATCATGTATAAATGTGCAACGCATGGGAAACTCGACTCTAACTGGTGTGATCAATGCGAAAAATCGGTTAAATGTGATTGCAGTGATCAAGAGGCGACCCGGTTCTATCTGTCTTTTGATTGTGCTGAGGGAGAGAAAACAGTAAGGATATGGATACATCACTGTGCGACCTGCGGAGATGTTCGTAGAGTGGAATTCTAAGAAAAGGAGGATGGCCATGAGTGATACAATCGACACCGAATGGAGCGACCTGCCGCCCGCAACAACCGTAAATGATATTATGCAGCGCTGGAATCATGTGGTCGGGAAGAATTGCACATGTGGCGGGCGGGATTATGATGACCCTGAAGCCTGTGAGTGGTGTCAAGCATGGCATAAAGTGATTGGGCGAACCGATGGAATATAAAGGGAACATCCCCACAGAACCGCCTCGCTCTGGATTGGAGGTGGATTATCTTGGCGGCGGACGCAAGTGCCACGACAATCATGACATCCGGCAATGGTGTCGGAGGCAACTCAACAGGCGGGTACGTAGGAAGGCTAAACAAGAAATCGAAGGAGATATGAAGAATGATTTATAACTATCGGAAGATGCGTCAACGATGGCCTGCTTGCAGATTAGCCATTGAACGATGGGTCGCTTATCGTGTTGCCATGTTTACATATAAGGCATGGCATCCGCTGGTATGTTCGGTGGTGAGCCGCTGTAAAACCGAAGGCATTATAACAGAGGCTCAATATTATAGCCTTTCGGCTACTCTGGATAGAACTCAAACACACTGTCTGTTAAAGAAGGTATAAAAACCTCTTGACAGCATCCGAAAACACCGTTATAAGTTAGGTTATGACTCTGAAAGAATATAGAAAACAAAGGAAGCTGACACAGCCGGAAGCGGCGGCGCTGTTGGATTTACACTGGAAAACTATCCAGACAATTGAATACGGCACACCGGTATCCCGAAGAACGGCCAAAGCAGTGGAAAAATGGACTAAAGGGGCGGTCAAGGCCGCTGGGTTGATGGGGGTTTAAAACTAATGGCAATATTTGTATGCAGCGTGGCACTCGTATGGATTGGCTGGATGTTAGGGTATGGTGTAACGCATATTATACCAGCACTCGACAACCTTATGAATAGCGATGAAGTGGACGCTATGCTGGAAGAGTTGAACGCGGAATGACCTCACAGAACATAACAGATAAGCTCTATCAGGAAAAAGGCCGCTGGATGGGGGTTTGAAAAACATCAAAGGAGGGAATATGAGCTTTACTCAAACAATGATTGATCGTCTTGAACAAAATGGAATGTTCTCAGAACATGCTAAAGAGGTTATGGAAAAGGCTAAAGCGTCTAAAGAACTTGCGTCTATGGCTGACCACTGGGAACAACCGACAATGAATTATCCCGCAAGCATAGGGACTGGGGTGTGGTTATCGGTCAAGCAAATAGCGCTTGAATGGATTGATGAAAAGCTACCACAGGCATTTTATAGGCCGATGTTTGAATGACCACATCCAAAGTATTTTAGATAGATTTTACCATCAAAATGGCCAGTGTTGCGCTGGCTGTGATTGGTGGGGCTGGCATAACTCTTTAATAGGGGACTGCACTCGGTCTGCACCGGTCAGCGGGAAAGAAAGATACTCTATGCTTAGGATGGAAAACGTCAGTATGCCATTAGATGCTGGGCATATTATAACCCCCCGCTGGCATAAGTGCGGAGGTTTTGCCGATACGCATCCTTGGACTAAGAGAGAAGTATTGGCTGCACGAATGATGAGGATTCATGGGTAGTAGCTCAGTGGCAGAGCGAGAGGCTGACCGCCTCTGGCGAGATGCGTTCCCGGCGATGACCGGGAAGAAAGAACATCCACTGAATTATATGACGATATAATCAGCGCCCAAGTTCGAATCTTGGCTACCCACCAATTATTATTCACTATAAATTGAAAATTCAGTATGTGCATTTTTTGCACATACTGCTTCCGATGGTAAAAAAGAGGAGAGAAAGCATGGCAAAAGTATATATAGGCACGAAGGTGCTATTAGGTGAACCGGAAGAAAAAGATGGTCAGGAGGGTTATAAAGTGATTTATCCGAATCCGGGTGGAACTCCGTATGTCTCATGGTGTCCGAAAGAGATTTTTAAGGACTGTTATAGAGAATTAACAGGCTATGAAGAAGATATGCTGTATGACGTTTACAAGAACAATTCATTAGGCTATACCCCTGACGAAAGGTTTTTGTAGGGTGGATGCCGAAAGGAGGCAAGGCATAAAACCGTTTACTTGAGGCTGAGATAACACCACAATACCGAGATATATTAACTTAATGAAAATGAGAATAACTATGGCCGGTGGCTTTCGGCTGCCGGTTATAACCAGGAGAGAAAATATGACCAAAGACCAATGCGAAACTATGATTCAGGGATGGAACGCCTTTAAAACAGATAAGGAGCGTTGGGAATTCTTCCTGAAAAATAAAGACAAATTAATGCTAATGCTTGATAATGATTCGACTTTTGTAATTTTTAAAGACACAATATTTAACCCGTTATGCGCTGCTCAATACATGGACGAGGAAGATTTGTTTTTTGATGAACAATTTAAGCCTTTTGAAGACTGGATAGGCAATAGCCCCGGCCTTGATATTCTTTTGCCCTTAATTGGCATTCAGGCGGAAGGAGTGTAATTATGAGTAAAATCAAAGCATTGATCATAGGGATGGCTAATACAAAGTGCATACAGGACGCAAACGATGTTGATAGTTTTTTGCGGGTTCAGGATGTCAAAGATAAAAGGCTACTGATAGGGATAGGGGCAAACAAGCCAGACGTTACTCAAGCCCTCCAGAAGGCCGAAAAGCTCACGAAAGAGGATACCTTTATCCTGTACTTTGCCGGGCATACCGACCAAAAAGACGAAATCAAAAAGGGATCGGAAAAAGACGGCAAAGAGGAGATTTTGCAGCTATACGGCGCGACCATGACCGATGATGAACTAACAGCGTCTATTAAAAGGCTAAAGTGTACAGTCATTTGTATCTTTGACACGTGTTACGCAGTGGGGCTGATTGATAAAATCAAATCAATTAAAGGCCCGGAAATCCATGTTTTCGCAGCCGCTCAGGAAGACGAAACGGCATGGGATAATAGATTCACTGCCGAACTACTCAAGGCCTTGAAGGTAGAAACACAGGTCGATCATTGGGACATGAATCAACACAGCTTCAAGGGAAGTCCACTATTCTTTTTACACCGGGCGTTTAGGGACATTGAAAGCATGTGGAACAACCAATCCCCAGCTTACTTTACTAATATAGAAACAGAAAAGGAAATACCAATGCCAGCATCTGATAAAAAAATATTCCGAGACAGAAAAGGCCAGCCATTAAACTCAGTTGCAAACGTTGATGATGAGGGTGTGATTGACGTGCTGGAAGGCGTTGAAGTGCGCTTGGCTTGGGACGTGCTGTGCCAAAATCAGCAATATGTAAACACTGGATATAGCGTTACCCATTGCAACGGCACGAGTCCTATTTCTGTAATTTTCCATAAAGCCACGCCGGATAATTGCTTGGAGCTTGTCCGTGATCGTCTCCTCCCGGATTTATACATCACGTTGTTTGGCGACAACAACATGGAAATGGACTTACGACACGTTGACTTTGATATTCAGGGTTGGTGTCAGAAACCCTTCGCAAGAAAGCTGACAAATCCCACCAAACAGGCACTCTGGGAAATGATCGGCGGGTACTTCACTTCCCTTAGCATGCGACTGAAGTTTAAAGGGCAGGACTTTGATTTCGGTAAGGTCGGGGCTGTCGGGCTGGACGGTGCTCGGAAGGCTGGCGGTGCAAGCGGATAGTCAATGCAAGATATTGTTAGGCAATTAGTACTATGCGCTCTTGTCTATAATACAACCGGATTCTTTTCTCTCCTACCATTTGTCTCACATGCAAGGGGTTGGGAATTAAGCGCTATCGGTCATATTACAAATATTTGTGCTTTTTATCTTATTACTACAAAGAAAAACCAAAAGGCGTGGCCAATTGTATGCGCTTTATTGATAGGACATCTTTTATATAAAAATTGGTTCGGTTATTATGGACAAACAGCTTTACAAAATATTATTATGTGCATTGTTGTTTATTTAGCATGGCGTTCTTACAATACAGTAAATAAATTTAATTATTATGCCAAAATGCTCAGTGGCGTCTTGTTCCTTAATCATCTAACCGGCTATGTGATTCATACATGCTATATTCTTTTCTGCACACCACAGCCACATTCTGACCCATTACAGTCAGTCTTATATCAACTAACGGGCATCCCCGATTCATGGCTATATATGACACTCGGTGTTTTAATTCTTTTCAACGCATATCATTTTCACACATACCCTAAAGTAGCAGCCAAAGACTTTGACCCAAAAAAGTCTCACGTCCTGCATTTTTTACCAATGCACGACGGGGCCAGAACATGGTTGATCTTTCTATTTTCCATGCTTCCTATACCACACTATGCAGTGTATGGATTCCACGAAATCAGACTGGAATGGGGCATATGGAAATACAGCAAAAAAGAGAATGGCTTAGTTTTCCATCCTCTCAGTTCTGGAAAATTAGACAGCCTGTTCAGGCGGGGGCTGATCCTAATCTGTGAGCCGGTGAAAATTCGACACCGACTCGAACCGCTTGAGGGCAATGTCCCCTACAATATTTGGACTGGGGAAACCTGCCACAAGTTGGCAAAATACATCAAAGGGGAACTTCCTTTTGATGATAAGTGGTTTAAGATAGCAAGATCATAAGGAAAATTCATGGCAAAGAAAAATAGATCGGAGCGTTGGAAAATGCAACAGGCACGACTCGCACAAAAACAAGAGGCTGCATTTATCAGAATGGCCGAAACGTTTTCTCAACATCATAAAATGGGCACTGAATTAATCAGGGCAGAGATTGACCCTATAGTGCGGAGAAAGCAATACCGGGGTGAAATGTCAATGTAAGCCGAATCAAAGAGGAGCAAATGGGAACAAAGCAAACATGACCAATGAAGACCTAAAGAAAATCGTGAAGAAATGGCAACCAAGATTAGGGCTGTCTGATTGGACTATCAAAATTCGTTTTGTGGACTTGGCTGCCATAGACGGCTGCTTGGGGCAAACCCATATACAAAACAATATGCAAAATGCTGATATTCAGATTTTGCAACCCGGTGATCGGCAGGCTTCGGATATGGCGGATCACGACATAGAGCAAGATGTGGTGCACGAATTAGTTCATGTTCGCTTATGGATGCAGGATAAAGTTCTTGCGGAGCGAAATATAGACATAGAATATACTCTCAGAGAGCAATCTGTTGATTGGCTTGCGAAAGCCATGTTGATTGCTGAGAGAAGTAATAAAGGAGGAAACAATGGCAAAATATAGGAAACGACCGGTTATTGTGGAAGCAACACAATGGTTTAAGAACGGAGATCATCCCTTGGACGGGAAAGAAATGTTTGAAAAAGGCGAGTTCAAAGGGGAATTATTGGAGGGGAAGGTAGTACGGTATTACCGTGATCCTTACGCGAATAGCCAGTATCAGTGCCTTAAGTGTGGCCACATCATGCACGAACATGGTTGGATTGAAGACGGTCAAATTGTATGCCCGGGGGACTGGATTGTTACAGATCGTGAAGGAAAACATTATCCAAAAAAGCCGGATATTTTCAAGGCAACGCATATTGCTTGTGATGAACAAAACGCAGAATATGAACCACAAGAGACTTTGATGTAAACAGATTAACGACAACGCCGCCCGACAGTGAATGACTACCTGCGCTTGCCGACTATAGAGGGTCAGCCCTCTTGAGGCAGATGGGAATAGCCCAGTACCATGATACAGGAGGAAGATGAGAAACGGGGCGGCTTTTTGAAAAGGATAAAAACATGGAAGAAGAAAGATCGTTAGACCAAAAGAAAGGCGAAGAAAGGCTATTGGACAAAATAATAGAAGAGTGCGCTGAAGTTACTCATGTGGCATGCAAATGGAAAAGGTTCGGAGGGCTGGACTACCATCCAGAGGATATACTTCAAATACCTAACTATCAACTTTTGTTGAATGAAATGCAGGATGCCGAAACAGCCTTTAATACGCTGCGCGCAGAAATTCGTGCAGCAATAGGTTAGAAGAAACGGGGCGGCTTAAACCAAAAGGGAATAATTATGACACCAGAAGAAATAAAAAAGAAGGTTTTAGAGGCTGAAGCAGCCGGAGAAGTCATGCTCTGGAGGGGGATTGGCTCATTGGCCAGCACCCCGATTGAAAAGTTTATTGCACAGCCCCTGGAGGCAATACTATATGACTTAAACCGATCACGGGAGACGATATTAAACAATACCGATATCAATGACTTTGCCAGAATGCAGACCATTAAGGCGTTGTATCAGAAATTGAACTCTGTAGCCTCCGGCATCCCCGAGCTTGAAGCCGGAGGCAAGCCGGAGGCAAGCTTATATACATACAGCCAGACATCACAGGAACGCCTTGCAAGTGCGCACCCAGTGCTGCAAAAGCTGTTTAATGAAGTGATTAGGTATGTGGATTGTACCATCATATGTGGGCATCGGGAAAAGGCTGCGCAAAATCTGGCCGTAGCTGGAGGCCACAGCAAGACACGGTATCCGTTCAGCCCTCACAATAAAATCCCCGCCAGTGCCATTGACGCAATGCCTTATCCGATTGACTGGCAAGACACTGAGCGCATTGCTGCCTTTGCGGGATTCGTTTTGGGTGTTGCAGCAATGAAGGGCATTGACATTAAATGGGGCGGAGATTGGAATGGAAATTTCAACCTCAAAGATCAGAGTTTTGTTGATATGCCACATTATGAATTGAATTTGGGCTAAGAGGGGGATCCCATGAAAATATCCAAAGAACGGATAAAATTCATTAATCTTTACCCACCTAAAGACAGAGCTTTAGTGCGGTTAGGTATGAGAAAAGTGGGTATCCAGTCTATGGGCAAGGGTGACACAAGGGTCTTGTGGGCACGAAATAATGAAAAACCAATATCAGAAATTATTCAGGAGATTTGATCATGTGGAAAAAATACCCACCGATAACCGCCTGCCCAATTCCGAATTCGGATGATTGGGAAATCATTGAGGATTATACATTTGAATGGAAGGGTGTCAAATACACGATTGAAGCGCCGTTTGTAATAGACGGTGCGAGTATCCCCCGGTTATTATGGCCTGTAATTACATCTCCGTTTCACCCCCGGATTGTAACGGGTGGAGGTGTGCATGATTTTATTTTCCGGTCGCCCCATATCAATATCCCTTTTCCGGATGCTAATTTATTACTGAAGCATATAATCACAGATCACGGCCTCAAGTATTGGAAGTGCAAGGCTGTACATAAGGCGGTGGCGTTATGTGGAAAAAAGCATTATCAGGAACGGGTTATCCCGCTTGTTTCGGATGAAGAAATAGCAGAGACAAGAGAGACGGCAAGTAAACTTTATGAATCGCCGGAGTGGTAGGTGCAAAACTTGCGACAACCACTCCCTAAAAAGAAAAGCGCTATCAGATAAGAGCAGAGTGGAGGGATTCCATCCGATAGCGCTCAGGCAAAACAAATCTAACCAAGTGAAGGATTAATATTCATTTAACAGTAAATAGTGCTGTTGTCAAGAGGTGTGTCGGAAAACCCGATACACCATCAATCAGTATCGGTATCCGTAGCGTGTTGCTTCACAACCTTTTGAATTTGCAGGGTTAAGTCTTGCATGTTTTTTACTTTGGCTTGCCCTTGTTTGTGCATTTCCTTTGAAAATTCTTCATATTTTTGTGCAAACCCACCAATCATAGCATTATTATCCACAAGCACCTTGAGCATAGCCGCTCGACACTGGCCATCTTGCCGGTACTCCGCGCATGTCGTATGGGGGACATAACCTATACGAATATCAGTAACAGCCTGCCTATCTTCTTTTAGTTCCGTGCGTAATGCTGTTAATTCTTTAGACAGTTCTTTTTTAAATGTCGCAAGCCAGCTAAAGAATAACTTGCAGCAGCCGCCCAATAGCAGAAAAATCGCACCTGCCAGTGCGGTGATGATAGCTATTGCGTATTCTTCCAGCATTTATAAGCTCCTTATTCCGTAGGATGTAGGCAAAACGATTTCGATTCACCTGGGTTGAGCTTGATCATTTCTTTGATGATTCTAAAGCACAAACCTCGCCTGAGCTTAACGCCATCAATAAATGTATCCACCACTTCTTCTTTATGATGCTTTTTATTTTTATCATACCATTCGCGAATAGTGCCGTTTCTTTCAAATGTTATATTCATAACTTCAAATCGCCTTTCTTAACTAATTGGTAGTCTCAGGTGCAAAAAGAATTTTGTGAAACCTATCCATTGCTCTTTCCCCCTCTATTTTTTTTTTATAAGCTTTCACTACCTCCGGTGCGACAGATATCGGGTACATTTCTGTATCGTGGTTAAAGAGAGCAGGAAACATTTGGTTCATTTGTTCCTTCAAGCTAATAAAAAATTCTTTGATGCCTTTATTCTTTTCATTTATTCCCCATTCTATCAAATGATGCCAAGCCCCCATTGAAAGATCAAGAAGTAAAGTCCTTTCATTTTCAGGGCGGTCATCATATTGCCACAAGTATGTATGATCAGCCCACCACTTTGGTAATTCAGCCCGTATTCTTTTAATACCATTAACATGACCACGGAAACATATCTCAACCTGTTTGTTGCTTAATGTATATTCCCGGCTTTCGAGCAATCCCCAATGTAGATCGAGCAATTCTTCATCCGAACAGGAAGGCATTCGTAAATTATTAGGTGAGAAGGGTTCATTTATAGTACCGTCATAATAGCTTTTATACTCCAATTCATCTATTATTTCTGCACTTTCAATATAATACCCCCCTACAGATTCTTCTTTAAAAGAGAGGAAAATATCTCCTACATGTATTTTTTTTCTGTTTATTCTATGTTTTCCACAGCGGTGCTCTATGCTGCACGTAGTACCGCTCTGATCAACTGTTGGATGATAAACTACATCAGTTAAAATAAGAGTACAACTGGGCTGTGTTGTTTCATACCGAATATAATGGAAAAGATTTAAAATCTCATGCTTGGTCATTTATTTTTCTCCCCAGTCTCAGGACAAAAAAACCGGTTCATAATTTCCGTGAACCCAGTTATAACCGGGGAGGCTATCCTGGGGGTTGATGGATTCCGATCCGGTATTGAGCTTGGGCTGGCTGGTTTAAAACCTTTTGCGTACACACTGGGACACGCTAATCCAACAATCAATACGATGATAAAGGCTATCTTTTTCATTTTAAGACTCCTTATGCTATTTTGCTATTATGCTGGGTTTTCCTCATATCTACAAGAAGACTCATAAAATCGTTCGTTGTATTTAAGGGGGACATTTTTTGACCCCTTATATTCTCCGCTCCAAGCAGACAATTTTTTTGCTCTTTTTGCATTCATTCCAATATAAATCTCGTCTCCCTCATAACCCTCACAACAGGGATTCTTGGTTATATTTACTATAAAAACCTCGTCTCTTTTTCCCTTATGAATACAGTTATACAAAGGATTACTTTCTTCTGTATCCCTATATGTAGGAAAAGGACATGTCATGCAATCAATAAAGACAGTGCCATGCCAATTACTACATCCTCCATCACAGCTCTTTCCCATTTTAAGACTCCTTAAATTTGTTCCTTGTCGATTGCGGGGTCAGTAAGATACCCATCTCCAAACCGCTTACTAAACCACCCGCTATTTAACCACCTGACAACCCGTATATTGTTCACATACTTATCCCGCCGTTCCCAGATAGTCGCTTTGGGCATGAATGTCCGTGGAATAACCTCGACCGCCTTGTTGTAGTCCGGCGCCGGGATATCCAGTAAGTCTTTCACCGTGATTGTTTTAAGCACAGCCTCACGGGCATCACCGAAAGCGTCCTCAACCACGCTGATGAAGTATGATAGCTGCTGGTAAAAGAACACGAACTCCTCATGTGCCATGAGGATTCTAATATTATTTTGCATGGTAACTTTTTCCGGCCTTGCTTGCAACTCTGGAACGTCTTTTCTAAGCTCAACCCGACTTTGGATGCTTTTGCCGCTTTTTTTATCCGAGTCAAACACGAGAATTTCATCAGGCTTAGCCAAACAAATGAAGCCGAACCCTGTTTTATAGAATGCTTCTTTACCTTGATTTAGTTTTTCGATAAGGATTCCCTTTATCTCATCAATCATAACTTGGGTATAAAGCTCTGCATCTATATCAAAAGCAGCTCGGACTGAATCTTGAACAGCTTCAAAGGTCGGCTGATTAGAGAGCTCTGTAAGGCACTTATCTTGGGCTTTCAGGATTCCCTTTTCTGCATATGAGAGAAGTACTGGAGCACCATTACGCAAGATACAAATATCAAAATTTGGTGCAAAATTCGGAGGTGCTGGATACCAGTTACACTCTTTATACTTCTCTTCAATAAGAGGTATGAGAGTATATCCGGCAAATACCTGCAATCCATATTTATTAATTAATATATGCATTTTTATGCCTCAATAGTAAGATACTGTGGAAGCGAATTTACACTTATTGTAGCAGTGTATGATTCTCCATCACGTCTCTTCAGCCCAAGATAAATAGGTGTACTTTCATCTGGTACTGTTACTTGAATGTCAAACAAAATTGGATAATATCCTAAAGTATTATAAGGAAAGTGCATATTACCATAGTACCGTGTTCCGTATTGAGAACCTACGGCAAAAAAAGGAGTAATCCCTGTCGGATCGTGCCATCCCACGAATGTTAGCATTACCCCCTTAAACCGAACAACCGTATCAGGAATAATCCCAGGAAATTTCATACTCCAGCCGCAGTTAGTATCGCTATCAGCTCCCCCATATATAGAACATCCCACCGATGCAGCGATGCAAGATGATATATAAGGGATATAAGGATAAAGTGCCTCATAATTTGGCTTTAATACTGCATAATGACTATTATAAAGGGTGGGTGAATTAGCATTAGGATTAAAGCACTGACCATATGAAATAATAGACAGCTCAGGTACTATATAAGTTGCATCAAGTGAAAACTCTGACCATTCCGACCAAGAGACCTCACTCTGGCCTTCTTCGATATAATCAGTTTTATAACGACCATATACATTTACCATATCATCTGCCCGCAAAACAGGAGCAGCTTCATGTTCTTTTAAATGCGCTTGAAGTATGACAAATAGATTCCATGTAGCAGAAGGAGGAAGCTCACCTGACAGTAAAATAATTGTACCGCCTTCAGCAGTGCCATTAGATATAACATATTCACATGCTGTAACTGACACACTCTGATAATATACTACCGATGCAGAAAGATGTGCTGTATCCCCACCCGATATTCCCATTGTCGGTCTTTTGACTATTGGAAGCCCCCCGTCAGATTCAGAACTACCACCGGTATCTGTCCATGCTCCACCCCCACCATCCGCTGTTTTAGTCCATTTTTTATAGGTATCATCTTCCATTTCCTGAAGATAACCTGTGCCTGCTTGCGCATTATATAAGAATTGCTCGCCTATAGACCTATTAGGTAGCACAATATTAGGGTTGCCATTATATCCTAACGTAACCCCCGCTCCCAAAGAAGATGTACTGCGCAATAACTTTGCAGTTTTAACAAACTCGGCTAATAAATCATCAAGAGACACACCCATTATGCTTGCTCCTCAATTGTAATTGTACTTGCATTTGACCAACCAGATGCCAAAGGGTCTAACAATTTAATTGTTGCAGGTTTAGCGTTTATAGCTAAAATAGTATAATATCTATCTACTATGGTTGTTGTATCTATGGGTTGAAACTCCATGTCTCCCCCTCGTACGCTCCACTGCATATTAAGCTTATCTGTATCCTTTACCATGACCTCCATATTTACTTCAGTTTGTCCTGCCGGCAATGCTAAGTCCCTGCTTACAAAACCCCCGACCACATACTCCGCCCCTGAACGAATATCCTCTTGTACCATACCAGCCAAATTGGTCGCTGTCAGGCCGCTGAATGTACCATCGCCTTTGGTATGACTATCCGAAACCTGTATTGACTGACTCCAGCTTTTTCCACTGCCTACCATTGCTCCTATCAATGCCCCCATATCCGCTGTTGCAACAATACTGGGAGCTTCTATCAGATACTGATTACTCGTTAAAGATACTGAATAAGACTGTATAACAGTGCCATTTTCCCCACCGGAACGTAAGCGGGCTGCGGGTACTGATATATCAATCTGAGGCTTAACGTTTGCTATTTTGACCACCGTATTATGCGTGTTCGGTGCATCATTAGCCGTCCTTGTAGCTTCAATGCGGTAGTTGGCTGTGCTTATATTGTAATCCCCGTTTGCATAGGCAACGGTTTTAATTTCAGCATAGGTAGTGGGATCGGGGATTATTACTTGTGATTCCAGACTGCTATATTCAATCGTATCAAAATGTTCAACAGTAATATCAACTATAGCATCTTCACCGATTTTTAATGCCCCTTGACCTTCCGGATAGGTTATTCCGGTATCGGTAAATGTAGGTCTTTGGTTATTACAAGGAAATATCTCCCCCGATGTAAACCACTTAGATGTAGAGCCGTCTTCAGTAATGACTCGTGCTTTGACCGGACTCTGTGTGAGGGAGGCATGGGCTGCAATGTATATTGGGATGTTCGCTATCGTGGCCGGTGTTACTGCATAAGGGACTTGTTGTTTTCCAGCTCCAAAGCCCGCCACCTCTATAGATGTAAAATCCATATCCGCTGTAACTTTAATAGAAACTACATCATCTTCCTTTAGTTCCGTTTGAGTTCCGGGCAAGTCTCCAAACTGCGTTACAGATAACACTACAGGCGGTGCACCTAACGTTACATACACGGAAGCGTTCTGGCCAGCGCTGCTTATAATCCTCACGTCTCCAGTGCCAACATCTGTAATATCAATATCAATTGATCCGCTGAAATACCGGTCATTGATTGCTTGTAAATTATCACAATATGTATCACCTATTTTCACCAGCGGGGTAAAGTCTTCTCCACCCCCACCCTCCGCCTCAAAAGATACGGTGATCAAAGGAGTGTCGGATGAACAAGACAGCAAGACCTTATTTTCCGGTACTGTACCCGAAAGATGAGTATTCGGGGCTACATTGCCATCAGCGGTAGGCGTAACATTAGTGATGAATATAAACCCACCTCCACCGCCCGATACGCCCCCTAACCCTATGTGTATTCCTGTGTTCATTCGTCTTCTTTATAATGTTTGGCACTCCCGTTTAGGAGTGCCTTGTTTTTATGCGGTTATATCCCTGTTACAATTGCACGTCCTGCAAGTGCGGTATCAGAGCTAAAGATGACAGCATTGTTGGTATCCACTTTCCGGGAAACGCTATCACGTAGGATTTTATCCGTTCCACTAGTTTCCCAAAAATGCACACCAAAAACGGTTGTCAGTCCATGTGTAGCAGAGGCAATAGTCAGGGTGTAGGGACCAGAACCTGACCAATCACCAGCTTCAACTGTATCATCTTTGTAGTACCCGTGTTTATTATCAAGATTGCCGTCCAGTTTTTGGATAGCTGCCTTAAGGGTATCATCGTTTGCTACAGTACCAGCGCCTTTTGAGTAACCGGCAATAATATCAGTTGCCTTAAGAGCGGTATTGCCGTCTGCTTTCTGAAGAGCTTCTTTAACGGTATCCCCGTTTGTAATTGTACCCGCACCCGCAGAATAACCCGCCAGTATGTCAGTTGCCTTAAGATCATTGGCAGTTTTAACGACATTATTACAAGGGTATTTCGTGTTGCTGGTATCAAGGGCAGATGTTTCTTTATTGGCAGCATTTTCAGGAACATAAGTAAAGTTTCGCCCTGTGAATGCCCAGTTACCCGCTGTTTGCCCTGGATTATCAATTTTGGCGATAATACCCACACCAGCATATTGAAACGGATCAACCGTACCAACCGTACCGATCATATATGTATCATTTTTAGCCACCGCACCAGCGGCTCCGCTACCAACCGCAGGATAGGTATCCCCTGAAGCATCGTAAGCATAGCTAACAGGCTCTGAAAGTGCTGCTGTTTTTGTATCGGTATAGCTCTTGGCGTTAGTTTCGGCATCTTTCGCACCGTAAAAGGACGTGCCATTGAAAAAAACGGTATCGGCTTTAACTGTATCAAACGCCGCCTCACCATCTATCCGGCCTGATGTTGACGGACTGGCTTCTGATTTAGGGCGGAATTTCTCCGCCGGATTATAAAACTTTATTGCTGTGGAATCAGCCATAATAAAAACTCCTTTAATAAATTGACTTTATTTTTAAAAATTGCTAACCTCGACATAGCCTGCGAATGGCAGGTCGCCACGGCCTTCAATGAGTATATTCATCGTACTTTTGTCGATATTATAATATATTCGTTGAGGGCTGTACACATTTTCCGCAAACGCTCTGAAAACAATGGCGTCTGAAACATAAGATAGCCCATGATTCAAATTCCCGCCACTCTTATTAATCAACAATCTATAAACATTCTCTTGTGTTTCTTCCCAATCCTCTTCTGTAAAAGATATGAGGCTACATCCCCCCCATGAGTCTGTAACATGGTTATAAATATAACTACGCCCATTAATACCAAGAACAATACGTTCTCCTGGGACGGCAGGTGCGCTATCAGGCAATTGACTAAGAAGAGAGGCACCCCCGCCCTCTTCTGGGTTCATCTGTACTTTTGGTTTTAAAGCCATCTTTATGCCGCCCTATTCAGAAATTCATATCTTAATTTAAATCCGTATTGGACATAACCATTAATAGCAAAACTATTCAGAGTGGTTTTCGTGATAACCGGCTCTTCACATATCCTATTGGCAATCCCTTCAGCCTGATTTTCGGCATTATCCAAGAAGGTACAATCAATGATATGAACTTCTTTATTCTTGTTATGCGTGATCACAATATCATCGGTGGTTCTTGTGTCAATGCCGCTTGGGAATTCTTCAGTATATACCTTCCGCCCGAATAACCCTGTTATGATTGCTGCTATCATTATCTCTTATTCCCTTTCTTCCGGGTTCGGTTTAACCAGTAATTTAAACCATGACTCAAATCCATCAGCTTTTTCAAATTGTCTTGCGCTTTCTTCAAGGTCTTTTGCAAACTTGACCGCCGGAACTCCGAAATAACCGAGAACAATATCAATCATTGCTAATACCGCTTCTTGATTCTCTTCATCCCCCTTATACCATTTAGCAAGAGTGTACATATTCCATTCAAATGCCTGTACCGGTATCATAAGAGGCGTGCCAAAAGCGGAAAAGCCCCTGAAGTCATCTTGATACCCCCATCTTACTGCATTGGCAACAGCGACCGAAAGCTCACGAACCACAGGAAAACCGCATACCTGATAAAGCAATATCTCCCAAGCAATTTCATCAGGTTCAAGATCATCTCCTGCCCCTAACGTAAAAGCCAGATTGATTAACAGAGGGGGTACAATTCTTTCCAAAATAATATGTTTGATAACTTTATTCAATGGGATTATTTTTCGGCCTACGCTAAAGATTCGTTTTCTATTCTCAAATTTCATCAAAGCGGTAGTAAAAAAAGTTATCATCTTCGATAGTGCCCTGCGGTCTAACTGTGCTACGGACAAATCCATTTCACGGGTCATTGGCTGGGTGTCGAAAATCACCTTATTAGTTGCCTCTATTGCTCGCTGTCCTGGGCCATATTTGCGTTCCATTTTTTGCTTTGTTCCGTACCAACTCGGCACGACCGTTAAAGCATCAAAAACCGTTATCCCCAGATAAACTATAGCGTCCACTATTTCAGCGAGATCACCCTTGAGATTGTGGCGGGCAATAAGCTTGTTTCTCTCCTTGGCCAATTCCCTTTCTACTTTCCGCCCTTGCATACGTTCACGCATAGATGGAGAGTCCTCATACATATTCTCCAGTGCCTGCACTGGATTTCTGATAACTTGCCTAACACCCCTGTGCCATGACCCGTCCTCAACATAGATAGCTGGCATAGATAGAGTCTGCTTAACGGAAACCGATCTATTAAGCCCCAATGCGTATTTTGTAGCCACATTCCCTATGCGTTGCAAAGTACTGGTTATATAATTAGCTGTTCCGGTAACACCTGGGCTTGCCACATTATCAAGAACGACTCTCATAGTAGGCAGCCATTCACGGCCGACCTTATCGGAAATCTTGTCAATGATTTCCTGATTGCTAATCAACCGGGTTAAATCCCTTATCGTTTCGGCAAAGGCCGTGTAATGCAGGTTATATTCAAATTGCTCCGCAATACCACTGAGATTCAAGCGGATAGGCATTCCGCCTGCTGTTTTCGCGCGGGACTTAGTGGCCCTGGAGTTTACTACAGGACGTTGAAATCCGTTGTTTTCAACCCGCTTAGACTGTTGACCCATTTCAAGCTCACTGGCTTTTTGACTTTGAGGATCATAAACAGCCGGGACATATCCGCCCCGCATGACTTGACCGGACGGCAGGGTAAACGGCGCCGGTTCTATAAGCGGAGGCGGGATTCCGTGTATCCGTTCAGAGGCTGCGAAAAATTCAGGCCTCATTTCTTCAAAAATATCCCAAATTTCCTGAATAGAATCCCATTGTTCATCACCCAGTATTGAAGTAATATCTATTAGATGTTCTTTAGTCCAGCCGTAGCCATCCGTGAGGCGCTGTAAATTACTTGCATTGCCCATATTCAGAGCTACAGTGATCACAGCTTCATAATCCCATTGTCGGCCATCTTTGGTTAAGGTATCCGGCGCCGGAGTCGTGATATTCTCCCTGAAATATGAAAGCTTTAAATCTATTCCTAATTTAAAAAGATCGCTAAACGCTTTTCGGATCTTTGGTTCATATTTATGCGTATCGGACGCTTTTTTGGTATAAGCTCTTTCAAGGTTATCACGGAAGTAAACTTCAAACGGTCCGGGAGTTCCATCAGTATAATATGTAAATCCGTCCAAAATTCTTATCATAGCCCAAAGCTGATAGGTGTCTGCATAAGCTTTTCGTTTCTTATCCTGTAGTTTCCGCAAGGCAGCGGTCGGATCTATGCCAAAGAACGCATCCCCTTGTTTTTTCCAAACCGGTTTATCTTGTAATGTGTCCAGAGTGCCCAGGACTTCTTCTTTGACTGTCAATAAATCTTTACCTATTGAAGACAAAAAAGGTGTAATTCGTTCCCGACCTTTTTTCATTAAAGTATCAAAGAGCGTCCTGACTTCTTGTAATTCATCAATGGTCATATCACGGTAGTCAGTTGTTTCCTGACTGTCAGTCAAAAAGGATGAAAAACCAAAGTCATCAGCACCCATTAAATCAGTGGAGTCATTCAGCAGAGTTTTAATATCCCCTGCTTTTTGCAGAATTTCAACATGCTTTGAACCCGTTTTGATAAGCTTAAACCGCTCCGCTAACCTTAAAGCAGCTCCAAGATATTCAGCATCCACTTTGGCTGGCTTGCCTTTTTTGAGCCTGTTCGCTGCCCTCTGTATTTTGTCAACTATACTTGACAGCTTCCTTGATTCCCGTGCCAGTTCAAAGTTTAACCGCATCTGTTCATTGGCTTTCTGGGCGGCTTCCCAGTCTTGTTTCTTAATAGCAGCCTTTTCAGCCTGTGAAGCTTTCTTGACTGAGGACATAAATAAGTCCGCTCTCAGGGCGTCTCTTAAAGCATATGTGCGCAATAGCTTTTTCGCATAATTCTTAAAGGCTGTCCGTGCGAGTGGGGTGTGGCTTTCTGACGCTCTGGGGTTTTTATTCTTACCGGATAAAGCCGCATCCAATTGAGCCTGCTGATCCATTTTCCCGGAAGTATAATTACTCAGAACATCCAAATAATCTGCAAAGGCTTTGGTGTCAAAGATAAAATCAGATGGATTCAGTGAATTCTCAAAGGCCGCTTTTTGCCCTGCAATATAATTTTTAATGAACTCTTTTTCAGGAATGAACCCCTCCAACGCATCAAATAGCTGTTCGGCGCTTTGGAAGTTTTCTTCATAGGCCACTTCATCTGGCAGCATCCCGTCTTTCTTGAAAATCTTTTTTAAGCCTTTGGGCATCCGGTCAATAGCTTCCTGACCCCATATTTCTAAAACTGTCTGTCTGTCAATGCCCTGCCCTTTTTTCAGGCGGTTTACAGTATCATATAACGGATTGCGCTGTATTGCGTCCTTAGCCTCTTCAGCCCACTTGGGGATATTATCCCTAACCCCTTTTTTCCGTGCAGCTAATAGCTTTCTTTCGGCCTCTGCTTGTGCATCCTCGTGGAGCTTGGCAAGATATTCCCGATCTTCAGGAAGGACGCCCATTACATCCATTTCTTGCAGAGTTAAAGGCTCTAACCCTGCAATTTCTATTGCATCGTCTATTTGTTCTTCCACAATCAACATTCTGTCATAGACTTCCCGGACTTCAGGCGTGAGTTTAACATCCAAGTTCCGTACATGCTTATAGATTTCTTTAAACCAACGGGCAAAGCGTTTGAAGACCGGAACTAACTCTGCTTGTGGTGCTTTACCCGTCATTAGGTAGGCCTCAAAGCCCCGTGCAAATTTCTCTTGCTTCTGAACATCGTCAAGTCCAGCCAGCCAGTTATTGAGGGTATCAAAGTCCTGCTGTAATTCTTGAGTAGCCGCTCCCTGATTAACGATATTAGCCATCTCATTGTAATAGACGTGGGCTAATTCGTGAAAGGGTGTAGACGCATCCGCATTTTCTAATAAGGAAATAATGTAGCGATCATCAAAGATCTTTACCGTGCCTTTGGCGGTTTGTTTTAATATGTTTGGATTCTTTGGGTCATATGTCCCTTCGTTATAAACGGATTTTATTTGTGTCGGGGAGAATACCGCGTAGTGGTCGGCTGGCCGATCATAGAGCCCAACAGCGTCATCAAGATTCCTAAAAATAACACCATCGTGCCCACCCGCCTTTCCTTCAGATATTTTTTCCACCAGCCATGAATCAGTATCCCCTTCATCAGATAGTTCTTGCGGAGTCTTACCCTTAGCGTCTACTTCTAAAAAATTATCACCAGCAAGATAAACCGGGAGCACCTTGGCGTTTTTTCTTAACTCCGATTGAGCGGCTTGCGTGTCAAGCCCTTCAGCTTCAGACAACAGCCTATCGTATTCAGCCCAATCACCACGCTCTTCAGCTTCATCCGCTTTCTTTAAAAGCTTTTGTACCGGGGCATCCTCGGCGGCATATACAGAGTATGCCCTTGCTGTCGGTTCATCCGGCGTGAAGAAAAAAGCGCCCCTTGCACTCTCTGCTTCTGTTGCAGACCCCGCTTTTCCAAAATCAAACGCATCAAACTGAGCGCCTGTACCGTGGTAAACGACCAATGGCTGCCTACTTTCATCAACGACAGGGGACTTCCCGAACCACTTCCGGAAATTCTCATTATCGGTTATCAAGCGGCCTTGCTGGTTATACTGCATACCGTCATCAGTAATTTCTTTTACATATTTCGGACTGAGAACGGCAACGGCATCGGTATATTCCGGCATTCCCATTCCCAAGGAATCACGAGCGCCTCTCATAGAGTATAAGATAACTTCGTCAAGCCCGTGTTTTTTTAGAACTTTCTTAATAGCTCCGATATTGGCACGATCAAGCACATAATTTGGGTCTATGATTTTGATTGTTTTGTCTGTCGCTTTCAGCACTGCGGAATACAATTCCTTGTCATAATGTTCGACAGGATCAAGCCCTTTCTTTTTAAATTTAGAAGGTGAGGCGTCAGCAATTTCTTTCAAGATTTTAAACTGTTCAGTGCCTTCTTCATAAATTCCCTTCCTGACGTCCAATAATTTATCGGTTTTTATATTAGCGCTTAGTATTTTCCCTTTAGTCCCGGTGGGCAGTCCCTTGGTCATTCCGCTCGCGAAGTCTTCAGCAATCCCCTTGTCGAGCGTGAAATGCACCCCAAAAGGAAGTTGATTGCCCTTTGGTTGTTTCCCATAGTTCAGGGCTGCACCTTCAACGTCTCCACGATAATAGATTTCCTGTTGATCATACTGCGTACCGCCGTCAATCTGCACCTGGCCCCGGTCAAAATTAAGCTTTTTTAATATCTCAGAAGCGCTCTGGTTTTCCGAACGACCAGCCAGAGAACGAGCATTCCGCTCCGCAATCTGGGCGGTTTGTTGGGCTACCGAAACATCCATGCCGGCGTCTAATGCCTCACGTTCAATCCGGGAGCTTTCCATCCGAATAGCTTCAGTCTCAGTGGCAAAGGCCTTATATTTCTCTTCAAATTGAGCATCCGTCTGGGCAAGTCCTTCTTGTACTTGCTTGACTGAATAAGCCCCCGGCGCCGCTTTGAGTCCGTCAAAAACAGCGTCTTTAGCTTCCTGTGAAAGCTGGGTGTGGAAAGTTGATAGGCCAATTCTCATATCCCGGCCCTGGTTTGCTGCTGTCAGAATTTCGCTGTCATTCCCATTCAGTATAGTAGTCAGTTCATCAAATATTTCCGGGGACTCTTGCGCTAAGGTCAAAATAGTATCTGCATCAACAAATGCGTCCTGGCCATGCATGTTCAGATGTTCATCTAAGAACCGCTTCATCATATCGGGATTGGTTTCGGATATTCGAGCAGCCTCAATATTGTCTCTTAATGTGCGTTGCTGGGTGTCGAATGCTTCTGCATTTGAAGCCTCTGCACGGGAACGGCGGACGCTGTTGACTGCTGATATTGAGGAGCCGGGAGCACCCAAAAGGATTGTTGCTTTGGCTGCCATCTCGCCAGCTTGCAAAACCCTGCTGATGTTTTCCGGCGTGAAAAGATCTTGTGGTTCAAATTCCTGACCGGAAAATTCCTTTGCAACTTCACCCGCTAAAACGTTGACCGTTTCCTGAGCCAT
>Ga0257125_1000637_pt1 | contig 44044 bp, 40 predicted proteins | sample SI106_200metaG_FD_190183 | JGI IMG/M metagenome (GOLD analysis project Ga0257125, IMG submission 190183) | Marine microbial communities from Saanich Inlet, British Columbia, Canada - SI106_200 | ecosystem: Environmental > Aquatic > Marine > Inlet | place: Canada: British Columbia | collected... | reverse complement strand
TGGTTTATATATTGATATAATATTAAATATTCATGACAAAATACATAATATAATAATAGTAGAAATATTTTTACAATTAATATAATTAGCGTTAGTTAGTATTTCGTCTAACAGTTTCCAACCTTCATATTTTTTTCTACATTTTTCTACATATTCTAATATTTCGCATAATTCTGTTTTATTTTTTTCATTTTGGAAAAATTCTAGCCATGATGGCTTAACGCATTCCATAACATGTTCATATGTGTATGTTGTGTCCATTATTGTTAGTTGTTTGATTAACAGTAATAGATCTCTATTTAAATGTTATATTTTCAATTATTTTACATACATTATATGAATAAGTCAGGAAATCCTTTCATATTCGAACATTGTGTTAAATATTCTGGCTCTATCACATAAAAATCTTTACACCAATCGAATTCTTTTAATCCTTTAATATGTTTATTTAACTCATCCATTTTCATCTCACTATAAAAACAATTCGTAACTTCAAAATCAAAATATTTTACTAAGTAATATATTATTTCGCAACTATGATATGATCCTGTATATACTATTGCGTTTTTGATATATTCTTTATCAACTATACGTCTAACAGTATATAAATCCATTAATGGACAACTAATCCCATAAAGTATATCATCTACCGTTACTTTATCTATTTTATTTCGAATGGATATAATATTTTCAGTTGTAATTCCAAATCCACATTTTTCTGTTCGTTTTAAATAAACTCTATCATTTGAAAAAAATTTATTGGTCTCTTTTTCATATTCTTTATCTATTTCTTTTTTTAATTTATCAACACTTTTAATTGTGTTGTTATAATTGGTAATTACCTGAGAATCAAGTATTTTATTAATTATCATCTTATTATTTTTATCACTATATGTATTTCTAAGTTTGAAAAACATCTTTCCATACATATCCATATTTTCAATGTTTAATGTTTTAAAATTAACTAGTTTAATCCATGTTTGTGGAATAGTCATATATTTACTTAACATTGAGTTTAATTGTTCATTCCATTTATATTTTCTATTATTATTAATTTCATACATTTCCCTCTCTAAATCCCAACTATTTAAACCATTAACATAATGTAATCTTAGATCTAAATAATGAAACCGGATATTTGGATATTCTTGTGATGAATGAACATAAGGTTTTTTTTCACCCATTTTAAATCTGAAATATTTCTTAAATAAATCAACTGCTTCTATAATATAAATAGATTGATGTACTCTATCTCCTACATTGATATTACTAAATTCTTCTGGTCTTATTTCCAATAGGAAATCCCATTTATTTGTTTTGTAATCATTTGTTTTCATGAAGAATCTTTCCAACAATTGAGAAACACTTAGTGCTGTAAAATCATCACATTTTAACTGCTGTAGTAAAGGATTATGATAGTCAAATAATAGATAAACAACTTTACCCATCTTCTTATTTTCTAAACGAACAATATTGATTGGACCATTTATATTGACATTGTTTGTAGACATTATTAATACTAAACTAGATATTAATTTTGTTACGTAAAAAAATGAAAAATAAAACATTTGGCTAATTGGTATATATATATATATATCAATAATAACAACATGAGCTGTCCTATGTGTAACAAACGATGTGGTATTAAAGAATTTTCTGGTAAACCACGACCAACATTTATGAATGTTGATGAGATATTATGTTGTAATCAAAATTGTTATAATCTTTTCAAACAAAGATATTAACGAAAAATAATGAAAGATATCAAATGTTATACTTGTAATAGAATATTCACGTTAAATTTAGATGATCCTGTTTATTTAGCTACTTATCAACTTGGATGGAGAAATGGGTTAAATAACTATGACTATTGTTGTAGTAAAGAGTGTTATGAAACATTTAAAAAAAAGGGGATATGCAACCTTATTGAATATTTTTCTAACATATTGATCACTGGGTTAATTGTTTTCCTCATTAATATCCCTGCATTTTTATCAATAATCCATGAAACATCTGTTTTTATTAAAAAATTAGTTCTATTAACATCACAACACCATACTGAACGTTTATTTATTGGGATATTTTCAACATATAACTTATTTAATATATATTTACCACCATATACAGACTCTAATTTAGTTAGATAATCCATTTGAATATCTGTCAATGATAAATGTGTAGGATATTCTAATGCTGGAGCATCATTAAAATGTTTCATTATAATACTTAAATTACTCGATGTAATTTCTGATTTACGTTTCTCTTTTACATTTTCATCTTCTAATTTTTTTAATTTTACTTCTGTATTATGTATTTTTTCTTTTAATTCTTCTAACTTTATTGTTTTATCATTGTTCTTTTTTACGATACATCTATATTTGATATGTCTTATTTTATTTGTGATATGTTTGAATTTTTCACCACAATATTCACAAGTAAGTTTATCTATGCTACTAAAGTTATGTATTTTAATTATATGTGTTTTAAGACGTTGATTAGAACTTAATCGTTTATTACAATATTTACAAACAAATTCCATCAAATATAATTATATTTATATATTATATCGATATCTTTATGACTTATATTTAACACAACTGGATCATTTTACAGTATGATCATATATTTATGAAATATTATATATTACGATTATACTAGAACTTATAATTAATATAACTATATAAAAAATAATAGAGCCAATTTAACATTACTGGATCATTTCACGAATCTTGTGGATAATATTGGATCATAAAATAAGAATAATAAAGACTATGCTAACAGCTAAGTTATTTAATAAAATATATAAAATAAATCAAAATGGTGTTTAACATTTCATGTTAAGTTAAAATTAGTTAAATATACATATATTTTTATGGTCTATTTTTTTATCTACTTAGTTCTAAAAGTTTATATAATTTTAGGTTTAATATTTGTAAAAAATACAAAAATATGCAAAAATTTATAGGAAATAGAATTTTCATAAAAAAAAACACAAGAATTGTGTAAAAAAATATAGAAATTCTACAAACTCATAAAATATTCAATAAATCCATATTATTGGAAATATAATATTATTTGATATATTTTCATTTGTTATTATATGATATTATTATCAGAATCAGAATCATCAGAATCATCAGAATCATCAGAATCAGTTGTAGTAATATTATCGATAGTATTCATTATATCTATTAAATCTGTTGGTGATTGAACATTATTTGAAGATATTTCGTCATAAGGAGGAGGCATACTTGGGTCAAGTTTATAACATTTAACATATAATTTATGTGAGTTATCTACCAGTTGGTACATAACATTTATTAGGTTACCATTATCTTGTTTAAGTTTCATAATATGTTTTAATAGAGTATTTAGATGTTCCATTAGCTCATCTCGATTATTATCAATATGTTCTTTTTCTTCAGTTACTTGGTTTAATTCTTTTTTAAGTAGTTCATTTTCTTGTTTAAGTTTTTGTAGTTCATTCATAGCATTACTAGATGATTTAGAGATAGTATTTACTTTATTATTATTTCCATGTTTATTAGACATATGTGTTTTAAGGGTATATTTTGTCTTGAAAGATTTATTACAATCGTTACAAATAAATGACATTTCTATTGTTATTGTATAATGTAGATATATTTTTAAGTATTATTCAAAAAAAATTGATAATCAAAATATTAATTGATTAAGTTTAATACATAAAGAATAAAAGTTAAACAATAATGTTATGGATATAATCAATTTGATAGATGATTTAAACGATGAAGAACTAAATGACGACCAATTAATACAAATGATTGATGAAATCGAAAACACTGTTAAACTAGATAAAAATAAGTGTATTAATTGCGGTTCATTAAATTTAGATGTAAATTATACATGTATGGACTGTGGAGTAGTTAATAGATGTGGATTAGATCAAACTCCAGAATGGTCATTATATGAAGAAGGTGCTGGAGGATTAGTTAGATGTAATGCGCCTACTGATATATTTTTTCCAAGCGCATCGCATGGTTCAATAATAAGTGGATCTAAATTTGGAGGTTTACGGAAGATACAGACATGGGGACAAATGCCACAAAAAGAGAGAAGTTTATTAAACGACATGTTAGAGATAGAAGCAAAAGCAGAAAAGATAAATATATCAAAATCAGTAATAGATAATGCCAAAATATATTTCAAGAAAATAAAAGAGAATGTTTACAAGAATGATGATAGTGTAAAATTATTAATATTAAAAACAAATAGGAAAAAAGCGATAATAGGAGCATGTCTCTTTTATGGAGCTCAAAAGCAAAATATGCCAATAAATATTAAAGAAGTATCAAAGATATTAGGAATATCATTGAAGCAATTGAACAAAGGGATGAATATATTCAATAATATAATAGGTAGTGATTTATTTAATTCAAATGTGAATTCGACAAAACCATCTGAAATGATATATTCATTTGGTAGTAAATTAGAATTAACTAAAGATCATTTAGATATGGCATATAAAATAGCATGTAATATAGAGAAATTAGATTTAGTGTCACATCATCAAGCTCCATCATTTGCTGCTAGTTGTATATGGTTAATGAATGACATATACAAGGATTTAAAGGATCTAACAATTTCAAAAATAGGTGTAGTGTTTCATGTAACAGAAGCTACAATAATTAGGACTTATAGTAAAATAAAAGATTATAAGGCGATTTTAATGAACGATAAGTTTACAGATAAACTATTGACAAAGATGGATATTATACAACAGATGATATTAGACAAAATGGAAAATGAATGTAAGAAAACAGAAAAAGAACTAACAGAAGATGAAATAGTTGTATTAGACAGTTTTACCTCAATATATATTATAAAAGATAATGATAAATTTGCGTTTGTATCATTTGATTACATATATAAAACATATAGGAAATGGGTAATAAAAGGTAATTTCAAGAGAGTTACAAAAAAGTTATTCAAGAAATATATGGAAAATAAATATGGAAAATATAAGTCAGGTGGTTGGTTTAATATGAATATTAAGAGATAATTATTGATTTATAGTAAAAAAAATATGTATATAGATTAATATATTATACATAGGTTTAATAATGTCTAGAACATTCAAACTGCAAATTGGGGATTCTGATGAATATACTGGAAGATACACTGGTAATTCTCCTTATCAAGCTGCCAATAAGGCTTTTTCTGAATATTTACGGTCTAAAAAGAGAAAGAGACAGTCAACAACAGGATCTTTCAAGTTTACATTAGTTGAATCAACACAGAATAGTAATCATAAAATGTATCGTTATCAAGGGAAACGAGTTAAATTACCAAAACCAGTAGTATATAGTGTAGGTGATAATGAGATAGTAAAAGAGTATAAAAATAAAATACAGAAAGTCAAAAAATAAAATAATTTAGAAATTAATAACTACACGATATTAATTTCTCAAATCATTGTATATCAAAATGTTTGGTTTAGAACAATATTCAAATAGTCAATATATATTGACAGCTGCTACATTACTAGGCGCATTTGGTGGATTTCCAGATGCTCCTGAAATATTTAAAAAATTCACAAAGAATGAATTAGTACAATGGGGATTAGTATTTGTATTATTATATCAAGGAGGTTCTGGACAAGATATTAAATTATCATTAATTGTAACAGTTGCCGCATTTCTACTACATAAATATGTATCAAGAAATACAAAATAAAAAATCTCAATAATATTTAAAGTAAAATGTTAGATATTAATGAGAAAACTGCTCATGAAATTATACAAAATTTATGGGTAGGAAATTATTTATCTGCAAAAGATCCTGAATTTATTCAAAGCCAAAATATAAAATATATTATAAATCTTACTGAAAATTATCCAAATTATTTTTCTAATATAACATATCTTAATATTCCTATTGTTGATGATGAACTAAATATAAAAGAAAGTAATTACTTATTTGAAATAACTAATAGATTTATTTATGAAGCATTAAAAAATGATGAAGGCGTATTAGTACATTGTTATGCAGGTCATCATCGTTCTGCTAGTGTAGTATTATCATTTTTATTAAAATACTTAGCAATACCATTTGAAACTGGTATTAAATATATTAGATCAATTAGACCAACTACATTAAGGAGAAAAACAAGAATGGTTATATCGGTTTATAAGTATTATAAATATATAACACAAGATCCATCAGTTTATGAGAAAGTACATCCTTATTAAGAATTATAAAGATCTTCGCATAAAGAATTAACTTCAACTATTTTCTTTTTATAAATAGAATCATCCCTATCATGTGTATCTTTTGTATCATTAATGAAAGATAAGCATTCAATTAAATGTTTTTTAAGGAATAAGCATTGTTCCCTTCCTATAGGTAAATCATGTTTATCTATTTTATCAATTAAATCATTACATAACTCACTTAAATCATTTCTTATACTATTCTTTTCTAACTTTTCGTTTTTATCATCATGTATTATTTGATTAGCAACATTATTTATTTCTGTACTTTTTCTAATATAATCGTCAGCACTTATTTTAACACTAACATTTAACCAAATACGAGCATTATCAATATAACTTTGTAATTTTAGTTTATTATCTTCTATTAAATCACATTCTTTTGAATGTATATATTTTTCAACCTGACTACACATATGAATTACTTGCTTCCTTTCTGCCATATTTGGATCATCTTGATTAATATTTACATCTTCTACTTGGTGTGAAAATAGTTTTGCTAAATTATCAACTTCTACTGGAACAATCTCTATCTTCTCTTCATTAATATCGTCATATTCATCAATTTTACCTGATAGATCTTGATAAGCACTTGATGATTTTACTTTAATAGTCGTTTCATCATTATCTAATTGTAAAATAAGAGTTCCGTATTTTTTTTTAAGATGTTTAACTTTGCTAGTATAAAGTTTTAATATATTTTTAAAATCGTCACATTTTTCCTTTTGTGTTTTAACATCTTGAACTAAAACTATATTTTTATCTGTAATATCTGTATTTTCTTCATTTGTTTTTTGTTTATTAATACATAATTCATTTGAGTAATTTTTAATAGCATCATCTAATATTTGTTTATTAAAATTAATATCATTTGTTATATTTTTTCTATCATCATTATTTAACATAGTTTCTGGATTTTTATTAATATTATAATCAATCATATCATACAAGTATTCGAATTGATGATATTTATCAATTAATTTAAATTTAAGATCATCTTCATATTCCATTTCTTGTGCTTCTTTGATAAGTTGAGTTATGATAGTATCTGATAATTTTTTTTTATTGGAAATAACAAGTTGACTAGTTTTATTATTATATTTATTAGTTGCAGAAACAGTAATGATTCCATTTACATCTACTTCAAAAGTAACTAATATAATTGGTATACCATGTTTTGCTTCTTCAATTCCACTAAGAACGAATGATCCAATTTTATAGTTATCTTTTGTTAATTTTCTTTCTCCTTCGAAAACATTAATAGTAATTTCTGTTTGGTTATTTTTTTCGGTTGTAAATCTTTTAGTTATTTTAGTAGGAATATTTGTATTTCTTGAAATAATTACTGTCATAATACCATCAGTTGTTTCAACACCTAATGATAATGGTAATATATCTAATAATACTAGATTACTACAAAATGGATCATCTTTATTATCAATCATATAACCATAAATAGAAGCCCCAGCCGCAACAACATAATCAGGATTTATAGAAGTACATGGTAGTTTATTAAAATAATTATGTAAAATGAATCTAATTTTAGGCATCCTAGTAGTTCCACCTACTAATAATATTTCATCAATATCTTTATTTTGTAGTTCAGTGATATACATAATATCATCAACTGGACGTAAAGATTCAATGAATAATTCGTTTGAAATTTTCTCAAAAATTTCTCTAGTTATGTCTATATTGAGATCTATTTGGATACCATTTTGTTTATCAATATAAAATTTAGTGATAGATATATTAGCAGTAACAGTTGAAGATAATAATATTTTAGCATTTTCTGAAGCAATACGTAATTTTTGTAATGATCTTTTATGTATTTTTTTAGGGATTTTATAGCTTTTATTGAATTCATCCAACACATAATTATAAATGACTTGATCAAAATCTTCACCACCTAGATGAGTATTACCAGTAGTAGCAATAACTCTAAAAATACCTTCATTAATATTTAATAATGAAACATCAAGTGTACCACCTCCAAAATCATATACAATAACATTCATTTCTTTATTTGATTTTTTATTCAATCCATACGCAAGAGCAGCAGCAGTAGGTTCATTTAGCATCCTAACACATTCTAATCCAGCAATCTTAGCAGCATCATTCGTTGATTGTCTTTGAGAATCATTAAAATACGCAGGAATGGTTATTACAGCTTTAGTAACAGGTCTTTTTAGATATTGTTCGGATATATATTTTATTTTTTTTAAGATCAATGAAGTTATTTCTTCAGGTCTGTATAATTTTTTACCATATTCAGTTTCTATAAAAATTGTATTATCATCATCAGAAATAATTTTATATGTAAAATAATTTACATCATTTTTAACAGTTTCGTCTGTAAATTCTCTACCGATAATACGTTTAACATCATATATAGTATTCAAAGGATTTTTAGATAGTTGTAATTTAGCGGTATACCCAGTTAACATACCTTTTTCAGTAAATGCTACAACACTAGGAATTGTTTTATTTCCTAGTCGATCTTTTATAATATTTAGGTCTTTATTTTCCCATAATGCACTAACACAATTAGTTGTTCCTAAATCTATTCCAATTGTTATCTCTTCTTTTTTACTCATTATATTTTATATAATAATGATTAAAAAAATATGGTTTATTAACGAATCAATTAGAATATTCTTCTATATATAATATTTCATGTTTGTTTGATTTACCGTTTTTATTTATAGATTTATTAACTTCCGTTGATGAAGTTGATTCATTATCAACAGATCCTTGAAACATGATAAGATCGTCTAATTCTATTGTATATGCTTGTTTATTAAATTTTAATTCTGATAATTTATCAGTTGGATTACTATGTATTATTTTATCATTATAATATTCTACAAAATTTGTATTTATCATTAAAAACGTAATGAAATCTATAAGCTCATGTAAACCTTTAAGTTTAATTAGTAGATTCGTAAAGTTTGAGTGTATATCATAAATATTTATTTTTGTAGATGTATCGATGCTATTAATATCAATACTATATGTGTAAGTAATTATTGTTTGTTGTTCATAACATTTTTGCAACAATTCATCAAATCTATAATATTCTATACCACTTTTAATTACAATAATATTATTAGAATTACACATATCTAATAATTTTCCTAAATATATTTCATTAATTTTATTCATTTGATATGTTAAACTTATAATATATCAAAGAAAATAACATAAAATGATACACGATTAAACAATTATTTCGAAGATTCTATCATAATATTCCCAATTAATGTTCGTAATTTTTTAATATCAACTTTATCTGTAGAGATCATGGTATGCATCATAAATATATATGGATAGAACACTTCCATTATTTTTTTATTATTAACGAAATCTTTTTTACTTTTCGAGTTTATTTTATGATTATTGTAGATGATATCTTCTGTATTATTAATTATTTCAGATAGCATACTGTCATTTTCTTGGAGTAATGATAATGTTTCCGAATCTATAGTTTCAATATTTTCTTCTATTAATTTAATTATTTTATTGTAGCTTAAGTTTAATAATTTTAAATTGTTTTTTTGTTTGTCAATTAATTCAATTATATATGGATCCATTTTATATAATTGAGTTAAAAAAATAAATAAACATAAACTTAATCATCAAATACTCCCGCATTTACTAAAGAATCGATGATTTCATTATAAACTTCTCTATCTTTTTCAAGATCAGTATGTACTTTTTTATAATAATCAGCTACTTCCTGTTTTAAATTATCAAAACCATCAATTTCTTGTTCTTGTTCATTTTTCCTATTTAATTTATATATTTCTTCATTTCTAAATTTAAATTTCTTTTTATTCTCTTCTCTGTTCGTTTCATTATACATTTCTTCTCTTTTTTTATCTACATATTTTCGTTCATCATTAAGTTCATCTAATTTAGTATTTAATTTTGATTCATCCTTATCTTCAACAATGTTAAGAGAAAGATCTTTAGTATTTTTAATTTTTTGAGGAATTTCTACATCATTAAGTATAGTTTTATATCGAGAATTAGTGAGAGAAAACTTAGTGTTATCTCTTTTATGCTCTAATGATTTTAAATTTGGTTCTATATCAGGATTATATTTTTTAATGACAGTTCCTAAAGGATTGTTAAGATTTTTAGATATATCTTTAGTATTTTGCTTTAGTCTATTTACATTATTATTTGGTTGTTGATTTGGGATAGACATTTCAGGATTAGTACTTATAGAATTTTGTTGAGAAGGCAAACATACATATCTACCATTTATAAGTTGATATTGTTGATTGTTAGTCTGGCTTTGAAGTTTATTATCTCTAAATATATTTCTATTCATATTCTATAATATATGAAGTATATTATTTATAGTCATTAAAAAAGGATAATAATAAACTTAAATTAGTTAAAAAATGGACAAATTAAATGAAAATTAAATATAGATAAGAATTAATGGATAGTAAAAATTTGTATAAAATATTAGGATTATCCACAAATGCAAATAAAGATGATATTAAAAAATCATATCGGTCACTTGCGAAAAAATATCATCCAGATAAAAACAAAGAAGAAGGAGCCACTGACAAATTCAAGGAATTAACATTTGCATATGAGATTTTAATAGATGATGATAAGAAAAAGCAGTATGATTCATTTAACAATGAAAATAGAGTTAGTTTTTACGATACTTTTGTAGTAACATTTGCCAATGTATCAGGAAATACAGAATCATTGAGTCATTTAATACATATGTTTTATTCAGACGTTATGGATTTTAAGATGGATATAGATAATTTTGATTTTAACAAAATAAAACAAAGAGTTATGAGTAGATTTGATAGAATTGATATTCCTAGATTTATAAATAATATTGCTTTTTTAATGAGCGATCATTCATTAGAACATAATCCAATTAGTAATATTTTGATGAATACACAGAAAACAATGGATAATTTATATAGTAATATGCAACATTTAGAGCAATCAATAGATGATATAAATGATTATGAGACATCCGAACATGAAATAACTGTATATGAAATCCCTAATGAAACTAAAAAAATAGAAGAAAATACTAATATATCTAAGTTAAATTATAATTTAGAACATTTACATATTAGAGGAGTTCTTCAAGTAAAATTAGAGGAAATATATAATATGAAATTTAAGAAGATAAAAGTATCAAGAAATAGGTTAAATGATGATAACAAAATAATAGTAAATACAAAAGAGTTTTTTATACCATTTAACGAGAAGCATATAGTTATACAAAATGAGGGAGATCAAGATGAAAAAGGTAATTATGGAGATTTAATAATTCATATAAAATTAGATAAAAATGATAATTATATTCGTTTTAATGATTATGATCTATTGATTAATAAAAATATTTCATTATATGAATATATTTATGGGTTTGAATTAAATATTAAACATTTGGATGATGAAAACATTAACGTTAAATGTCAAATTCCTATATATGATTTATATCATTCTAACAATAAAATGTTTTATATTGTTAAAAATAAAGGGTTATATAAATCTGCCACCACAAGTATTAGAGGGGATTTGCTAGTTAATATAATTATAAAAGTTCCAGAGAATAGTAGAGAAATATTATATACATATTTTCCTCCAATAAATAATATCAGTAAATAATATTAAAGAAATGAACAAGGAAATCATTAGTGTAATTAAAAAAATATATGGAAATATTACAGATTCTTCCAAAGATAGATTTACATCATTATTAAAAATATTAATAAAATTAGATGTGTATCCTATTAAAATGGAAAGATCATTTGTACATGATACCATCAAAAATAATGATAGACAATTAAGACATATAATAACAGATGATTTTGACATTATAAACCATAAGACAGTTGTAAATAGTATTAATGTGAAACATGAAAATCCATATATTTATGATTACTTGAAAGCATTACATTCTGATGGATTTTTAGATGTATTATTAAAAAAGATTCATATTCCTGATAATTATATTAATGATATTATTACATCATTGAAACTAAATAATATTAATGATTTTAATAATACAATTGATAAGGTAATGTATATAATTCCATCTTTTTTATATTATTTATTCAAATTAGTTAATGAATCAAACAATACTAAAATGATAGATATTGTAAACAAAATGAACAAGAAAATAAAACATATATTTAAGAAGATACCTATCTCAAACAAATTTTATGACAACCCATTTATGTCTTTAGAAAATTATTGGTGGATAGAGAATAATATTGTTGAATATAGAGAAGTATCATATGATGACATCATACTGGAAATATATGGAAAGAATAATATAGATGATAATTATATAAAAGAAATTATTAGAGTGGTTAAGATGCTAAAACTATTAACGAAAACAAATACTAAATTATTTAGATGTAATATATTTTTAACAGACATGAAGAAATACATAGATACAACAGAAGTAACTCTAACAAATAATCAAATAAATACAGGATCAACCGTTAGGGGAAAAAATATTAATATATGGAGAACTGAAGAATTACAAAAAGTATTATTCCATGAATTAATACATTATATAAAATACGATATAGTTGAAAACAATGATATTCTTCGTGATAAATTATTAAAAAAAATAAAAATGTGTAAATGGTGTTCTATTATTGCGAATGAATCCTATGTTGATTGTATAGCGATCATAATGAATAGTATATATAATGCGTGTAAATATGTTGATAAAAATGGTTCATCAATAGAATATATGTTTACTATATTGTTTAAGATAGATATATATTATACCTTATTACAGGCATCAACGATATTATATTTAAATGGATATGAGAAAATAGAGGAAATATATGAAAAAGAATTCGAACAATATTCGAATGTGATGTCATATTATATAATTAAGTCATCGTTATTGTTCAACATTAGTGATACATTAAAATTTTTCAGTAAATCGACTGAAATTTTTAAGTTTGATGGTAATATTAGTAAAATAGATAGTTATTATGAGTTAATAAATGAATCATTGGATAATATATATTACAGAAAAACAATTAATGATATGATTCAATATATTAAAAATGACAAAGATATTAAAAACAAGAAGATATCTATGAGAATGACATGTATTGATATGTTAAAATGATTTTTCCTATGATTATAATAATATAGGAAAAATTGATATTTTAAATCAATGAACGGTAGTATATATATAAAACTATTAATATTGACTAATACCACTCAAATATATACAAGATGGGTATAAAACGGTTATGCGGATTTTTACATGATATGAATGTTGTAAAACATTATGATACTTTGAATGATTTTATGGAAAATCATTTCAAAAAAAATAGCTATACGAATTATTGTAAATTAGGTATAGATAGTTCTGTATATATTCGACGTTATATGCATGTTCACGGTAAATATTATACATTAGCATTATTAAAACAATCATTAGGATTTTTGTTGCATAATGTAATTCCAGTGTACATATTCGATGGAAAACCACCAGATGGTAAGAAAGATGTTATACAACAGCGACGTGTTAGAAGAAATAAAAACAAGATGAGATTGAAGAATGTTGAGCAGCAGAGATTTAATTTCATGAACAATCATGAATATATATCAAATAAAATTTATCAATCAAATTATGAAAAAGAAATATTACGTATAAAAAGACAATTGGTACAAATTCATAAGCAAGATGTGATTAACATAAAAGAAATGTTAAATATTTGTAACATACCATATATTCAATCAACAGAAGAAGCAGATCCAATGTTAGGAGAATTATATAGACAAGGATTTATCGATATTGCATTATCATATGATATGGATTTATTACTGAAAGGATGTGATAGAGTTATATCATTCACAGCAGGAGGACATATTTATGAATATAATTTAGACTATATATTAGATGGATTGAAATTAACATATGCACAATTTATTGACATGTGTATATTATTTGGATGTGAAGAAGTTAAACCATTTATAAATATAAATAAACCAGATGATACTAATGAAATATTAAATCAACATGATATATATAGTCTAATTATTAAACATCAAAATATTGAAGGAATTATTATTGCGTTATATGGAAAACATAAGAATGTGTCATCTATACAGATAGCTGAATATTTAGAAAAGTGTAACATTGCGCGTTATAATTATAATAATAGAAATATTGAATTAGTTGATAAAAAATTTACTACCATAATTAATAAAGGAGTTGATTTCAACACACTATATCAATATATAATTAACACATGTATTGCTTCAAAAATGATGGTAGAAGGAGAATGTTATAGTCCAGATTCTAATGTGCCATTTATGTCAAGAGATGGAACATTAAATATGTATCAAATTTATAATATGGTTCACAAATTAAATCATAGAATTATTAATAGATCATATATGATGTAAAATATGTACTTATTCATTTATAATAACTAGTAATAATATTATTATTAGTTATTAGCTAAATTAATTATATAGTAATCTTAATCAGTTATTTATTGACTTACTTGGATTTTTTCTTTTTTTTCTTTTCAGTAACATCCTCTTCTTTCTTCTCGTCAATGACTTCTACAACTTCTGCTACTTCATCCTTTGATGGATAAAGTCTCTTCATATATGTTTGGAAAGTATTGAATGTAAGTTCATCTCCTTTCTTCAATTGGAAAAGTTCAATCAATTCATCATTTGGATTAATAACACGTTTATCATCTTCGTTTTGAAGTCCATTTTCTTTAATGTAATGGTAAAGTTGTTTTGTAACTGCGGTTCTTGCAAGTTCGGTTCCATACTCTAATCCTAATACATCGCAAATTTTCTCTGGAACGACTGATGGTTTATTAAAACCAGATGGTGTGCGTTCCCCCTTTTCTTCTGAACTCTTACTACGTCTATTTTTTCTAGCCTTCTTAAGATCAGAAGTATAGGTTTTTTGGAGTGTTTTCATCAATGCCTTTTTTTGCTTGAGTAGAGCCATAACTTTATTATCAATGTCTTCAATGTCATTGTAAATATCAATAAAGTTTGGAATAATAGCTACTGCTTCTTCTTTAACTTCGTCTTGTTCTGGTTCAGTTTCAACCTCAATTTCTGGTTCAGGAATAACTTCCTTCTCTTTCTTGTTTTTTGTCATTGTATTATCTTTAGTTATGTATGTTGTTGTATCTTTATGTATTGTATAGTTATATGGTATTTATAAGTCGTTTATATCCAATATGTTAATAAGTCAATTTTTTATATATATATTATAATATAAGATGGTATATATGATGGTATTTCTTTAGATATTATATACCGTCTTATATAAGTTTAGGTCTTTAAAAAATTAAAAAAATCGTTTTAAATAAAAAAAATAGAGGCTTTATGATAATGCCTCTAAATATCATAAAGACGTGAACATATATTAATATTAAAGTATTTGTCAGAATGAACTAAAAAAAAGTATAGTATCTATAAAATTTAAAAATATATAGAAATTAAAATATATAAAAAATAATAAAAATTAAAATTGGAAAAGCCAGACAATATAGGAGAAAAATTAATATCATTTAAAGGAAAAAATACAAAAAATAATATAAATCATAAAATATATTAACATTAATATTATGGAAGTTAATCAACAGATATATTCTAAGGAAGAATTACTATTGCAAACATTAAATGAGTTTTATAATAAAAGTGATTGTAACTATATCGATGAATTACTACCAATAGTATTATCAAAATCTGACATTTCACTACGTGGATTAGATTGGTTTGTAACCAATTATTCTAAGAAATATAATACACATTATCTTGTTAGTAGAAATAATAAAAAAGAATCTTTTGACGTTCATAATGAATATAAAGCTCAGTTAAAAGCTTTTAATAAAAAGTTTTTTGATCCATTCTGTAGAGGAAATAAAATAATATTCCCTTATTTCAATGCAAAAGATAAACAGTTATATGATGAAAAAGTTAGTCAAATTAGACGGTCAATTACTAATAAAAAAATATCAGTCTTAAAAAAGAAGGAGCTATTAAATAAATTTGATAATATACTTGATAGATTAAGTAATATAATAACGCCAGATAAGGAGTTAAGTAATCATTTAGTATCACAATTAAAAGGGATAGTTAAAATGAAGGATATTGATATATTAAACCCAAAAAGGAATTGTTTGATAACAACAGTTGGTCAATTGAATTTTTTCAAATGGGCAGTTACAAATAATATATTAAAATATGTATCAAATAAAAATAATCTAAAAAATATAAATGATGATATGACATATGAAAGTAAAAGAAATAAAGAAAGAAAAGAGCAATATAATAAAGAAGTAAATATTAATAATAAACATGTTACTATATCAGCAGTTAAAACTGTAAATAAATACAGAACTAATGTACTGATTTCTTTTGAATAAAATGTAAAATGATATTTATATGATTAAATATATCATATAAATATATATCTTGTTTTAGATGATATCCTAAAATTTCAAATCTTCAATTTCATCATCATCATCTGAACCAATATCGATAGTTAATGGTTCCATATTTGATATTTGATTAGAATGTTCTGTATGAATACTATCTTCTGTTTCTGTTATGAATACATTAGTCATATTTGATACATTATTATTTTCCATTTTAGTTTCTTCGTTTATAGGTTCTTCCTCAACTGTCTCAATTAGAACACTATCTTCTTCCAGTTTAACGTCTGTTAAATTAGATTGTTTAGTTTGTAATTCGTCAGATTTATTATCATCTTCAGCATATAATACACTATCATCTTGTTCTTTGTTTTCTAACTCGTTTGATATTATTACGTTTTCATTGTTATTATTAACATCTTCTTCTAATGAATTATGTTCTTCAGTTTGTTTATGTTCTTCAGTTATTTTTTCATAATTATATGGAACAAACATATTAGATGGTTCGATTTCAGTATCTCCATAATTACTATATTCCTCTTCATCATCATCGTCATCACTATCTTCAGCAAAACTATAGGCTTCAATTACTTTCTTTTTAATTTGTTCGATTAGAATTGGTTTAATGAACATACCAAAACCATCTTGCTGGATCCATAGTGCTAAATTTTCAAAAATAAATCTAATAGTATTTCCTTTTTTAAGATTAGTAGGAGGAATTCTTTTTCCATTTTCAATAATGAAAGTATCTGGATGGATTTTAATTTTGATAACACCATTTTTATTATAATAATCAGTTTCTTTTGATAGTCTGATAGTCGATTTATATCTTGGTTTTATTCCTTTCTCAATTTCAAACATAATCCCTATATTATCTTTTCCATATTCTATATTCTTTTGATCAATGTTAGCAATAAATTTAATAAATTCATTGATTTTTCTTTTTTGTTCACCATATAATGGAATTTCTAACTCATAATAACTACCACCTTCTACTAATTTAATATCGTAAACATTGTAGAATTCTGGAGACTGATAAATAAATCGTTGTTCTCCTTTTTTAGAATCATTATAACTTATTTGAATGTATTTTTTTGAACCAGCTTTACGTATATCACTGTAAAGTATATTATCTAAATCTATGTTTTTAACAAGGTATGGTTGTTGTGTTTGCATTATATAATCAATCACAATAATTTTTTTTACGTATTTTAACGAATCGTTTTATTAAATGAATGTAAAATTATATTCATTTAATTAATATTACTATATAAAAATTTAATAGAAATCATATAATCTATTTCCCTTTCTTCCCTCCCTTTGGAACTACCGTTCTTTTCTTACCTTTAGCTGGTTTAACTGGTTCTGGTTCTGGTTCCGAATCTGATTCTGATTCTGGTTCTGATTCATGTTCTGGTTCAGATTCATGTTCTAGTTCAGATTCATGTTCTGGTTCTAGTTCTAGTTCAGGTTCAAATTTAAGTTCAGTTTTAGATTCATGTTCAGATTGTTGTTCATTTTCAGAATCAACTTCATCAGTTCCTACTGGATTATCAATATCATTTGTAACTGATTCATTTTTCTTTGAAACAGTTTCTACTTTTTGTTTAGAACGTGTCACTGGTAAAACTTCATTAATTTCTTCAACTTCATCATCACTATCCAAAAATTGGTCGTTTTCATAGGCATCATCCATGGATGTAATTGCTGGTAGAATTGTTTCTGCTTGAACAATCTTAAAAGTTGCACCATATTGTCTCTTTTTAGAACCCATTGTAGTTTTTGATGCCCACATTTTAGATGGAGTCAAAATATATCTAACATTTGCTCTGAATCTAATATACTTTGTAAATTCATCCAATGTGTTAACATCAAGCTTTTGTCTAGTTATTTTACCATTATCATGATCTTCTCTTTTGTAAATTCTTGTTTGAATATCACCTGATTCAAAATCATACTTAATTTTTGCCTTAATGAAAGGAGGTCTGTAATATGGTTCTCCCGTCTTTGGATTAATATTATTAGTAGAATCTTCATCCTCATCACTAGCCTCGGCATCCTCTTCACCTTCTACTGCTTCTTCTGCTTCTTCTTCCAATCCTCTTAGGATAGGTTGATATTCATATTTCTTAGCGGTTTTTAAATCACCGAATAAAATCTTTTTAACTTCGTTTGACTGAAGGAATGTATCAATGTCTGCGAACATTTGGTAACATTGTTTGATTTCATCTCCTTTAACTGGGTCAATGGGAATTTTAACAAACATACGAGATTTATCATCTTTAAAATATTCTGGATTATCCCGTGGAACTCCATATGTTGCCATTTCAATAAATGGTAGTTGCAACATTAGTGCCATCTCGCCTTTAGACGGATGTTTGTATTTAAAGTAAGAAATCAACTGACTAGTTGTTCTTTTGTTTTCCATTAATTTAGCTACAACAAGATTTGTAGGGATTAGTTCGATGTATTTGACTGTTACTTTATTTTCTTTGCTCATGTTTGTATGTTTTTGTTTGTGATTATGTTTGATAGTATATTATAGTTTTTTGTCTTTAAATATTAAAAATTCAATTTTTTTGATATACCCAAATATACATAATATACCATAATACGTTGATTTATGCCATTCCATATAACATATGGAATATCAAATAAATTAATAAAATAATAGATTAAAATTCAATATCATTTAAGTTGTCAATAATATTCTCATGTATAATATCATTAATTGTTAAATTAGATAATGATTTATTTTCTTCTTTTTTCAACGTAAAATATTCATTAATTTCAGAAAATAATTTAATATGTTCTTCACTTCCTATATCAGACTCTAAAAGTGTTATAAAGTGTTATAAATACTTAAAGACATTTATCATTGTTATGATAAAAACATAACAATGAAAGCAAAAGAAGTTATGAAATTATTAAAAATTTCTAGAGGAACTTTACATAATTATGTTAAAGATGGTAAATTAATTATTACTAAATTAAATAATGGCTATTATGATTTTTCTTTTTGAGAAGAATATCTCGTAGTTCAAAAGTTGGAGTAACTAAACATTGTCCATTAAACTGTTTGAATGTATCTTTTATGATATCAATTATATTATTAACACAAATAGATTCATCTCCATATAGATCAATGGTTCCTTTTGGTGTTTTTAACATGATTATTAATAAACATCATCATTAAACATATAGATAATTAAAATATCAATTTTTTTAGTTTATGTGAAAAAATTGATATTTTAATATACTTAAAACTAAAACTATTTAATAAATAAGTATTTAATATTAATGAATTCTGAAATAGTGATACTCGATCCAACTAAATGTATGTCAATTCAAAATTCGAAAAGTGGCAAATACAATCAATGTCGTCATCGACGTAAAGAAGGGGAATATTGTAAAAAACATGCTCATTCAAAACATCTATTACGTATTGATGATTCATTAAAAACAAAAAATATTTCATACAAATATGAAGAACTTAGAACATTATTAATAGAAGACGAAGAATTATATACAAAATGTAGAGATGTAGATACAACTCCACGGATTCCTAATAATATTGATGAACAGTTAAAAATGGTATCTGGTCCAGCATATGTTGACATTTGTTTGTCACATGATGAAGTAGATAATATAAGTCTAGAAACATTATGGAAATATGATAATAATGGTATGAAAATAGATGATTGTGAATTTGATAAGAGATTAATTTTTTCATATAGAGATAATAGAGGGTTTGTTAGATGTTATAATATTAAATCATTAAAGGAAATATTGGATAAAGGATCTATAATAGATCCAATTACAGGAGATGAATTTAAAGATGAAATAGTTAAAAATATTAAAGAGAAGATACGGATACTAGAAGAACATAATTTATTAACATATGAAAAAATCATATTATCACCTATTGATGAATTGAAATGTAAAATAACAAGGATATTCAAATTATTTGATGAATTGGATATATGGATGGAAATTGATTGGTTTTTAAATTTAAATTTAGAACAAACTATAAAAATTAATGAAGAAATACATAATATTTGGGGTACATTTATAACTGATAATCCTGAGATGGTAAAAAATGTATTGAATGGGAAAAATCCGTTTAATTGTATAAAATACACAATGGACATTATAGAAGCTAAAGATAAATTACTTAATGTGTTTGAAGGATTTGTTACAAATGGTATAAACAAACAATCTAAATTAACAGGAGCAATTATAGTGATAGGTGGTTTTTCTTTCGTGTCAGAACAAGTGAAAGAAAGATTTAAAGATTTTTTAGTGTTTAATTAGAGGAGTAATGATGTAATAATATAATAAATAACTTATTATATTATATTTTAGTTTTCTAACGTTTTAATATCCATATGATAAACATATGATTGTCATCATATCACGTATATATGTTGTTGTTATTATTGAAAATATAAATAACTTAGTATTTTTATATGTCATTATAGCACAGTTATTATTTATATTATTTGATAAAAACGCTAGTACAATATTATATGCTATTAACTCAAACAAATAATTAGAAAATATTAATGTAATAAAATATACTACTGTATGTAATAAAAGTCCATGTAATAATTCAGTAATTGTATCATATTTTATTTTAATATCATTACCAGTCTGTAATAATCTATAGAAAATAATAGTTGCGATTAATCCAGTTATTATATTATTAAATGTTAGATTTATATCTGTATTTTCACATATGTCTATTGATAACATAAGATCATAGTAAAAACCAACAAATACCGATGTTAGTATTGTTAGATAAAATAATAATAATGATACTCTTAATAAATGTATTTCCATTTGTTAATAAACAAAGTAAATTATTCTTTATGTAATTTCTGTAATTGAACCAATTTGTGGATATTTTAAATCTTGACATGTTACAAATTTTGTGGTATTTTTTTTATAAATGCTAGTAAAATAGATTACTAATATTAGGATTATGAATTCAAGAATTGTTATAGACTGGAATATGAATAAACTCGAATTATTTCTAATTTCTAATTTATCGAGTGATTTATTAAAATTGGAAGATATCATGTGAAATGTCATAATACTATTTAATGCTTTTATTTGGAAAAAATTATTAATCAGTTTCATTCCTAATTTGTTAATCATTATATTTATGTAAAAACAGTAAATAAAATATAATAGTCTAAATATGTTATTATAAATAGTTGTTATTAACGTTCTTACAAAATTATTAATCCAGCGGTAATGAAAATATATTTTCCAATTTGATGGAAATGTATTCAAACGTAATATTTCCATTAATATTTTACTTACACTATATTTACCAAATCCAAATATTTCACTACATATTTCATGACATTTCCAATAAATATTAGTATATCTGATAGGTATCATCCAAAAGATATGACCAGTTAGATTAAAATCAAAATACAATTTTAATATGAGATTAATAGCATAACATATAACTAAACCAGTAAATGGGATTGCTATAATTTTCATGATAATATTTGTTGGTTGATAATAATGTAACGCATAAATTGTATTAACCATGTAAAACTTATCATATAAATTTTTAAACTTTAACATACAACCATTGAATGATAATTTTCCAGTTTGATTGAAAATTCCAAATTGATTAATAATTTGATTTTGTTCTGTTAATGTTTTTATAATGTCTTTAATTTCTAGAAAATTAGATAACAATAGTAAACATATAAAATATTTGTTACCATCAAGAATAAATCTAATTACCTTGTAGTAGAAAAATCCTAATAATGATAATATGATTAACATATTAGCTAATTTGATTGTCATTTCTACTATGTCAATAGTTTGATATTTAGCGATAATTTTTTTCTGGCATAATGGACATTTATACTCGATATTACTACCAATTAATATATCATGACACTCTTTACATGTGATACATTTATTACATTGACCACATTGTAATTTAAATAATTTACAGTCAGTATTTTTACAAATGACACATTCTAAGTTCATTTTAATACTAAATTCAAAATACCGATATATCTAATATAAAATAAAATCAATTTTTCGATAATTTAATAAGTGATCTATTCGTTGGATATTTTATTAAATTAATATCTACTTCATTAAAAAAATTCAATTTAGATCGTATGATGAATATCATTAAAGATGTTCCATAGTTCATAATAACAAAATCATAATATATTACTAAATACAATCTAAAAACACTTTCGAAAAAATCATAATTTTCATAGGTAGATAACTGGTATTTTACAATATCAATTAAAATTTCTTGTATGAAATTTATTATTTCAAAAAATGCGAAATAACATAATGTAAAATTAACAAACGCTTCCAAAAAATCATAAACAGTGAAGATAAATGATCCTTTACATATAAATATATAGTTTTTATTGGAATTTAATAATGCAGAAATAAACCATTTAACAGTTACAATTAATGCTGCAAATATTAATGATAGCCATATGTAGAATTCATAAAATTTATTTATATTTGATTTCCAATCATTTATTAAATGACTTACATATTTAATAAATATTGTGTATGTTAACATTGATAACAATATGGTTTTTATTAATGTTTCTGTAATACTTTTTGTTTTATTCTTATTAAATAATATTTGTTTTCTACATTTTGGACAATTTATAACTAATTTGTAATCTACTATTTTTTTATAACATAATTTACAAATGATACATTTATTACATTGTCCACAATATAACCTATACAAATCACTTACATTCTCATTAAAACAAACGATACAACATGGATCATCATCGTTTGATAATTTTTCCATTATTTATAATCATATCAATTAAGTTATTTGATATGATAAATCATAACATAATATAAAATAATTTCAATTTTTAGGAGATTTATCATAATGTGATAAATTTAACTAAATCATCAAACAATTTGATTATTGTTTTCAATTTTTAGGAGATTTATCATAATGTGATAAATTTAACTAAATCATCAAACAATTTGATTATTGTTTTCAATTTTTAGGAGATTTATTATTTCGGAATGAATAAGTTAAAAGATGCTTTGCTAATTAAGTCATCTAATAATTTAGTAGTAGTAAGTTCTTTATAAGTTTTTTCAATAGGTTTGTCAATTTCCTCAACATATTCAGTATTTTCCAACATTTCATCATCCATAATTATTTCACATAGACCAGTTCCTCCTTGGATAGCCCTACCAGTCATAATACGAGATGATATACTATTAATATTATCAGATTCACCAAATACTGCTGCCTGTAAAAATATATCTTTAGTTTTTTCGAATGATGCTTTAGATAATGGTTCAGAGTCTATTTTATTCATACCATGTCTATCTATAGATATCAATATTCCATAACATGTAATTGTATCAGCAAGCATTGACAGATGATGATAATTAATTTCATTTCCACTAAGAGCACCAACTACTTCATATATAATAGCAGATCTAGTAGCTTCAATACCAAAAATTCTATTTATTTCGACTATATCATTAGTGGAAGTTCTTCTGTGATCAATACCATCAATATATTTAATTCGATCATAATTAATACCATCGGTATATATAACATATTCTTGTATTATTTCAGGTGTATGATTTTCGTTATCATAGTTAAAATAGATTTCTTGATTAATGTTATCAACATCATCAATATTTTCAATACCTTTAATCTTAAATTTATCAAGAATAACATCTTTGAAATTAACTAAAATTTGCGCATCAATTTCTTCTAAATCAAAACGGATATGGACAATTGGATTATCACTATTATCATTATTTGATAATATTCCTATTTGATTAATTTTTCCAATCAATTCTCGTTCAGTACGTTTAACTCCTTTGATATCAGCATAAGCAATATTCCAGTATGATACAAAACTTGTTTTAATATCCAACATAGTTATATGTTTATCCATAAGCTTATCTCTATCTAAAACAAGACGCATTAACCATGATAAATTTTCAAAATCGGTAGTAACTGTAACTATTTTCGATGAACCAATTAAATAAAGATTTTCAACATTATCTTTAGCAGTATAACCATCCTTATCTGGATCATAAATAATTTCCACTTTTTTAACAATATCACCAATAGTTGTATATTTTAAAAATGCTCCTATCTTATGAGCCATTAATTCATCACTTCTATATTTATTATTTAAATATATTGACATAGATGGCGCTTTTAAATTAGAAGTGCAACTTAAAATTTCAATCAATCTTGGAACTCCTGTTTGAATTTTAGACGATCCAAACCCAGAAAAATGGAAAGTGTCGTGTAAACAAAGACCATTATATAAATTGAAATTTCTAGTATTTTTAACAGTTAAATCATATACATAAGGATAATCACTAATAACTTCTGTTATTTCCGTTATTTTATCAAAATAAACATCATTAAATGTATTTACATTTGGATATAATTTTTTAATATCTTGTCGTCTTTCTTCTTTAACACCATTTACTTCGGAATTAAACATACTTACAGGTAAATAATCTCCAACTTTTATATTTTTTCCTTCAGTTGGAACTAATTTATTATTATTCAATGTTAAGAATGATTTTGCCTTTGTTGCTATTACTTCTCTACCACTAAGTGTCTTAACTTTTATGAGAGTATGACTACCATCTTCATTTATTGGTAAATGTTTAGTAACTGCTTCAACTTGTTCCCATTTGACATTTCCATTTTCATCTGTTGATAATATTTCAATTTTTGATTCTTTAACATATGATAATGTTGTATCATTTGGATGTTTTTCGATATTTTCTTTTTTTGATTTACTAATATAATCATCAATAAATTCCCCAATTTTCACTTTTCTAACAATTTCATTAATCTTTAACAACAAATAAGTATTCCATTCTACACTGTTTAAAGTTAGTTGTGTATTAGTCTCACCAATACTTTGAGCAGCGATACAACCAACCATTTCACCAGGTTCTACAATAGCTTTATTAAATTCGTATTTAACACGACCAACTATTTTATCGAATTTGAATTTAGTTAAATTATACTCAAAAATACATCGTTTAGGAGATAAGAAATTATTACAAGCGATGAAAAACATAGTTTTAAGAGTATGTTGATCTTTGTATTTAAATGATTTTTCGTTGTTTATTTGTTTATTGGTTAAACACATCATTTCAGTTTTAGTTGGTTCAATTAGATTATTAAGTTCAGTTAAAATATAAAATGGATCTAATTTTTCATTAGTATCATCATGGTATGTTCCAAATGTGACATCATCTATAATTCGATTAAAATTAACAGGTAAATCAAATTCATCATTTAATCTTCTATAAATTCTAGTACAATTATGGAAACAGTTTCTAAGTTTATCTCTAAATTCAGTTAACAGTTTGAATGTTAATTTATTTAGATCTTCTAATTGTTTTTGTTTAATTTTACTATTTTTAGTTAATTCTTTAATTTCTTTTTCGTTAAATAGATATTTTTCGGTGATGTTGCTATCACCCATTTTTACGATATCAATAACTAGTTTTTTTTGTAAAGATTGATTTACGTTACTATCACCATATGCAAATTGAAGAATATAATTACTATCATTTCGAATAGTTCCATCATATTTAACCATAGAATCTTCCATCATTTTCATGAGTTTTCTAGAAATATACCCAGTTTTTGCTGTTTTTAAAGCAGTATCAATTAAACCCTCTCTACCAGACATTGTGTAAAAAAAGAATTCAACAGGTGATAATCCTTCAGTATAAGAATGTTCGATACATCCTCTAGCTATAGAACTATCGTCGTTTTGACAAAAATGAGGTAAAGTTCGATTATTAACTTTTTTTTCTATTCGTTTTCCTTCAAGTTCTTCTTGTCCAATACCTCCAATAATTTGACCAATGTTAACATCTTTACCTTTGGCTCCAGATTTGAACATTTTATTAAAATTATTATTTACGTCGATATGTGACATTACAATTTTAGCAATATCTAATCGAACACTACTTAAAGTATTCATCAATACATTTTCAAAATCACTAACATCCATTAATCCAGGATTATTTTCCATAGATGTTATTAGATAGTCAACTTCCATATTTTTTGTATTATATAATGCTTTAACTTCTTCTTTTGTTTGTTCATCAGCTAAACAATCACCAAGTCCAACAGTTCCGCCATCAATCATTAGCCATTGTAATGCTAGATGTTGAATATTATCAATAAATAATTTACATGAAACAGGTCCATATCTGTCCCATATAGTCATTATAATTCTGTTAACAATATTTTTATTAATAGTGCCTAATTTTAATTTACCATCAGCAATATCTAATGTTTTTTCTCCTTTTGCGTTTTTATTGTAAATATTGATTTTATTTGGTATAATTTTTGTGAAAACTTCGTGTCCTGTATAATCACGTTTTTCGATATTTTCATATTCACTTTTATCTATATTCAAATACATTAGAATATTCATCAAGTCTTTCCATGATATATTATTATCACTATTTGTTAATGTATATGAACCTAACAACGAATCCATTTTAGGTGGTATACATACATTACTATTCTTTGGTGAAATAATTTGCCTCTTAATATCAGCAATCAGTGCTAACTCCATTTGGGTCTGTATTGATTGTGGGACAAATACATTCATTTCATCTCCGTCATACATTTTTATTATTTTTATGGTCTTACTCATTTATTCAATGTTTACCATAAAAAATAATGCTTATACTTTCATATAAGATTGGACTTTACCTTGAGCCATATTATACGTATATAATATGACCTGTATCCATCAAGTCTCTGAGCCTTCCCCATAAGTGATAACTTTTAGGGGCTTGGTTGCGGATTGTCAATTTAATTGTTAATAATGGTATCAACAATACATCCTCATCGTTTTTCCTTTACCTGTGATTTTTCACCACAGCCACATTATGGTTTCCCAATAATGTTTAGGAGATAAGGTTTTACGAGTTTCCCGCAATTTGAATACATTGCCTCTCATTTTTATTATTCAAATCATATTATTCACAATTATTTTAGAGAGACTAGGTAGTTATATCAAGGGTATATTTTACACTATTTGCCCTATATGGTGAATATACCAACCATATAGGTAGCTACCTGTTGCCGACTACGACGGTGGTTAATCGGCATTATATGGATCAGTCGCACTTACATTTAACCTGAAAGTATTAAGCGACGTATCTTCTATAACTTTGATTTTATGGCACATCATGCTCATTTTATGAAGTGAAGGCTGTCTGTTGAATAGAACAGGATCTCCATTTTTTAAATGTCTTTCAACGATATCACCATACTTAAGTCGTATAGCTCTTTTAATATATCGTAAATCATTAAAATAACGTTTATTACCACTAAATGAACTAACTGGAATAATAAAATTAGCTCCTGGATAAACGTTTCTCCCATTTTTGACTAATCTAGTTAATTCTTCAATATTATCTCTCGTGACAACTTCTGGAAAAGTTAAATTCATTGCAATTTTTATTGGAACTCCTAACTCATCTAATCCAATGTTTGGATCTGGAGTAATAACTGTTCTTGCTGAAAAATTAACACGTTTTCCCATAAGATTACTTCTTATACGACCTTCTTTTCCTTTAATTCGTTCTGCTAATGATTTATATGAAACGCCACCAACTTTAGATTCAGATTTTGGGAGTGACGAGGTATCATTATCAAAATAAACAGCAACATGATATTGTAGTAAATTAACAACATTTTGTTCATATCTTGTACTTTCACCAATCATTTCTTTGTCTTTGTTTTTACGTATTTCATTATTTTTTCTAACTATCTCAATTAATTTACCAGTAACTCCATCTTCATATACGGTTGATGCTAAAAATTCTAATCTAACGGATGGTCTAATTGCTACAGTTGGTATAGGAAAGTTTATATAAATTAGGTCTTCAGGTCTAGATTTTTTTGGATCAAACCCCATTAATAGGCAATCCATATCACTAATATTTTTAAGGATATTATAACAAACATCTTGATTTAATATTTCTCTAATTGTTTTTTTAGTTTGAATTTGTTTACCATCTTCCATGTCTTCAGTTCCTGCTAAATTATATTCTGCTCTCATTTGAATAATACAAGATGCTTTATCGATATTTAATTTGATTTTAGGGATTGGTGCTCCACAACCATACATTCGTTGTCCATCAGATCGTTGACAAAAATTAATACTTTGACATAATGATCTTATTTCATTAAATCTAGCTTTTCCAGATTTATGTTTGATCATATTTTCTATTTCTTCTTCGTTTTTGTAAACAAGTAATTTAGAACATCGTAAACATACACAACTTAATATACTTCTAATATATGATGCGTATCCATAATGGAACATCGGTTCTGCTAATTCAGTATGACCAAAATGACCTGGACATCGTTCTTTATCTAATCCACATGTAGCACAATCAAAATGATTATCAGTAACACCTAATCTAGCATCATTTAATCCCCCTTTTTTAGGTTCTCCATTTTCATAAGATTCAGGAAGAGTAATACCATGTAATTCTTTATTAACAGCTGAATAACGTTTAACTTCATCATTTCTAAAAACACAGAAGTCTATTTTTTCTATATTTTGAATATCTTCATTATATGTATAAGTGTCCATTTATATTACTTATGATATATATTATTTTTATTGTCTTAAGTTCTTATATTTTAATAACTAATAAATTAAAATATCAGTTTTTTTATATGAATATATCGCCAAATTTAGTATTATATAGGTCTATACCATTAATATCTTTACTTTTCCTTAGTGTATTTATGGTGATGTTTTGGATATTTTCAGTATCAATTCCATATACATATAACATAATACCAAAACATGTTTCATCACTATAACTAGACCAGAAATATTTAATGTTTGTTATATCTGTAATTTCTTCATTTTTATTTTTTATAGTAATTGATTTGATTGGTCGTCTAGTAATATTATTTTTAAACATAAAAGAACAACTATTTGACAGATGGAATATATCTCTTAGTTCAGAATTATATATTATTTTTTTATAAACATTTTTATATTTAATATCAACAATATACGTTTTTGATTTGTTAAGATCATTTGATATTAATTTATCATAAAGATTAAGTTTATAAAAAATATACAGGATATAATAGAAAATTATATTTTTTTTTTCTTGTTTAAATTTATCATGTATTATAATCGATCTAATATTTGGAAGAAAATAATCAAATAATTTTATTATTTGTTGATATAAATATATCAACCAATACGATATTTTGTATAGTAAACTATTGAAATTCATTTATGTATATTATTTTAATACTTGATAAATTAAAATATAGATAATAACTTAAAAGAAATAGATATTAATTATAGATAATGGAAATAGATAAGTCAAATAATGATGAATATGATATCGAAGAAGATATTAATAGAATAATACAAGGAGAAATCATATACGAAGATCTAGAAGATATATCTTCTTCTGATTTTGAAACAGAAACAACAGATAAAGATGAAGGCTCTGAAGATGAACAGGATAAACAAGATGAAATTATTGAAGAAACTGATGAAGAAAAAGAAATAAGTGGTGGAAACGAAGTATTAAATAGTGAATGGAATTTATGGTATCACTTTTTGAAAAGTGATTGGTCAATCCAAAGTTATAGAACATTTGATATGAAAATTAAAACAATATGTGATTTTTGGAGATTATTTAATAATTTAGATAAATTGGGAGGATTAAAATACCAACATTTTTTCTTAATGAGAGATAATATAGAACCAACATGGGAACATAGAAAAAATAGACGTGGAGGATCATGGTCTATAAAAGTATCAGGATCATCTGAGAGGGAATTAGAAGAACGGATTAGAGAGCTATGGGAGAAAATATGTGTATCCATGATAGGAGAAACATTAACAAAATATCCAACACATATAAATGGAGTATCAATATGTTTGAAAAATTTCTCAATAAAAACAGGATTAACATATGTAATAAAGATATGGAACGACGATTGTAAATATAGTTCTTTAGATTTATTACCAAAATATATATTAGATGATTATAAATATAATATAATATATAAAGCACATATACCAGAAGATATGTAATAATTTAATCATTAATCGATAATTTAATCATTAATCGATGGTATATTTTCAGTATTATTAAGGTTGGAAACTGTTAGACGAAATACTAACTAACGGTATTTATCTCCGAAGAAGTAATCATAAAATGTATTTCCTATTTTATAACCAAAAATATTAAATAGTGGATAAGTTAAAACATTTCCAGATTTATTCGTAAATATGAGTATAAGTTGGAACATAATATTAAACACAATAATAGCTACCAAATTATTTGGTGTTTTAAATCCTAAATACATGAATATTAATGATGAACATAGTAGTGGTATATTTATCTCACCAGAATCAAAGACCAATGAATCATTAAATGTCAATATTTGTTTGAGAGTATTATTCAGTAAATTATTAAATTCACTAAATGGTAATTGAAGTAAAAATTTATTGTTCATTTCTAAATGATATTTATCTTTCATGAATATAATGTATGTTAGATAGATAATTATATAAATAAATATATAATATACTAAATGTCTTCTTTCTTTATGGAAATCTTTGTAAATCATAATTTCACTTAAATCTGTATTATTTTCAGTCATTCTATAAAATATTGAAAGATAATTTAATTACTTTAATTATCATTTAATTATATCAAAAAAATAACAAAATGGGGAATTATTGCGCAAAATACTCACTTAGAAAAAAAACATTTGATTCTTTAAATTACTTAGAACTTACAAGAAATAAAATATACGATGCTAAAGTTGTATCAGTTTATGACGGAGATACATGCCATATTGTTATAAAACATAATGGAAATTTTTATAAAGTATGTGTTAGAATAAACGGGATTGATGCTCCAGAAATGAGACCATTTAATGTATCTAATATGGATATAAAAAACGAAATCAAACAACAAGCAAAACGTTCTAGAAATTTTTTGATAAATAACATTACAGATCAAAAAATAGAACTAGATAGAGATATTTCAAAACATGAATTACAACAATTGGTAGATAATAATAAAAAAATTATACAATTTAAATATATCAAACCAGAAAAATATGGTCGTTCATTAGGTGATTTACTAATTAATGATAAATCTATATCAGAAATTATGATACTTAATAATTTTGCTAAAATATATGATGGTGGTAAAAAAAATTAGTTTATTAATCTTCATCATTAAATTCATCTTCATATTCTAATTCTTCTGTTTGTTTGGCAATAGGACATAACGCTAATTGAATATAACCTAAAGATGCCACTTGATACTTAATAATTAATGGAAAATCATTCTTTAGATATAATTCAATAGTAGAACATAGGTTTGTACATTTAGTAAATAATGTTAAGTTTTTCAAACCATAAGTTCCTTGTATAATCTCATCATTATGTTCGTTTATTTCATTTTCTTCTTCTTCTGAAGATTCTTCATCATCCTCATTTTCTTCATCCTCATCTTCGTTTTCTTCATCCTCACCATCTTCGTTTTCTTCATCCTCACCATCTTCGTTTTCTTCATCCTCACCATCTTCGTTTTCTTCATCATCATCTTCGTTTTTATTTTGTATTTTTTTAGTTTTCTTAGTTTTTTCAAAATTAAGACCATCTGTAGATTCTCCTATTATTGTTTTTTGACTACCGAAATCTCCTTCACAACTTAATATTAATTTATTACCAGTACTTATTATTTCAACAGTTTCAGCACGACTACTCATATCTCGACAAATTTTATGAAATTCACTTGTATTAATTTTAGTTATAACTGAAAATGAAATTGGTGGTATTTGAAAAGTTTCAACCTCAAGGTCTAGTAAATTTAATTTATATTCTGTAATTAAACTATGTTTCTTATTTTCTAATTTAATTATTAAATGGTTAAGATCATCTTGATCTATCATTAGAGTAATTATATCCTCATTTCCGACAGATTTAACTAAATTAAAAAAATGACCAACATTAAATCCAATATGAATTTGTTGTTTAGTACATATATATTTATTAAAATTTTTTGCTTCCAATTTCAAGAAGGTTAATATTGTATGTTTTGCATTCATTGCTTCCATTGTAATTCCTCCGCCAGTTATTTCAGTTTTACCATTGATGATAGATTCTTCTTTTGGAGTACATACAAATGTAACATCATCTAGGAAATCCTTTAATATTTCCAGAAGGATACGAATAATTGAAGCTTGTACTGTTTGAATTTCCAGTATTTTCATTATTTTTTATATTAATACGTTAAAAATTAGTTATCTTTAAATATATTCAGTAATTCTATAACGCATTAAAAAATCAATTTTTACTAAATTATATTATATTTATATAATTTGATATATAAATATAATGGATAAAGATATTTTGTTTCTATCGTCTGTAATAATTATTTGTTATTTCATATTTACACCGTTGAAGATTTAAAATGAGAAAAAATGGCTTAAAGATATGTATAGGATAATGGAAATACATTATTTCGATAAGCGGTTATTAATGATATTTATAGGATAATGGAAATACATTATTTCAATAAGCGGTTATTAATGATATTTACAGGATAATGGAAATACATTATTTCGATAAGCGGTTATTAACGATATTTATAATATAAATATATACTATATTATAAATTATGGTAAGAGGGTTATTAATTTTAAATGATATTGAAAATTTTGAAAAGAAATCTCTAATTCATTATTCATTAGTAAAAGGAATAGAATTAGCTAAAGAAATGACTAAATTAATAGATACTTATTTACTAACAACAGATATTAGTAAAATATTTAATGATATAAACTTAGTAAATATTGATGAACTAACAACAGAGTTTTTAAATAAAAATATATCAATTATATTATTTATAAGAGAAGCAAATATACATCTTATTTTAGATAAATGTAAATATATAAAAGAAGAATTTTTAAAAGACAATCGGAGAATTAAATTTGGAATTAAATCAGATACATTAGGGTGGGCAAATAATGCGCAATTTAAAGAATGGATTAAGACAAATTATTCTTTTTCGCATATTAAATGGATTTATAGTCATTTCGACATTATGTATTGCCAAACAGAAGAAGTACGAAAAATAGGAATACCTATGTTCAAAAATGATCCAGAAAATAAAGTTAGAATATCTGATATGGGAATACCAATTGAATTACCATCAAAAGATTCTTTCAGTAATCCATATGATATTGAACATTCTTATTGTGTAAAAACAGTTGGAAAATTAGATAATAATAAGGCACTTTTTCCGTTGTTATTAAGTAATGATAATGTAGATCAAGAAATACTTAATAAATTCAATCAAAAAAAACATATACTTATATATACAGGTAGAATTCGAACAAATAATGGAAATTTATTATTTACGTTGAAAGACATAATGGATAAACTACCTGATAATTTTGAATTACATATTTTTCCAGGAAGATTTAAAATACCAGGTGGAGAGTTAGAAGGGTATAGTCCTAAAAATAGCAATCATTTAATAATATTAAGAGATTTCTTCAAAGATAACATAAATATCATTATTCATAAACCATATGATTATTATAATAGATATCAATATTTATATTATGCAGATATTGGATTGGATTTTTCATCAACACGACCATTAGATATTAAAACAAAAGTAGGAAATGCTAAATTATTAGAATATTGTTCTTTTGGCATTCCAGTGATATCGGAAAAGAATATTATTAATAGTTTTTTAGTAGATGACGCAAATAATGGTATTCTATTAGAAGGATTAGGATCAGTTGATGATTATGTAAATGGTATCAAAAAATTAGTAGTGATGAATATAGATAGAAAATATGCAATGAAAATAACTGCAGAAAAACACAATTGGTATAATAAAGCTATTGGTATCTTACATGATTTTGAAGAATAAGTGATATGTTAAATTATAAACAAAATATATCAATTATTCAATAAATTATTAACAGTATCTTCAATAAGTTTTGCACGGTGTTTTACTAGATGTTTTTGTAATACTAAATTATATCCATTCAATCTAATTCTATCAATTTCTGGACGATTTTCATGATTTAATACATATTTAATTTTGTCTTCCATGTTTTCTTTTACAGTAGATATATAGTTAATACCATCTATAAACCCAAATTCTTCAATATCTTTCTTAAATTGATCTGTTTCAATACCCAATAATAATAAACATCCAGCTGCAGATATTTCAACTGATTTATTTACAAAATATCTTCTTTTAGTTTCTTTATTTGGTTCTGCTGAAAACCCAACTAAATATTCATTTAATTTTTTTATATATCTATCTCCAACAATTTTATTAGAATAATCATCAGATCTGTATGATGGATGTTTTAATACATCAATATCATATTTATCATGAAAACTATATAATTGACATCTTAATCTATAAAATTCGTCAGTAATGACTCCAGATAATATTATTTTACTGACAGGATTTTGATTAAATGGAACAATAAAATCTTCATGGACAGCTGCAGGATATGAAATAACTTTTGACGAATTGATTGTAGGATAAAAATCATTAAAACAATATCCATATGCTGTGAAAATAGCGTCGATATTTTCGTATATATTTTTTCTAATTCTTGAAATTCTGGAGGAATGATGAATATCAGTTATAATTATGCCTTTTTTACAATTTAAATTATCTTTAAGTGCTAAATATTTATCATGACTTTCATAAAATAACATAAAATCAGGAGATTTACCATATTTTGTCACAAGGTAATCATTAAAATTATCGATATGTTTTTCAATATCATTTGGAGTTTCAAATTTCCATCCATAATTATAATATAATTGTTTATAAGGATCTTTCCATTCTCTTAATCCAATATCACTTAAATTTGTATCTAAATCAAAATTTCCATGAATTATAATTATTTTTAATTTTTCCATATATTTCAATGGGAATATTAAAAATAATTAGAAACTAACCAAATTAGTCTAAAACTTAAATTTATATTATAACTAGAATAATATAAATGGATGAATTAATTCACATTGATAAAATTTTAATAAATAATGAAGATGAAATTAAATTAAGTGTTACATTACCAATATATCGTTCTAAACATATTATTTGGATAACATTTGAAAGTTTAATGAAACAAAAAAATATTAATTTCAACTGGGAATTGATCATAATACAAGAACGATTAGAACCATATATATCATACGACGAAATAGAAACAAAATATTTGGATAACTTGATAAAGATAGGACTAAAAAGAATTGTTTATATTGAAATAAAAAATTGGATACCTTTATCTAAAAAATGGATTAATCTATTTTCATATTGTTCAGATACATCGGTATGTACTGTATTAGTTCATTCAGATGCATATAATCAATCATATAGGTTAATAGAGACATATGATATATTTAATAAACAAGAAGATATTGTTTGGGTATGTAGTAAAAAAGGAATATTTTACGACATATATACTGGGAAAAAAATAATATTTGATGGGAATTTACAAAATAAAGGTGTTAATAATCCAGGAAAAGCAGGACTTTATAGATCTATTAGAACAAATATAGCAAAAAAAATAAATACAGATGAATATCCAGAAAGATATGTTGATAGTTGGTTATATAAAAATTCATGTAAAATCGTAAAAGATCCAATTGTTATATTTAATGAATCTGATAATTGGAAATATTCACTAGAAACAGATGGATTAAACAAAATATCAGCTAGATCAAAATTGTATAATAAACCAGTTCCTCCATTTTTAAAATGTAATGAAGATGAATATATTCCAGAAGATATAATATTACGTTTAAGAGGATTGATAGAATATGTAAATAATAATGTTAAATTATAAAATATTTATTTGTCATTTATTTCTTTCAAAAGTGTTAAAAATACATCAGTATTCTTATTATTTTTCACATTAAAATTTTTATATAATCCAATATTTGGTAGATCTTTGATAAGATAATCATTAGAATCTATACAACATTCAATATTATTTTTTATTCTCATAAAATAGAACCATATATCATCTTGTTTATCACAAATTTTCATATAAATTTCTTCATTAAACATAAGTTCTTTTGTTTCATAGAAAAAATTAGGATGGTATAATATTCCACCTTTACCAGTAACAAAATTATATATATGTTTTTCGGTTAATTTATCCCTAGTCATATAATTAAACTCTTCTAATTTATTTAATTTAGGTGTAAACCCTCTGTTACCAATAACGCATTTATGTTTTTCATAACTGTTAACCATATTATATATTAAATTATTGTTGTATAATACATCATCATCAATAGTAATTATTAAACAATTTTCATTCCATTTTTCCTGTAATAATGGTAATAATTTACGATAAGATCCAGTATTTTTAACCCAATTTAACTGTATTAAATTCTTATTATTTTCAATGAGATTCAATAAATCAATATTTGTTATTATTTTATTTTCAAATCCTGTATCAAGAATATATGGCTTTTCTGATAAATATATAAATATTTTTGCTGGTTGTAATGTTTGTGATATGATTGATTGTAATGTTTGAAATAATATATGTTGATTTTTAAATATTGAAGTAATTGATACATAAATAGATAATTTATTTTCTAATGGAATCGTTAGTTGATAATATTTTTTTGGATCTTTAGAAAGAGTATATTGTATTCTATAAACATAATCATATGGATTACTAAAATTAACATCACTTTCAAATCTAATGTTTAAAATATCAACAACATATAATTCAACACAATTAAATAAAAATTTCCATTCTTCATCACTTCTGAAAATACCATTTGGTTGATGTGTAAAACATCTATTATGCCATTCGATCGGATAATCAATTGCACATAAATCTTCACATATAATGATATATTGTTTTGATATATTTCTTATTTGTTTTAATAAATAGATGGTATTACTACAAGTATGATGTAGAACAAAAGACACTATTATAACATCAAATGAATTATTTTTAAATGGTAAATTTCTCCCATCATATGTTAATCCACCGGCAAAATATCCAGAATTTCCATATTTTTGAGGTGTTTCTAGATCTATCATTGTATAATTATATTTATTTTCTTTACAAAATCTTTTGAAATTATTACCACCAATATCCAATATTTTACTGTTCTTTTTTAATTTAAATGATAATATTTGTTCTTTAATATATTTTAATCTAACAATATTTTCTTTTCTAACGATCAGTTCAGAATCTCTAGGTATAATTATTTTTTTTTCATAAATGTAAAAATCACAAGGACTAGTAGTATTATTATTTTTTCCAAGGTTAACCTGTTGATATTTATTTGGTATATGGTCAGTTAGTATCCAATCATTAAAGTTGTGTTCTATATATTCGGTAAATTTACGAAATTTTACATGTTCTGCTAGTCTAAAATCTTCATCTTTGGAATAAATAATAATATATTTTGTAGATATATTAAATAAATTTTTCATATACTTTTCATAAATATGGTCTTCTATTAAATGATATATAACGTCACATGATAATACTAATTCTGATTTAATCTCATTTATTTCATCATCTAAAATAAATTGTTTTGTTTTATTATCTGCAAACATTTGTTTACATTTATTTATGACAGTTGGACTAACATCAATTCCTATATAATTTTTATCTATTGTGTTGATTAAACTTAATTGATTTCCATCACCAACCCCATAATCTATTATAGATTTAATATATTTATTATCTATGAAATTATTGATAATTTCTGCTTTAAAATCTGCCAATTCGTTATAGCTACCATTTCCAGAATTGCCATTCTTGTTATATCTTTCTTCCCAATACTGTTTTGAGTTGAACATATAATATATATGGATATATATTATAAATAATTATTTTTAACCATTTTTATTGTATTTGTAAATGATTATGTTTTTTAATTTCCATTTCTAATTCTTCTTCACTCATATGTTGTTTTGAATAATATATTTTATCTAATTTTTTACGTTGTCTACCTCCTTTAAATGGTATCCATGTGATATCATTTTCAAAACAATCCCAATATTTATGTTCTTCACTTACCTTATTATTTTGATAATTAATTAATTTTGATATAAATATCTGTAAAAAATGTTTTGATATTATTATTAATGATTGTTGTAGTTTATGAGGTGTTTCTCTTCCATCATATAAACTGATATTTTTTTTATTTTTAATCATATTAAGTATCATTTTATCTAACCAGTTTTTTCCAAATACCAATAAATCTTGTTCTAAATATACATAATAATCAACATCATTTAATAAAGCATACATTGCTCCTACTAATACACTTCTAGCCCATCCACATAATATGTTATTTTTAATGCTATAAACACCATGCCCAAAATTTTTAGTTAATTTTATTATTTCAACTAATTCATTTGTTGACACAAAATCGTTTATTTTATCTGGACTGTTTGAATCTGTTATGATAATTTTAGATGGTAATTTTTCACAGTATTTAAGTATGTTAATTAACCATAATTTAGAGAAATCAGAAGTTCTGCATGTTTTACCACCATATTTTTGTTGATGTATTTCTGTAATAATATCAACTTGTTCTGTTGGATTTTCACAAGAATACCAACCACTTCCAATGATATATGAATAGTTTAAATATGACATTTATAATATTTATGAGTTATATATATAATATCCATAAATATTATATTAATAATGGAAAAATTCAATTCGTTTGATTATTTTGACACATTACACACAAGATTTTTTATTACTCATTTAAATAGTTTTAAAGAGATTGAAAGAATATATAACATAAATAATTTTTATATGTTAAGAACTACAAGTGAAAAAGAAAGTAATGGAACATTAGATGATATATATGATAAAATAAACCAGAAAATAAATGTAGATAGACAAACCATCAATAATTATAAAAATATTGAAATTGAATTCGAGAAAATAACTGCAATTCCAATAATGAGTAACATACATAAAATACGTGAAAATGATATAATAATAACAGATACATATTTTGATAATAATATTATTGAATATATAATGCCGATTAAAATTAAATATTCTAAATTATATAGTGGTGTTTCAATTAAACGTAACGAAGAAATATGGAACAATCTTCAAAAATTACCAGTAAACCATACAGGAGATAATTTGATTTCGGATATAAAACTTCCATTAAAATATGGCATAAATACAATTAGTTATCAAGATTCTATAAAATTAACAAAACTAGAAAATCTGTTATTTAAAAATAACATAACAAAAGAAATATGTTATTTAACTAGAACTGCAAGATTATTAAATCCATATACACTTAATAAAAATAAAAGCAATATATGGAATATAATGGCAATGTGTACATTGCCACTTTTATTAATTATATGTTTGATTGTAATGAACATAACAAAATCATTTGATAAAATATTATTTGTGGAAAGAGATTGTCATTATTTATATGAATTATTAAAAAATAAAATTAATTGCAACAAGTTTTACTGTTCTAGAAAAATTTTAACATGTCCTACCAATTCATTTATAGAATATTTTAAATCATTAGTCCCTGATCATAATATTAAAATATTATTTGTAGATGGTAATTCAACCGGTAAAACTATTAGAAAATTTATGTTAGAATATTTTCCAACATATAATTACAAATTAATGGCAATTTGTTCTGCAACCCCTGATAATATAGATTATGTTATTGGAAAAGATTTACAATCATATATAGAACAATTATTACAAGTTCCTTTTGGATCAACTTATGATGTTAGATTAGGAAAAATATATAATTGGGTTAGTGAAACGACTGATATTGTGTATATTGAAGACGACAATATAACAGTCGAAATGTTAAATAATTATGATATAAGTAGTTCAATTATATTCAACGAAGTAATTGAAAGTATACAAAAATATTTACAATTATGTGATTTTCATATGTCAAAAAATAATATTTCCATTGATCATTTGAAAATTATTTATGGAGATATATTAAAATTTTGTCCATCATGGAAAGAATTAAATAAATACACAACACATCTACCATATAATTTGGAATATTATGCGCAAATTGGACAAGATAAATATTATGTTGAAAATATAATAAAATATAAAAGAAATGGATTTTTTATTGATATTGGGTCACATAATGGAATTTATATGAGCAATACATATACATTAGAGAAATTTTTCAATTGGAATGGAATATGTATTGAAGCACAAAGTAACTTATATGAACAACTTGTTAAAAATAGAAAATGTATTACAATTAACTCATGTGTATGGTCTCAAAATGACATTATAGTTGAATTTGAAATACCATTAGCAAATGAAATAAAAGAAGGAAATGATTTATTAGGTAGAGTGAAAGGATTGGATGGAAATGAAAAATATTTTAAAAGTCAATTTAAGAAAAAAGACATTATTCATATGAAAACACAAACATTTGAAAAAATTTTGGATGATAATAATTCTCCTAAAATGATAGACTATGTATCGATTGATATAGAAGGTAGTGAATTAGAGGTATTAAAATTTTTTAATTTTGATAAATATCATATTAATTTTATAACTATTGAATATGGTTATAGAGATGATTACTTACAGAAAATAATATTTTTTATGGAATCTAAAGGATTTATTAAACATAGAATAAATAGATTTGATGTAGAGTTTAGGAATAAATCATTTAATTTCTAATTATTTCAGTGAAACAATAATCAGGAGAGTCAAATAATAAATTAAAATCATTATCTTCAATAAAATATAAAAATAATTGTGTAGCTATAATACTGTAATCTATTGTGTTTTTTTCCCAATATCCTTTAAAATTAAAATGACTTTCCATATCAAATTTATAATTTTCTTTTTTTATATTCAATAAAAAGTTATAATATTTGCTAAACAATAAAATTCCATCATAATTAGAAATGACACAGGTATCCCAATCTCTATTATGTAGCCATGAATTTAATCTTATTTTATTTCCAGACACAATATGTATATTTTTATCGATTATATTTATTGATTGTAATTCGATTAGAGTAGTTAATATTATATCTGGTCTAATTCTTATGAAAATATCATAAGTATGAAGATTAATATTATCATTTGATAAATATTCAAATATCAAATGATTTCTATATAAACATTTCCATGGTCCTATTTCTTTTTTATTTGAATTTATTATGACATTTGGGTAATTAATTTTGTTTTCATTTGATTCTATATATATTTTTTTTAAGAATGGATGATATGTATTCTCTATGTTTTTTTTAAATTGTTGAAATGGCACGTTTATTTTAAAACTATGTTTTCCACTTTTGTCATTTTGAACATACTCCGTAAGTATATATATATCAAATTCATAATTTTTATTGTAATTTATTAAATTTTGTTTAATATTTTCAAAACATTTGTCAAATGTTCTCATCTGACCTGTAATCATTAATAAACATTTCATTATTATATAATAGTAAGTTATATTTGTAAATGATTATGTTTTTTAATTTCTATATCTAATTCTTGTTGGTTCATATGTTGCTTAGAATAATACATTGAATTTAAGTTTTTTCGTTGTCTACCTCCTTGAAATGGTGTAATTATTAAATCATCTTTAAATCTATCATATAATTTAGATTCATCACTTTTAAAATTATCATTAAACTCAATAAGTCTTGTTATAAATGTTGGTAAAAAGTCTTTAGATACAACAATTAATGAAACTTGAATTTTGTGAGGAGTTTCGTTTCCTGAATGAAAACATATCTGTTTGTTATTTTTTCTCATATTGTTAATTATTATGTTTAACCAATTATAACCAAAAACTAAAGAATCCTGTTCAATGTATACATAATAATCAACACTATTCATTAATGCATACATTGCACCCATAATAACACTTTTTTCCCATCCACTAACTATTCCTTTTTGCTCACAGTATAAACTATGTCCAGGATTATTAATTAAATCAACAATTTCAACTAAATCGTTAAGTAAAACAAAATTATCTAGTTTTACAGGACTATTTGAATCTACTATAATTATTTTATCTGGTAATTTTTTACAATAATATAATATATTTTCCAACCATAATTTTGAGAAATTTGAATTGCGACATGATTTACCTCCATATTTATGTTGATGTTCTACTGTTAATTTTTCAACATCATTTGTAATTAAATCACAAACAAACCATCCACTTCCTATTATATAAGAATATTCAATGGTTTCTATTATAACATTATTTTTAATAATAGGATATGTATTTGCTCTCATTATTGCTGTTTGTATTACATCAATATCTTTCCAATATTCTTTTACAAATTTAGAATATCTAATAGACTGTTTTTTATCTTTCCTATAGTAATATAATGGTTCTCTTATAACAATAGCGTTAAAATATAATAAGGCACGTAAATTAAAATTATATGTTTGACACGTGTAAAAATATTCATCATATTCTCCTAGTTTATCAAATACTTTTTTCTTATACATTGTAACAGGATCATTAAATACATTTTTATTCAATATTTCATGTTCTATTATACTATCATCTTTTGTTAAAATAGATGCTAATATTTTATCTTTTGGGTTAACATCATAATAAGCAGTTGAAACAAAATCAATATTTTTATTTTCATTTAATATTTTAACTTGTTTTTCCAATCTAGTAGGATGGCTATAATCATCACTGTCTTGTCTAGTTATATATTCACCATTACAAAGTTTTAAACCTATGTTCAATGATTTGGTTAATCCAATATTTTGTTTATTATGAATTATATTAATCCGTGTGTCAGTGTTTTCAAATTTATTAAGTATTTCCAAAGTTTGTTTGTTTGTAGAACAATCATCAATAATAATTAGTTCAAAATTGATATATGTTTGGTCTATAATACTTTGAATACAATGTTCTACATAGTCTGGTCTATTAAATACACATATAAATACTGTTACTAATGGTTTATTCATTATAATATATTATAATTTGTTGTGATATATTATTTTACTATAAATAAATTTAAATAATCTCACAAATATCTAAACATTATATCTAGAATATATTGTTGTTCGTCAGTAGTTAATTCAGCGTAACATGGTAAATTAATAATTCTATCACATATATCCTCTGATATTGGGATACAACTAGTAGCATGAAACTTGATATTTCTTTATAAATTTCGAATAATATTAAGTATTTTTAATGTTTTTAATGATCAATTTAATATAGAAAT
>Ga0257125_1000631_pt1 | contig 44278 bp, 42 predicted proteins | sample SI106_200metaG_FD_190183 | JGI IMG/M metagenome (GOLD analysis project Ga0257125, IMG submission 190183) | Marine microbial communities from Saanich Inlet, British Columbia, Canada - SI106_200 | ecosystem: Environmental > Aquatic > Marine > Inlet | place: Canada: British Columbia | collected... | reverse complement strand
CTTTGTAGCCGAGTTTGTCAGCTGCCCAACCAAGGTGAGACTCAAGGAGTTGACCGAGGTTCATACGAGCTAGAACTGAGAGAGGAGAGATGATGATGTCAACAGCAGTACCATCTTCCATGTATGGCATGTCAGAGACTGGAATGATCCTACTAATGACTCCTTTGTTACCGTGACGACCTGCGAGTTTGTCACCGGCAGTGATTTTGCGAATTTGGGCGACTTTGACGTTGACAGTCCTAAGTACTCCTGGGTCTAGCTCATCACCCTCTTCGCGGTCGAGGCTTGTGACTTCGATTACGGTTCCATTACCACCATTGGGCATTTTGAGGGAAGTGTCGCGGACCTCGCGGGCTTTTTCTCCAAAAATTGCTCTGAGGAGGCGCTCTTCGGCGGTTAGTTCTGTCTCTCCCTTGGGGGCAATCTTACCGACTAGTAAGTCACCTGGACCTACATCTGAGCCGACGACAACGATACCGTCATCACTGAGATTGCGAAGATCTTGTTCACTGACATTAGGAATGTCGCGAGTGAGTTCTTCGGCACCGAGCTTGGTGTCCATGACTTTTGCTTCGTATTCGTTGATGTGGATACTTGTGAGAACATCTTCTTTGACCAGGCGATCAGAGACGATGATGGCGTCTTCGTATCCAAGACCCATGAAGGAAGCGTAGGCGATAACGAGATTACTACCGAGTGCGAGCTCGCCATTGTCGGCAGCTGGACCGTCGATTAGGAGATCTCCTGGCTTGACTTTGTCACCAACAACGACAACTGGCTTTTGGTTGTAGCAAGTTGAGTTGGCTGTGCGGTAGAACTTCATGATGTTGTAGGTGGCTTGATTCTTTTTGAGGGTGAGGTATTCGAGATCTTTGTTCTTAAGATCTTTTTTGGCAGAGGTGAACTCAGGTTTGGTGAGATCAATCACGATGGTGTTGGCATCAACGTAGGAGACCTTACCTGTTACTCCAGAGCGAATCACCCAGTTCATGGCTGAGGCGACTGCGCCTTCCATGCCGGTACCAACTACTGGCGACTGTGGCTTGATTAATGGAACTGCCTGACATTGCATGTGAGTACCCATGAGTGCGCGGTTGGCTTCGTCGTGGGCAATGAAAGGAATGAGTGAGGCTGAGGTGCCAACAACCTGACGGGCAACAACGTCGATATACTGGACTTTGCTGACGGGAACTTCGAGGAAGTCGCCATCATATCTAACAGGAACCCAAGTGTCTTGAATGATGTTGTTTTTGTCAATGTTGATCCCGGCATGAGTGACGTGGTATTGTGGCTCTTCTTGGGGTGAGAAATAAGAAACTTCGTTCGTAACCTGCATGACTTTTTTGCCACCCTTGGTGACCTCTTTGACTGCGCGGTACGGAGTCTCGAGAAATCCGAAACGATTGACTCTTGTATAGAGTGAGAGGTAAGTAACAAGACCAATGTTGGGACCCTCAGGTGACCTGACTGGGCAGATACGACCGTACTGACTGGCATTGATGTCACGCATACTGAAGCTAGCGCGCTCGCGAGTTACTCCCCCACTACCCATGACGGAGAGACGGCGAAGGTTATCGATCTCGGCGAGAGGATTAGTCTGATCGAGAATGGTGGAGAGTCTGTTGCGACGGAAGAACTCACTGATGGTGGCGATAACTGGGCGAGCGTTAATAAGCTGAACTGGAGAGATGGACTCATCTGGCTTGACGAGGGACATCTTTTCTTTGATGGAGCGTTCGAGTCTGAGAAGTCCGATTCTGAAGGCAGTGGAACCCAGGAGTTCTCCGACGCGGCGGACGCGGCGATTACTCAAGTGATCAATGTCGTCAACTGCACCCATGCCATTCTGGAGACCGATGAGGTATTTGATGGTGGCAACAAGATCGGCTTTTTGGAGAACTTGATTCTCGATTTTGTTTTCGATGTCGAGGCCTAGCTTGGAGTTGAGCTTGTAACGACCAACTGGGGCGAGATCATATCTTCTGCCATCAAAGAAGCTCTGGAAAAAGAGGTTGCGAGCGTTCTCAAGAACTGCTGGCTCACCGGGCCTGATCTTGTCGTAAAGGTCTAGGAGTGCTTCTTCTTTGGTTTTGTTTTTGTCTTTTGCGAGGGTGGCAAAGATGTATTGATGATCTTTGTCAGTGTCGACATCTTTGAATAGCTCAAGAATATCTTCGTCTGATTCGTAACCGAGGGCGCGCAAGAGAGTGGTGATGTGGAATTTGCGGTGACGATCAATCTTGGCGGAGATGACGTCGGATTTGGCGATCCCCATCTCAAGCCAGCTACCACGCATAGGTCTTAATTCTGCTGTGTGAAGGAGTCTTCCTGAGTTGGCGTCAACCGAACCGCCAAAGAAAACACCCGGTGCTCTCACAAGTTGTGTAACAACGGCACGTTCGATCCCTGAGATAATGAAAGTTCCTTTGGTGGTGATCTTGGGCATGTCACCCAAGAAAACGTCTTGCTCGACAGTTTCGCCGGTGATTTTGTTGATTAGTTTGACTTTGACTCTGAGAGGCTGGTCGTAGTTGAGGCCTTTTTCGACAGCTTGACTGGCAGTGAGCTTGGGTTCTTCGAAGTAGTGTCCGTGGAAAGAGAGCTCCCAGGTTTTACCTGTGAAATCCTGAATTGGAGAGATGTCTTGGAGATATTTGGCAATACCGTTGTCGAGAAAGTCCTGGTATGACTCTAGTTGAAATGAGGTTAGGTCGAGTTCCGGAAGCGGAAGGTCTTGCTGACCCCAATATAATCTACTAGATTTGGACATTGATTTTTCCTCTGTATTGTTATTACCAATATACAAAAAGGGCGTACCCATTATTTGTACGCCCACGGTTAGGACGGGCAAGAAGTTATTAAAACACTATCTCTGTGATTCGTCAAGTAGGAGAACTCACTATCTTATGTACTGATCAATGTTTGCGGAGTGCTGTGCGTTAGTAGTGGCGTAGTGGATCTGTCCGTCACGACCGTGCAAATAGAACCAGTATTCGGATGCCTGGGGAGCTTGTGCTGCGTTAATACTCTCGATACCTGGATTGCAGATTGGATGGGGAGGAAGGCCTGAAATCTGGTAGGTATTGTAGGGTGAGCTAGTTTGTCGATCAGCGAGAGTGGTGTTACTCCACCACTGCCCTGGCCTGCCAAGTGCGTATTGAACGGTGGCGTCTAGCTCAAGTGGCCAACCTGCGGAGAGTCTCTTCTCAAGAATCCCGGCAACGACTGGTTTTTCGGCGCTACCCCTCGTCTCTCGCTCGATCAATGAGGCGAGGATGAGGCTTCGCTTATCTATCTGGCCTATCTTAGATTCGAAGTTGTTTTGCATGGTAGTAATCACAATCTCTACTGAAGAAGAGGGCGCGAAGTGGTAAGTGTCTGGGAAGAGATATCCCTCTAACCCTTGTGAGGAAGTCAGAAATTCGGTTGCGGAAAGGCCAAGCTCTGCCTCGAGCACGATCGCGATCTGCTCTAACCGATATCCTTCTGGGATCGTGACTGAGAGATCACTAACTCCGGTCGTGAGTTTGTTGGCAATCTCGAGTGTGCTTGAGGAGGCGCGAAGGTAATAAGTACCTGACTGGAGTTTATCTCCTAGACTGTGGGTCTTGACGATGTAGCGAAATCCTAGGGGTGAGCGGATCAGGCCAGCATGATAGAGGTTGCTGGCGATCTTGAGAGTGGTGTCTCCCCTACTAACCACAAACTCTTGATACTCATGATTTTCCTGAGTAACGGACGAAGTAATGCTGCGAATGAAGATTTTGCCAATGCCAAAGAATAGGAGAGAGATCGCAAGGAAGACTGCGACAATAACCTGAGTGGAGATAATTGGTTTTTTGCGACGACGAGACATAGTGTTTGATTAAACTTCGGAGAAGAGTGCGCGGCGGTAGGTTTTCCTCTTGTGATTATGAATAAAGATACGACCACACTTGCAGGTGACTTTGTTGGTGGTGGCGTCTCTTTTTTTTGAGTCAGCTTTGTCCAGTGGCATACCACAACCGACACACTGACTGCGAGATAGCAACCAGGCTTGAATGGGGGCGATGACATTTTTTAACATATATTTTTCCTCCTACTCAAAAGTATACCCCACTTCGCTTAGGTAAGCTACGAAGGGGCGCGGCATCATATTTGCACAACCGATTCCAGATAGTCTTCAAGTATTAGGCAGGCTGCGTAGGAATGATCGTTTTGGAGCTTCTGGCGTTTGGCACCTATTTCTCTGAGCTTATTAAGCGCGTCATGGGTCGAGAGATTCTCAGAGTGAAGGACGACCGTGAGAGCGGAGTGTGAGCTGAGTGATTCCTCTAGCCTCTCTACAATACTAAGGATTTTGCCGCGAGGCTTACCCAGCACAATGGTAGAGGCGGAGTGCTTGCCAGCAATGCTCACCAATTTTTCAGAGAGAGCTCTGACACTAGTGCTTGTGATGGACGGGAGAGGAGTGGCGAGCGGACCAGATGCGAGTGCAAGGCCATGATTCTTTTCTCCTACGTCGACTCCAAGATAAGTTGTCATATTAGTTTGGCCCTGACGATAAGGCGACGGAGATAGGTGCCGGGAGGAGTACAGGTAATGATAGTAAGTCTGCTATCATCATAGCTTTGAGCGAGAGGGGAGAGATCGTCTGGCATGACTTCGTACATGTCATAAATCTGATAGGTGTATGTAGCTCCATCCTGAGTGATTGTGATCTCTTGGCCAGGAGTAAGAGTATGAAGAGTCGAGAAAATACTAATGTAACTTTCTGGGTTAAAGAACTGAGGGAGAACAGAGTGGCCAAAAATAACGGTGTTGCCAAGTTCTCCGGGCATCGCGGTGCCTGGGTACTGAATGAGGGATTCTTTGAGATCTTGGACGCCATTCTTGACGACTGCCCTGTCGATCCCCAAGTCAGTGATTGAGAGAGTGTAGATGGAGTCTGAGTAGAGGGAAGTTGTGGGTGAGGTCGTCTGGGGGAACCAGAGATCAGTGTCAGTGTAATCGAGAGTGGTGTGGATCATTTCGGGTAGAAAGGTAGGTTCTGATGCAACAGCTGGCTTGACCACCTTTGTAATCGAGGTGAGCTCGGTCACCTGGGGAGTAAGGAGAGCGGAAGTCTGGAACTTGGATTTGTAGGAGAACTGATATGCATACATCGGGTAGACAACTGAGGTAAAGGCTGCAATACCAAGAGTGAGAAAGATTGCGGAAATCGCCTGGCGAAACTGGTATGTTTTTGGCTCTTTGCGAAGGAGAGTGTGTCCAGGAGGTGCTTTGATGTATTTGTATGTTGGCATGGATTTATTATGTTAAGTGATTAATTGGTGGCAGTAATATGAATCGTGATGTTGTTGGGATTACGGGGCATTTTTTTCCATCTAGGGGGGAGAAACTTAGGAGTGATCACGACGTGAGCAGTATCCATCCCGACAACTCCAGATAATGCCTCTTTGATCAAGTCTGTGCTGAGGCCCCTGAGCGTTGCGCGAATACTATCTTGATTGAGTTGGGGCAAGAGTCTGATCTTGACCTTGGCCTCGGCGATGACTTCGGATTCTGTCTCGACTTCTGCTGAACTAAGCTCGACTGAAGGCGGGTCAAGAGTGCGAGTGTATCCAGGTGGCAAAGCCTCTTGAATACGTGAAGAAAGTAGCTGCTCAACATCTTGGGTAAGATACTGAATGCCATTTATTGAAGCCTCGACTGTACCCTCGAGCACACTAGCTTCTTGTCCAAGGTCTGCAGAGTAAGACTCGTCAGTAACTTTGAAACTGTCTTTGAGTAAGAAAACTCCAGATCCTGAAGTTGATGAGAGAAGGAGATCTTCTTGGGCTTTGACGGCGAGTTTTTCGGAGATTGAGGAGAGTAGCGAGTTAAGATCATCGCTACTGACGACACTAATAGTGCTTGAGTTACCACCGGAGAGAGATGACTCGTTTTTGGCGATGTAAGTCGAGGCTGAGTACTCAGCGACTGAGAACTCCGTGTTTTCTGATAGATTGCCATCTTCTCCGATAGCGTCGGCCGTAACCTTGACTGTTGCCTTACCTGGAACATTGACATAATCTGAACCAGAAGAAGAGCTTGCGACTGAGACGTCTTCATCTAACGTGAAGGTGAGATCGTTTGCTTCTAAGGATGTTCCTTTTGCAAACTTCTTGACCAAGTCAGTCCTGTTATAGATTGTGAGCTCACCTGATGCGGCGTCACCGATGGTTTTGGTGCCAGTGGTGTTGACTGAGTCAGTTCCCGAAACGGTGGTAGAGAGGATGGTGGCAGGGACGATGGAGTTTTCAAGGTCAATTGAGTCTGCTGTAGTGGAGAGGGTGAGAGGGAGATTTTCTTCGAGGATTTTGGGCTCTACTGAGATGCTGACGACGGCATGTGGGATAAACCAAGAGGCAGCGAGAGCAGAAGAAGCGAGAAAAATAAGAAAAATGGCAATGAGAGCCAGTTTGCTAGTGGGTTTGAAGTAGGGGAGCCTCAATTTTGGGCGGGGAAAAGTGGGGAGGCGAAAACTTGACTTTGGCTTCTTGGGTTTGGGGGGGGTTATCGGCGTGTCGGCGTGTCTGTTTGTCGGTGTTTCAGTTTTGTCAGTAGGGGGAGAAAGTGGCGTATCGGAGAAGCCGAAGTCGGGGGTGATCGGCGTGTCGACGTGTCTGTTTGTCGGTGTTTCAGATGGCTCAGTGGGGAGAATAGAAGATGGTTTTGGCTCCGTGATCTGAATACCTTTGGATTTGGCGACTTCGGCACCTCCTGCGACTGCGATGCTGCGGATGATAATGTCGGAAGGCAGGCTCTCGACCTTAGGGAGGTGGACGAACTGGAACTTGGACTGCCAGTCATATGAGACGAGATTCTGGACTATTTCTGCAAGGTCAGTTCTCCCATCAAAAACTATGATACGAGAAGGAAGATTGCCGGAAATATTGAGTTGAGAGATGCCCTCTTCGACATCTTGGGCGATATCCTGACTCCTGACCACTGAGTGCGATCCTTCTATCTTGCCAAAAACTACATGATTGATCGTGGCTTCGTCATGAGTAACCTGAATGAGAAGTGAGGTGGTGGGAGTGCCCTCCTGCATCTTGAGATACTTGAGTAAGCTGTCGAGAATAACTACGAATCCAAGTGGCTTAAGCTCAAGCTCGCGACTGATAAGCTTGATCATGCTGAGCTTGTTCTTTTTGATTCCTTGGGAAGTTGTCCAGTTACTAGGAATGCCAAAGATTGCTTGATTGGGTTCTGTGGGCAATCCGTCGACGGCGACTGAGATAGAAGAATCTACTGCTTGAATGAGATTGTCATTGGCTTTCTCGCTATCTGAGTTATTCCACTCAACTGTAGATCCCAAAGTAACAATCTGGGTTGAGTCATTCTCTACATGCCAGACGGCAGCAGCCACTAACTCGTTGGTGAGTTCGAGCGCAAGAAATGGTTGAGGAGCATCCTGTTCAGACTTGAGTCTCCCCAAGATATTGGTGAGTTCCATATATCTAGAATAACACAGATTAGGTGAGCTCGGCGTAGATTCGGCGCTTACCACTCCCTAGATTCTCGTCCTTGGTAATTTTGATCTCTCCGATCTCGCCAGTGCGGGCGACATGGGGTCCTCCACAGAGCTCTTTGGAGTACCAATCTTCCTTCTCGTCTAGCCCAATGGTGTAGACCGTGACTCGCTCAGGATACTTTTCGACGAAAAAAGCACGAGCACCTGAGTCTAGTGCGTCTTGCTTATCCTGGATAGTTTTGTGGACTGGGAGATCTTCACTAATTTTCTGGTTGATGAGATCCTGGATCTTGGTGCGCTCCTCTTCTGTGGGCTTGCCAGAGTAAGTGTAGTCGAAACGGAGTCTATGAGCACTAATATTGCTGCCGGCTTGGGTGACTTCGTCTCCTAAGACATCGATGAGTGCCTGGTGGAGAATGTGGGTGGTGGTGTGATACTGAGTAGTGATCTCGCTGCTATCTGCTAGCCCCCCCTTGAACATACCAGCGGAGGACGTGCGAGAAGAGTCCTTGTGAGCAGATAGCAGTTGATTGAACTTACTCTCGTCGAGTGTGACTCCCTTGGCTTCAACTAACTCCTTGGTAATCTCGAATGGAAAACCCATGGACTGATAGAGATCAAAAGCAATCTGCTCGGTAATCTGATCCTCTCCCAACTTATTGATAGCGCGACTACCCTTTTCAAGAACTTTGGTGAATTTGTCGAGCTCTTCTGAAATCACTCCAATTATTTTTTGCTCGACTTCAGAATTGATGAAGCTGGCTTGGGAGTAAAACTCAATAATAGAGGGGACGCTAGCGAGAAAGATCTCTTTTGTGTCTCCTCCGAGTGTACGAGCTCTGACGGCTGCACGACGCAAGAGTCGGCGCATGACATAACCCTGAAGCTTGTTGCTGGGAGTGAGACCCTGAGCTGCCATAAAAACAGCAGCACGAAGATGGTCAGCGATAACTCGCATCGCAGGCATGAATTCTCCAGAGTATTTTTTGCCGGTAATCTTTTCAATGCTTTTAATAGTGGGCTCAAAAATATCTGTAGTAAAAACGTCTGGTGAGTCTGCAACTGCGGCAACAATGCGCCCAAACCCTCCCCCAAAGTCGACATTTTGGGCAGGAAGTGGGACCATTCCATCGTCTGTTTTTTCGTATTGCATAAAGACAGAATTGCCGATCTCTAAGAATCTGCCACAATCACAATTGACGTGACACAACTCATCGGCCCACACTGATTGAGCGTGGAAGTTATGACTTTCACCAAAATCAAAGAAGATTTCTGAGTCAGGGCCGCCAATCTCGCCAACTGGCATTTTGTCCGGACCACCGGATCTACTCCACCAGTTACTGGCATATGTGTAGATCTTAGTTTTGGGGTCAAATCCTTTTTCTCCTGGCTGGGCTGAGTTGGAATCACCAAGGATCTCTTGCCAAACCTTGATTGCTGCCTGATCTTCTTCTACACCTGCGTCACCTGCAAAAACAGTGATGTAGAGCCTGCTCTTATCTAGGCCCAGTTCGTTTGTAAAAAACTCCCAGACCCAAGCAAGCTGATCTTTTTTGAAATAGTCACCAAGAGACCAGTTGCCAAGCATCTCAAACATGCAAGTATGTCTGTTATCCCCAACCTCTTCGATGTCTTCGGCGCGAAAGGATGGTTGTGAGTTGACTAGGCGAGTGCCCATGGGATGATCCTCACCCTTGAGATATGGAACGAGTTGTTGCATGCCACTACTGGTAAAAAGAGTGGTGGGATCGTCAGGAGGAATGATCGGGGCGGCCGGGATCACGGCGTGACCACGACTCTGGAAGAATGCTAGATATTTGGCACGGATGTCTGCGGCTTTCATGGGATGTATTGTAGCATCCCACGTCGCAACTAGACTTTACACAGACTGCATATTCTGCCGTTTTGTAATTCTGTTGCTTTGAGGGACACAGGAGAGGTTAATACTACTATGATTCGAATCATGATAGTGTGGTTAAGAAATCGACAATAGTGCTAAGTGGGAGAGTGTGATTGTTGCCAGCCTGAATGCCATCAATAAGCTCAGGAATAGTCATTGTTTCACCAGTTGATTGGATGATATTAGCTGCATTGCAGGAATTGATAATGTGAAGCCCAACCTCTTCTGCACCCCTTGTGATTTGACCCCCAGTAAAGATATTTGACCTACCATCATCTGGACACAAGACAACTATTTCCCTAGGAGGATCTTGCATGAAGAACACATCGCCAACTTTTAATTCAATAGCCATAGTGGCTAAGTATTATAGCTTGTGGAGAAAGAGTTGGTTATTTGACTGGGGAGCCCCACTTCGCTCTTTGAGCTACGAGAGGGCACGGCCGCGGCGAAGGAAGGTTTTTTTCTTTTTGACTGGTTTAGTGGCTTTTGCCACTTCTTGGGCTGCTGTATGGACGCGTGACTTGGCCTCCTTGGTCGTGGACTCGATTGTGGCGCGAGCTTCTTGCATGGTGGTCTCGAGATCTGCTAGTTTGTCAGCGATGACTGGGTTGTCCATGACCTCGGTGAGTTTGTCACCGGCATTTTCCTTGAGACTAGCAAGTAGCTCCTGACCTTTTTCTGTAGAGAGGAGATATCCCCCTGCCCCGCCTACAACTAGACCCATGAGGAATCCAGAGGCAAAGCCTGATGAGTCAGAATTAGTAGAACAGTTGTCGCAAGAGGAGCTCATTTGGATTTTTTGGTTTTGGTAGATAATAGGCCAGTAACGAGGGTTACTAGCTGCATGCCTGATTGGAGACTAGTTGAGAGATGGGAAAGAGAGCCACCTGCACGAGTGAGGGAGCGGGAGAGGAACTCCAGGTCACCGAGGAGATGGTCCACTCTCTTGAGAGTCTCTCTTGAGTCGCGAAGGAGCATGATTATCTGGACGCCAATGATCGTGAGGATAATTGAGATAACGAAGATAGCGGTGAGTAAGAGGATTTGTGGCAGGTCCATACTAATGATCATAGCATGATCATTACAAATTCTAAACACTAAATTCTAAATTCTAAACGATAAGTTACGAACACTCACTCTGCAAGGTTCGTAACTTTGCAAGCTTACTTGGAGATCTGGAAGGTGCGTTCAAGCAGGCGTGACTTGCCCTCGCGGTTCTCGGCCTTGATGATGACGGAGTGCGTGCCTGCGGGAAAGAGGAGGTCGAGCGTGAACTGACCATTCTGATCAATCAAGACCTGCTGCCCGTCGACTGTGACAGTAGCACCTAAGTCTGTCGCTCCTTTGACTGTGACTTTTTCGCCGTAGACCTCGCTATCAATAGGTTGGATAACCTCTAGCTTGGGCAGACTCAACCATGAGAAAACCTGGTAACCCAGAAATATCAAGAAAAAAATCAAGGAAGAGATGCCAAGAATAAGGTTGGCGTTAATTAGCTTGGGTTTGCCGGCAACTGGATCGACTAGTCCTGGTGGGATAATCTCGTCTACTCCACCCTCTTTGTAGTCACGGCGGAACATCGCAATAATCGTGTCAGGATTGAGATGGAGAGAACGCGCGTAGTTGCGGAGATATCCTTTGGTGGTGGTGGGAGAAGGAAGAGCGGTAAAGACAGAGTTTTCAAGAGCCGTGAGATACTCTGGTTTGACTTTGATTTTGCGGGCAATATCATCAATGGAGAGTTCTTTGAGTTGACGCTTATCTTTGAGGAGTTCTCCTGCCGTTTTCATATTATATTCCCAATGAGAACTGACTTTTTTGGGCTACTTTTCGGGCCTGAAGGCTCGAGTCCTATAAGGTCAGGCCTCACTGGCTTCTCTGGCGGTAAATTGATCAGGGCTAGTGATGAGGACTGCGCGAGGTTTGACTCCATCTGGAGGACCAATGATACCTGCTTTTTCGAGTTGATCCATGATCTTGGCTGATCTGTTATAACCGATGCTCATCCTGCGCTGGAGATAGCTAGTCGAGGCTTTGCCTGCCGCACAAACCACTCCGACTGCATCCATAAATAAGGCATCTCGCTCCTGTCCTGAGAGAGTGTCACCTTCTGGTTTGAGGTATTTTTCGGTAACTTCCTGCTCGTACTCGACAGCAACTGGCGCTGATTTTTTGAGGTAGTCGATGAGGGCTTTGATTTCTTTGTTGGTAACATAAGTGCCCTGGATACGGGTGGGGAGTGGACGATCAGGTGGGACATAGAGCATGTCACCTTTGCCTAGTAATTTTTCTGCTCCGGGAGTATCGATGATGACTCGAGAGTCGATCATGGAGGTGACGTTAAAGGCAATCCGAGTGGGGATATTGGCTTTGATCAGACCTGTGATGACGTTGACAGAAGGACGCTGGGTGGCGATGACTAGATGGATACCTGTGGCGCGTGCCATCTGGGCCAAGCGAACAATCAAGTCCTCGACCTTACTAGGGGCAGTGAGCATGATGTCTGCGAGCTCATCGATGATGATGATGAGATAGTTCATGGCGGTAAAGCCAGAGAGATCGTTGTACTCCTCGATATTACGAGCACCAACCTCGACGAACATTTTGTATCTCTTGTCCATTTCTTTGACTGCCCACTGGAGAGCAGCAATGACTCGGTCGGAATCTGTGATGACAGGAGTCATTAGATGAGGGATGCCATTGTAGCCTGTAAGCTCAACTCTTTTGGGGTCGATCAAGATTAGTTTGAGCTCGGCAGGTGAGTTGCGATAGAGAAGTGTGGTGATGATGGTGTTGATACAGACTGATTTACCAGATCCTGTTGCACCGGCAATAAGGACGTGAGGCATTTTTTTGATATCAGCCATGATGGGAATGCCCTCTACTCCGAGACCCAGTCCGACGGATAGCTTGGACTTGGTTTTTTTGAGTTCTTTGTGGGAGAGAACCTCGTGGAGAGTAACAAACTCGGCGGAACGATTGGGGATCTCTAACCCTACTAGGTTACGACCTGGAATGGGTGCCTCGATCCTAATCTGACCAGTGGGGGCGGCGAGGGCGAGGGCGAGATCAGTCTGGAGAGCTTTGATTTTGCTGAGTTTGGTACCCTCCTTGATCTTGATTGCGTACTGGGTGACGGCAGGGCCACCGTTGACTTCGGCAACTCGAGCGCGAATCCCGAATGAGTCTAGTGTTCTCTCGATAATGTGAGCTGATTCTTTGATGTCACCACGATCAGCTTTGGCACCCTTTTCGGCAGAAAGAATAGAGAGGGGTGGATATTTCCAGATAGTGGTGTTGCCGTCTTTGTTGGAGACGAGAGTTGACTCAAAGGAGTCATCTTTGGTAGATGAGTTTGCTTTTGTGGTATCAGGCAACTTTTTGTTTAACTTGAGATCGGGCTCGGAAGACGTGATGTTTTTGGAGATGTTGATCTTGGTGTCAGCGGAGAAGGAGTCTTTGGTTTTGATCGAAGAGAAAGAGTTGCGTAAACGAGCAAATGCATCGGCAATAAAGAGAAGAAATTCTTCTAGAGGAGTGTTGGTCATGATCATGAGTCCGATCAGGATAACGCCAAAATAGACGGCACCAGAGCCAAAGCCAGTGAGGAGGAAGGCAAGACTAGCGTATGCCTCGTACCCCAATGTGCCAGCTTGGGTGAGCCCAAGAGAGCCTGCAAAAATAAGGAGTCCACCTAGAAAGAGTGAGGGTGAGGTCAGTGCCCATTTGAGCTGAGTCATTAAGAGAGCGAGTGAGGTGAGGAGGAATGGCAACATGAGTGCGGTCCAGCCGAACGCGAGAGAGAGGATGATGTAGACTCGCTCAAGAAAGACTCCTTGCCTGGTAAAGGAAAGAAGGGTGATAAGTCCAAGGAGAAGAAAAATGACCGAGACCACGGAGTAAATAATCTCTTTTTTGAGCTTGATTTTGAATGGTTTTTTGCGACGACCGCGTCTACGTGCCATATTGTTTTTCTATTAACTATATTTATATTGTATTTGACCCCGCCGCTCGCGAGCATCGGGGTTTCGGACTGAGCAAGCTCAGTCCTTAATTATAACTGGGATGACCACAGGGTTTTTGCTGATTTTTTTGATAAACAGCCTACCAACCTCTTTGGCAATCTTATCCTTACTATACAGCTTGTCTTGAGTTAAGTCTTCTAGGTTGAGTGACTTAAGTAGAGCTGACTTGATCTCAGTCATCATTCCGGAATCGAGATACTTAGTGATACCCTTGGGAATAAGATCAATCTCAAAACCACTACCATCTGCACTAATAGTAATAACTGTGACCACCACACCTTCCTGGAACATTATTTGTCTATCTTGGATAGGCTTGTCGGTGTGGGTGATCTCGCCTGACTCAACATAGACTGTCTTGACTTCGACTGGGTCACCGAGTGAGACTACCCCACCCTGACTAATGACGATCTGCTTGTTTTCTGGCATAAGAATCTGATTGTCTGTGAGTCCCATCTGACGAGCTAACCTAGCGTACTGAATCATGTGTCTGTGTGTACCGCCAGTGCCGATGACATACTTGGGCTTGGTCATAGCCATAAGCATCATGAGTTCTGTGCTACTAGCGTGACCAGAGACATGCAGATCATCTGAGATATCAGAGTATGAGACGGTGATACCGCGCTGTGAGAGCATGTCGATGACGCGGTAGACGTTGTTCTCGTTACCTGGAATGGGATCTGAGGAGAAGATAACCTTGTCATCAGGATCGAGCGTAATTGCCCAGTGATCCCCGGTGGCGATCTTGTCCAAGCTACTTCCCAGCTGACCCTGACTCCCTGCGACGATGAGACACTGCTCATTTTTGGGTAGTGAGTTGATTTTTTTCTTATCAATCACGAGGCGAGGAGGGATCTTGAGGAAGCCTAGGGTAGTAGCGACTCTAACGTTTCGCTCGATTGAGAAACCAATGAATGCTACCTTGCGCTTGTTGCGCTTGGCCACCCAGAGAGCTTGCTGGATTCTACTAATACTACTGCTCATGGCAGTGATGACGACACGATTCTCGACGTCACGAAACTCCCGCTCAAAAGAGTCCTCGATGATTGCTTCGGAGTGTGAGTGGCCGGGCTTTTCGCTGCGCAAACAGTCTGACATAAGAAGAGTTACTCCTTCGGCACCTGCTTTGGTGATGGACTGGATGTCAGGCAGATCCTGACCAACTGGAGTCCAGTCGAACTTAAAGTCTGAACCGTGATAGACGTTGCCATGAGGAGTCTTGATCACGAGATGTTTGGTGTCGGGGATGGAGTGGGTGACTGGAATCATCTTGACCTCAAATACTCCAAGCTGGATGGGTTGCCTGTCACCGACCACATTAATTATGTTGGGGTTGATATGAAATTCCTTGAATTTTTCTTTGATGAGGCCTGCAGGCAACTTGCTTGCGTAGATTGGGATCCCCTCTCCCAGCTGAGGGATAATATAGGGAAAGCCACCGATGTGATCCTCGTGACCATGAGTGACGACGAAGCCTCTGATCATGTGCTCCTTACCCTTGAGATAGGTGATGTCGGGGATGGTGAGGTCGACGCCTGAGACTCCCTCGTCGGGGAAGCCGAGTCCGCAGTCAACAATGAGAATGTCTGAGTCTGACTCGTAGACGAACATGTTGTCGTGGACGTTGGGGAGGCCTCCGAGGGGAGTGATTTTGATAGTGTTGTTCATTTGGTTAGTTTCTAGTTCTTTGTTATTAGTTCTTGGTATTAGTATAACAGGCGAGTTACCAGGTGATGGGAGGAGTGCCATGTGAGTCTAAATATGCATTACACTGGGAGAATGGGCGAGAACCAAAAAATCCACGATATGAGGAGAGTGGCGAGGGGTGAGGAGAGCGGATTACGAGATGTTTGGAGTCGTCGATGGCCTCACCTTTTCTCTGAGCCGATGCTCCCCAGAGGATAAAAGCTAGGTTCTCCTGCTGATCTGAGAGTGTTTTGATCACGGTGTCGGTGAATTGTTCCCAACCTGCTTTTTTGTGAGAGTTGGGCTCGTGATCTCTGACTGTGAGGGTTGAGTTGATCAGTAAGACACCCTGCTTAGCCCAATCAGTGAGATCTCCGTTTGGAGAGTGGGATTCACTGCCCATATCAGTCTGGATTTCTTTGTATATATTGCGTAGTGAAGGGGGGATCTTAACTCCCTCAGATACCGAGAAGCAGAGGCCGTTAGCTTGATCTGGCCAGTGATATGGATCTTGACCTAGGATCACGACACGAACATCATTAAATGGGGTGAGCTCGAAGGCGCGGAAGATGTGCTTGGGTGGTGGGTAGACCGTGGCCTGCTGATACTCCTTTTTCACGAAATTCGTGAGCTCCAAGAAGTAATCTTTGGCAAATTCTGGCTCGAGTGCCTTTTGCCAGCTGGGTTCTATACAGACGTGCATCTTTTTAATCTATGAATTGAAAAGTTTTTTGCCAGGTTTGTGTGTCATCACCCATGATGGCATATTGGCCGATAGAGAAGAAGGCAAATTTGGTTGGGTAGTTAGGATCCATCATAAAATATGCTTGTCCACCGTATGCGGCGTATGGCTGGGGACACTTTTTGCCTTCTTCGGCGAGGATCTCCATGTTGATATCGCTATTTCCCATACTGGGTAGTTTGATGCGGGCGATTATATTCGGCGAAGATGTTGAGATTGTAGCGATACAATTTGTCAAAGAATATCCTTCTAGAATTGTCTTGTTGATGGCGTCGATTAGAGTGTCTGTGGGGTCTTTGTCAAAAACTTCAACGTATTGTCCTGTGTTAAGGTTGTGGGCGGCATTGTAAACGTAAACTTTACTACTTACCTCCTCGGAGGTGTACGATTCATCACCAAACTCTGACGCATAGAAGAAGGTAATGCCAAGTTCCTCGGAAATGAAACGGGTGGAGCCAGGGGGTGGGGAAGGGAGGAGCGTATTGTTGGTTTCAGTGAACTGGAAGGTGGAGAGGATTTGGGTGAGAGTATGATCTAGATATGTGCGTGATTGTTCGTTGTCAGGACAACCTGCAGATACGAAAATCCCATTCATATTGCCTACATCGATTGTGCCATGACCAATAAGATTGTATTGTCCAGCAGTGAGATTCTCTGTATTAGGAGTTGTGCTAGAAATATATACCCCTTGTGAATGTGAATAGACAAGTTTGTGTAGCTTGTTAGGGAAAAATGGCCCGAATCCATCTGGGTTGATCATTAGATTGATAGAGCAACCAAGGTCGTCGTTGGTAAGCTGGAGAGTGCTGTGAGTTGTCCAAGATAAGGGATCAAGATTAGTCTGTAAGTTATCTACAATAGAATAACCTGGAGGGTGTTTAAAGGAAAAATCAAATATCGGATTACTGTAAGTCTGCCAATCAGCAGTGGGATCGGCTGAGGCGGAAGGTGGGGTAGAGACGGTCGGTTGAGGTTGGGTAGTGAGGGTTGGGGTGCGAGATTGCGAGTAAAAGTAGGCAGCAGCGGCAGTGGTGATGATTAGGAGGACTGCCATGATTGCGATGAGGGGGGATTTTTTTGGTTGAGTTGGCTCAACGGGGGCAACAATAGGTTCTGATGAATTGGGAGGAACTGGAGGGGCTATAGCTTGCGCAACTGGTTGGGTTGGCTGTGCTGGTTGTGGTGTGTTCATGTGGCCTTTCTGGTTAGTTGGTAATCTAGTTAAGCTGTAGTAGATCTAATATTTGAGAAGTTTGAGATTGAATAGCGGGGGAGATCGAGTCGGATTTGCTAGTTATTAGATACCAATAATTATCTTTTGCAAATAAATAATATTTTTGTGTTGGATTGTACATCCCTCCAGAAAAAGTTAACTCCTTAACAGATAATCCCCACTTCTGCGTGTCAGTAACAGAAGCTACCTGAATAATAAAATCTGAATCATTGTTCTTAGCTTTTTCTACTTCTAAATGTTGTTGGATCTCGGATAATAAGATGGTTGTGGTTTTGCTACCCGAATCAAGACCGCATGAGACTGACACCATACCAGAAATATATCCACTTGCCTCTTCTGGGTTACGATGGATTAATTGATATAATTTTCCCTCCCACAAACCGAATGGTTGTGCTTCGTGTTGTTCCATGGTCCACTGGCGATTGTCTTCATCGGCGATAATTGGAGGAGTTGGAATTGAGGTGTTACAATCTTGAGTATGTTGATAGGTCCATCCGTTTGGAAGAGTTGATGTTATCTGATCAGTGAACTGAAAAGTGGAGAGAATTTGGGTAAATTCGTCCTGCAAAGATTGTTGTTCTTGTTGCGTAAATGAGACAGGGTAAGTTAGTCTAACTGAATGTACGATGTTGTTAATTTGAAACACCCCCATCGTGTTGGCTGAGTTTGAGATTCCAATTGTTTTGATGCCATTATCGATTTTTTCGAATTGAAAAAGATCATGTCCACCTACAATTACTTCTTTGCCTTCATATGTTTGACCTTGCCCACCGATACCATCCATATTTAAATGCATGCGAATATTGGCTTCACCTTTCGATAAACTAATCTGAATATTAACAATATTACCAAGTAAATTTATACCGGGAGTTTCTGTAAATTGCCATAATTGAGAGTGACGAAATGATATGTTGTTGTTTGGATCTGTATATGTTTGCCAGTTGGTCGTGGGATCTGCTGAGGCGGTGGGGGTGCCCACGCTGCTCGCGAGCGGCGGGGTCTCCGCTTCGCTACGAGGGCGAGCTTGAAGGAAGAAATAAATAGTGGCTCCGAGGGCGAGAACAAGAAAAGCAGACAATATAAATACGAGTGGGGATTTTTTTGGCATAGTTGGTTCTATTGGAACGACTATTGGCTCTGGTGGGGTGGGGGGAACTGCGGGAGCTATGATTGGTTCAGCTTGTTGAGTTGGTTGTACTGGTTGTGGTGTGGTCATGTGGCCTTTCTGATTTATGAGATTGATTTGATTATGGCATGAAATAGAGATCAGTGATAGTGAACAGTGATGCCTACGACTTGAATTGTGGTTTTATCTGAATGAACGATGTATAGACCCCTATATTTACGGTCTAGTCGAAAGCTGTAGTAGTTCATGTGCTTGGGTTCGAGCAATTCTACATTGAGTCCAGGATGTTGTGGGTTGGTGGCAAGCAGTGCGATTGCTTTGGCGTATTTTTTGACCAGATTGTGCTTTGTTACTTTGGATTGGAGTTTTGGGGTCAAGGGCAGAACTGTATACATAGGTTACTTAGAGGTTGTGGAGGTTTTGCTGAAGTAGCTAGAATCATTGATCCCCTCTTCGAGATCTTTAAGAAATGCCTCTGAGTATAGGCCGGTTGCGCGAAAACTACTCATAACCTCATCTCCATTTTTGGTGGGGGGAGATGCTAGTGGAATAGTCGTGGCTTGGGTGATAGCGGATGGATTGCCTTTGAGAAAGCGGAAAATCGAGCGAACAAACTCGCTACGATTGGCAAAGCCATGCTCCTCAACTAAGCCATCGATAAAACTGACCTGATCTGCTGGGAGGGAGATGTTGATTGTGCTCATAAGTGAATATTAGCAAACTTTGGCAAGGTTTGTCAAGTTTAGCAAGTCTCTTTGATTAGTTGGTAAGTGTTTCTATTATTGCATCCATTTCTTGAATGACTGCATAATCATAATTCTTGGGTGCTTGATAGCTGATGGGGATCATTGTGACCCAGTTTCCGTCGTCGTTAGAATAAACAGTCCAACTGGCGGTAGTATCGCGAATAACAGGCTCAACTAATCTGCGCATGATTGTTGATTGCCCAATGGTTGTGAATTCGCCCTCACAGAATGAAGCCATCATTGGAGCACCATCCCTATTTTGATCATCAAAAATGCAGATTCCAGGACCAAAAGCATCTGGCCAGTTTGCAATAATTTTGTATTCTCCCTTGGTAAGGGTGAGTCTATGCCCTCCGTCATTATTAAACTCTACTGACCAGTCTTGTGGATAGCTAATTGTATAGTTGGGGGAGGTGTTGGAGTATTCTTCCCATGTAGAAATGGTGGTGGCCAGATCAGTGAACTGGAAAGTGGAGAGAATTTGAGTGAAAGTATCAATATATTCACTACCTTTTATCTCTATGTGTATATATTGATCACCTGAAGGGATAGTAGCTTTAGTTCTTTCTCCTGGACCTGGATATAAACTTTCGCCAACAAAAGTGCTTTTACACATCATCGCTTTGGTATCACCAACCAGAATTGATGATTCTACCCCGCGCCAAGATTCTGTAGTCTGACAATTACCTGCGTATTCTGTTGTCGTAATTGTTATCGTATGATCTTCCCCCTGGGTGTCGCACTGATACGCTGGATCGGTGGTGGGGGTATCCTCTGACAATGTGTAAATGACAAACCTTTCGCTACGAAGACCCTTAGAAGGACATAGAACTTGCTTTAGATTATCGTCAGGCTGATATTGTAGTGTGAAGTTATGTGTTTTGTCTGTATAAGTCTGCCAATCAGCCGTGGGATCCGCCGACGCTGAAGCTATGGCGGACGCAGTCGGTTGGGGCTGGGCGACAGGGGTTGACTGGCGAGACTGGAGGAAGAAGTAAGCTGCGGTGCCGATGGCGAGAACGAGGAGTGCAGAGAGGATAAATATGAGGGGGGATTTTTTTGGAGAAGGTTCCAGTAGAGACTCTCCTGTCGAAGAGAGTCCCTGGGAAGCAGGAGCTATGATGGGTGGTTTTGTTGGCTTTTCATCCATATTAGTAGGCTTTCATGTATTGTTTGTAATTATCCTGATTGACAACCACGGCATCGGTCTTGCCCTCCACGACTTCGCGGGCGACGCGACGACAGAGGGCATGGATAGTGCGTTGGAGGGTGCGGATACCGGCGTCGTATCCCAAGGGGCGGGCAACGAGTGGCCAGACCTCCTCAGAGATTTTGAGTTGATCTTCCCTGAGTCCTGAGTCCTTGAGAGCGGACGGCAAGAGGAACTGCTTGGCGATGGTGATCTTTTCCTCATCACTATAACTAGGCATCTGAATAAGCTCCAAACGATCGAGGACGGCGGTGGCGACATTCGTCGTGTTATTGGCAGTAGCAACGAAAAGGACCTGGGAGAGGTCGAGTGGGTAGTCTAGGTAATGGTCAAGAAAACGATTATTCTGAGTAGGGTCGAGAAGCTCTACTAGCACTCCCATGATGTCAGCTCTCTCATCTACCCCTACCCTGTCAATTTCGTCGAGTAAGATAACTGGATTCATGGAGCCGGCTTCGCGCAGAGCTTTGACGATGTTGCCTGGCTCGGCTTCTAAGAATAGCCTGGATCGACCGCGCAAATCACGAGCAGAACCTAGGCCACCAAAAGGAATGCGGGCAAACTTGCGCCCCAAGACTTCGGCGAGGGCGTAGGCGAAGGTGGTCTTCCCGGTCCCTACAAGTCCTACGAGAAAAATGGCAGGAGCCTTGACTGCATCAACGTGTCCAGTGTCCCTTCTGAGTTTGAGGGTAGCCAAGTACTCAATAATGCGATCCTTGGGTTCTTGCATGCCGTGATGACTCTTCTCCATTTGGGAGGAGGCGTTGACGATATCTAGCTTGTCGGTGGAGTAAGTATCCCAGGGAATAGTGGTGATATTGTTGATGTAGTGGGCGATGCGATCGTATTCTTGAGAATAGATACCAGTATCGACCATGCGTTTGAGGCGGGTGAGCATGTCTACTGATTTTTCGCGAAGTGCGTCGGGAAGCTTGGCCTCACTAACCTGAGCCTCTAGTTTGACGAGTTCTGTAGCAAGGCCCGCTTGATTACTGGTGGCAGTGGTGGTCATGAGGTCATTATCGCACAACTCTAATGAGCATACCAACAACGGTGAGATCGTAGATTTCTTTTGAGTCTTTTGGTTCCATAGCGATACATCCTCCCGTCATGGTGTCTCCGATGTAGTAGCCATAGCGATAGAATGGCTTGCCAAAATCATCCACGGCATATGCGATCTCGTGTAACCCTAGATAAGCACCAACGTCATTGGCATATGTGAATCCCATCCAGTATGGCATCCAGACATTGTATATATCTGAAAAGGCCTTGGGGGCTTTGTTGAGGATGTGATACTCGCCCACAGGAGTAGGGTAATCATTGCCAGTTGAAATGTGATATTCTTTGTACAAATTACTGTTGATGAAAAAATACATCTTTTGCTGAGAGAGATCCACCTCTAAGTAGCGATCTGCCAGTTCGCCACGCGAACTAGGACCATCGTCCACACCAAGAATAACTGAGTTAGTTGAGTCACCCATAAAACGATAGTTGATAGCTCTTTGAGCGTTTTCGTAGGCTGCTTGAGGGCTGAAAAACTGCTTTTGCTTGGCAGTTAGACGCGAGGTGATGTAGCTGATAAGGATTGGTTTATCGATTTCTGGAGGAATACTCGAATCAATTGTGGTGGGATTGATGAGCTGGCGAAGAACAGTGCTCGCGAGCGTAATATCGGAGAATTCTCTGCCATTCTTGATGCTAACTGTGATTGGTCTACTATGAATGTTGTGGAGTTGGCGGTTGTATGCAGAGAGATTCTTGTCCTGGATGTTACGAATAACATATGGAGGAACAAATGAAATTGAAGACTCATCACCAAGTACTCTAGTATCTGAGTTGAGATTATCAAGATTGATGACATATTCCTGAGGTGGGTTGATGTATTGAACCGTACCCCTACTTGTGTTGTAAGAAGTCCTGGGAATGGGATTCTTGGCAATTGGTATAACTAGCTCAGACTCTAGATCTGCTAACTCAGCTGTGGTGAGAGAGTATTCTTGATCAGGAAGAATGAGGGTGATGGTGGTAGTGGGAGTCGGTGGTTGGTTGATGGTTCGGTAGTATGCGAAGGCCTTATAGGTGAGAGAGGAAGATACAAGAATCAATAAGGCTAAGCCAATGATGATTCTGGTGCGCATGACAATAGCTTACAGCATGTGGCCAGTAGCGTATAGAAGGTTAAACCCCTGTATTAGCGGCGAGGAGGTCGACTGCCGTTATCACGAAGCTCAGTGAGAGAGACCATTGAGAGGTCGATCCTGCCCTGATCATCAACTCCTTTGACGTAGACTTTGACTTTTTCGCCAACTTTGACGAGTGCCGAGGCGTCCTGGACGAATTCTTTGCTCATCCTGGAGACGTGGACTAGTCCCTGTTTGCCGCCCATGATCTCGACGAAACAACCGTAGTTCTCGACTCTAACGACTGTGCCTTCGTGCTCTTCTCCCGCTTCGGGGACGTGAACGATGCCTTTGATGGTTCGGACTGCTTTGTCGATTGATTCTTGATCAGGTGAGCTGACGTTAACAACGCCTACTCCAGTGTCATCACTGATGTCGATCTGAGCGCCCGTGTCGGCCATGATGGCTTTGATGATTTTGCCACCTGGTCCGATGACTCCACCGATCATATCCATGGGAATCTCGAACTGCTCGATCTTGGGAGCGTATTTGGAGAGAGTAGCACGTGGTGTGTCGATTGCAGCTACCATCACGTCCATGATCTCGAGCCTGGCTACCTTGGCTTGGGCGAGTGCTCGCTCAAGAACGTCGAAGGTGATACCTGCTACCTTGATGTCCATCTGAAGCGCGGTGATACCATCTCTGGTTCCTGCGACCTTGAAGTCCATGTCACCGATGTGATCTTCGATCCCTTTGATGTCGGTAAGCACAACGTGCTTATCACCATCAGTCATGAGACCCATCGCAATACCTGCAACTGGCTTCTTGAGAGGAACTCCTGCGGACATAAGTGAGAGAGTAGAACCACAGACTGAGGCCTGCGAGGTACTACCATTACTACTCATGACCTCGGAAACGACCTGGATCGTGTAAGGGAAGTCAGCTTGAGAAGGCAACATTGGGAAGAGCGCACGCTCAGCGAGTGCTCCGTGTCCAATCTCACGACGACCGGGGAATCCGTAACGTCCTGGGTCACCGTATGAGTAAGGAGGTGCATTGTAGTGATGGATGTAGTGCTTGTTTTCTTCGCTTTCCATACTCTCGATGATCTGGCCGAGTGCGGGAGATCCGAGTGTAGTGACTGAGAGAACCTGAGTCTCACCCCTCTGGAACATGGCAGAGCCATGAGTGCGAGGGAGAAGATCTACTTCGGCTGTGAGCTCACGAATCTTAGTGAGTTCGCGTCCGTCTAATCTAACCTCATCTGTGATAGTCATTTTGCGAGCAAGCTTGGTAAAGACGTCGTTAACAACCTTTTCGATCTCACTGTTAGTGAGTGCGCCTTCTACTGGTTCTGCATCATCTGCGGGGAACTGAGCTACTGCGATCTCGTGGATATCTTTTTTGTCGAAACCATCTTGGCCGAGAGCCTTTTTGAGAAGAGGTTCGACTGCTTTCTCGACTTCTGCAACTTTTGCTGCGTCGAGCTCAGCTGGCAATGGAAACTCAGCTTTTTTTGAACCAACTTCTTTGACGAGATCATTGATCACGCCAACTAACTTCTTGACTTCAGCTTGAGCTTGTTTCATGCCTTCGAGGGTCTCTTCTTCTGTTGCCTCATTGGCACCGGCCTCGACCATGACGACTCCATTGTCGCTGGCAGAGACGATAAGATCGAGCTTGCTACTCTCACGCTCCTCGTATGTGGGGTTGACCATGTATTTGCCATCAACTAAGCCCATGCGCACTGCTGCGATTGGACCTGCCCAAGGGATGTCAGAGATGCTTAGTGCGGCTGAGACTCCAACGAGAGCTGGCATGTCTGCGTCGTTTGCACCATCTGCTGAGAGAACGGTAGCAACTACCTGGATGTCTCTTTTGACGTGAGTTGGGAATAGAGGTCTGATGGAGCGATCGATGATCCTGCCTTTGAGGATGGCCTCATCTCGAGGACGACCATCGCGTTTGACCCAGCGGCTACCTTTGATCTTGCCGCCAGCATATAGCTTTTCGGCGAACTCGACGGAGAGCGGGAAGTAAGGGAGGTGGGTGTCACGATCTGCCATACAGGCGGTGACGTGAACAACAGTCTCGCCATAAGTGACGAGGACAGCTGCGTTAGTAAGAGAGGCGAACTTACCTGTTTCGAGGGTAAGATCTTTACCACCTAATTGGGTGGTGACTTTTGTTGATTTCATGGAATGTAACTGGGCTTATTTTGCGAGGTCGAGAGTCTTGATGAGGGTGCGATAGCGATCCTCGGCTTTACCTCTTAAGTAGTTGAGGAGCCGACGACGCTTACTAACCATCTTCAAAAGTCCCCTACGGGAGTGATTGTCCTTCTTGTGAGACTTCAAGTGGAGTGTTAACTCTTTGATTCTCTCAGTGAGGAGGGCAATCTGAACTTCGGGTGAGCCAGTATCTCCTTTCGTGGTTGCAAACTTTGTAATTAATTTTGACTTGTTTTTTTGTTGTAATGCCATAGATGGTGGGGATTATACAAGGGAGAGAGGGATTGTGCAATTGGAGTTATTTGGAAGGAGTGCTGCCCTTGAAGATTTTGGGTTTGAGCCAGTCAGGCTGCCCCACTTCGCTCTTAGGAGCTTCGCTGGGGGTCTTTGCTTCGCTTCGAGGTGCGGGAATGGGCTCGACGATGGGCATGTTGTTGACAACTTTGGCGACAGGTTGGACCGGAGCAGGAGCTGAGCGTCTGGCACCGGTGCGATAGAGAACGGCGAGAGCCTCGAAGGTGTCTGCGGTCATCTTGGGACTCGCGAGTCCATTTGTGGCTTCTTCGATACCCTGCATGAGGTTGCTGGCGATATCCTGATCAAGTGGGAGCTTGAGCTCCTGGAGAACGGCGGTGATTAACTCACTATTACTGCTACCTGCGTCAGTGAGGTTGATGGCGCCAAATGTGCCGGCAATGTTACTGAGGTTAACCAGCTTATCTTTGACAAACAATTCGTGCTCTTTTTCTGCAATAGGGCCGAGTTTGGCTAGATTTTCGGCGCCAATGACGATAATTAGATCAGCAGAGGCTCCTGATGTGCCAAAAATGATGTCGTTTTTGGTGATGGGAGCGGCATTTGCCTGGGGAGCAAGAACTAGATTGAGATGACCGCCCTCGACGTTGCTCGTGACTTTGTCAACTGCGTTCTCGGGTAAGTTAACGGTGATGACCAGGTTGTTACCACCAACACTAGAGGTGATTTTGTCTAGACCGACTAGATGAGAGTCTCTGACTACAGGCTGGGAGCTAGATATGATAGAGGCTTGCTTGCCAGCTTTGACCAGTGAAAGATAGAGTGCGAGACCGGAAGCTACGACGTCTTTTGTAGCCTCAAGAGGAAGGGCAACGAGAATAGTTTTGGCTTCGGTTATTTTTTGTGCTAAATTCTTGATGTCACTCATAGTTATTAAGCCTTATATAGTAACGAATCAGTGTATTAATCGACTGATTCTGATTTCTTATAGGCTATAATAACAGCTTTCTCTGTGATGTCAAGCTTGGGAGAGAGGATGATTCCGCATTCGTTCCCTGCCTTGATCTCGTGGATCTTTTCTTTGCCGGTTCTAATTGACTTGATCCGAGCGTTTTTGAGCTCTTTACTCCCCTTTTTCTTGAGGTGGACTGTGTCTCCAACCGTGAGCTTGCCTGACTCAACTGTGCAGCCTGCGACTATAGACTCATTGATTTGGAAAATTTTGAGCACTTTTGCCTGTCCTAGCTCTTCTTCGTCGATCGTGGGCTCGAGGATGCGCAGCACTCTTTTCTCAAGATACTCGAGAAGTTCATAGATGACCTGATAGGTCTTGACGATTACTCCGTCAGTTTCTGCGATGTTTTTTGTATGACTGCTGACTTTGATAGCAAAACCGAGAATGATGGCGCCAGTAGAAGTCGCAAGATGAATATCTGCATCGGTAATGCTGCCAGTACCAGAGGAGATAAGATTGATCTCAGGAGTAAGGCTGGATTTGATTGCTTCGAGAGAGCCTAGGGAGTCTGATTTGAGGATCAGATTAAGGCGATCAGTGGGTTCAGCGGGTGAATCCAACAGGGACTCTCCTCCCGCCTCTGGCGTCCCAACTTGGCTTTCTGCCAGGTCTCCTGTCGAGGAGAGTCCCTGGGCGTCGGATACAATGTGTGGGCCGGTGGTGACGACCTCACCAACATGAGGGAGAGAGTTAAAACCAAGAATCTGAGCTGGTTGACCTGGGGTGACCTGTTTGAGCGAGAGTCCAGAGGGGGAAATAAGAGCGCGGACTTTGCCACTAGCTGAAGAAGTGCTAATCTCGTCGCCGACCTTGAGAGTCCCTTCCTTGACTACGACCGATACTTTGACTCCCCTTTTCATGTCTTTTTGGGCTTCGATGATAGGGGCAGTGAGGACGGCGTCTCTCAGATCTTTTAGCTCCTCTAGTTCGGCAATCAGGATAATCTGCTCAAGAAGTGAGTCAACTCCCTTGCCTTCTTTGGCTGAGATCTCGACAACTGGAGTGTTGCCGCCGTATCCTTCGACAAAAACCTGGAGTTCGGTGAGTTCGGCTTTGGCCTTATCTGCGGTGACGTGAGGACGATCCATCTTGTTGATGGCAACGAGGAAGGGGATTTTGGCATCAGTAAGATGTTTGACGGATTCTTTGGTCTGGGGTTTGACTCCGTCGTCGGCGGCGACGATCAGGATAGCTAGATCAGCGACGGCAGCACCGCGGGAGCGCATCTCACTAAAAGCTGCGTGACCAGGAGTATCGATAAATGTGATTGCCTTACCCTGATATTCTGCCTGATATGCACCGATGCCCTGGGTAATACCACCGACTTCGCCGGCTTGGACGTGCGCATCGCGAATGTAGTCTAGGAGAGTAGTTTTGCCGTGATCAACGTGACCAAGAATAGCTACGACGGGAGGTCTGCCGATATTACTTTTTGCCACGCTCTTTTTCCTCGGCGGCTTTTTCGTCTTGGTATCTCTTGAGACGATCTGCTTCTTCTTTTGCCTGATCAGCTCTCTTGTAGAAGCGAGCGATTGCCTTGACGATCTCGACTGGACCACGATCATCTACTTCTCTGATCTCGTCTTCCATCTTCTCGTGTTTGGCTTCGAGAGCTTTGACTGTGGTAATACCCTTTTCAAGGAGGTGATTACGGATCTTAGAGGACAAACCAAGTGAGTCGAGCTCAAACTCTTCTTGACCAGTAGTGGAGACGGCAACTTTGGTCTCACCATCACCCTTGAGGTCGATTTTGTAACCTGTGAGCTTGGCAGCTAACCTGGCATTCTGGCCGCCTTTACCGATCGCGAGGGAGAGCTGGTCTTCGGGGACGACGATGGTTGCTTGCTTATTGTCCTCGTCGATTGTGACAGAGAGGTTTTCGGCAGGGGCGAGCGCGGAGGCGATGTACTCGTCGATCTTGTCAGAATACTCGACAATATCGATCTTCTCACCGTTGAGCTCATTGATGACGGCCTGGACTCTGACTCCTTTTTGGCCGACGCATGATCCGACTGGATCTACTCCATCTTGAGTGCTTTTGACGGCGAGTTTGGTGCGGTGACCTGCTTCTCTGGCAATGGCAACGATCTCGACTGCGCCTGAGCCTACTTCGGGGACTTCGCGGGCGAAGAGTTCTTTGACTAGCTCTGGAACTGCACGGGAGACGATTATCGCCTTGCCCTTATAAGTTTCTCTAATCTCGAGAATGTAGACTGCAATCCTCTGGTTGAGGCGGTAATATTCGTTAGCGATAGCTTGGTCGGTTGGCATAAGAGCCTGACCGCGACCGATGTCAACGACGACGTGGGGACCTTCGAACCTGAGAACCATACCGGTAATCATGGAGTCGATCTTACCTTCGTACTCACTGATGATGGCGTCTTTCTCGGCTTCCCTGACTCTCTGGAGAATGACTTGTTTGGCAACTTGAGCGGCAATCCGACCGAATCCAGCAGGGGTGGCGTCTTTGCCATCCTTCTTGACTGAGATGGCACCTGTTTCACCATCAACTGCGACCTCATATGCATCGATGTCTTCTTCGGCAATATCGAAGTCACGGCGAAGGGCTGCCTGGATGGCCTGTCTGATACTGTCGATGATAACTTCTGGCTCTATGCCTCGCTCGGAACTAATTGCAGTGAGTGCGAGTGCGAAGTCTGATCTAATTTGTGCCATAACTACTCCTTTGGAGTAAATCCAAAATAACAAATAACAAATTTCAAATTGCTTAGTGAGGGTTTAGCTCACAACATCTGGGATTATAGCACCCTCCTTCGCCCTTGGCTACGGAAGGGCACGGCAAGGTATAAATATCTCTTAAAAGGAGAAAGTCTCAAGGAAGCGTACGAGAGGAGAGTCTTCGGTGCTGGTGGTACTCACAATCTCACCGGTCTCGGCAGAGACGACTGATTCTTGATTGTAAAGGCGTTTGAAAAGGCCAAGGAATTTCTTTTCCTGCTTAACTGCAAAACGATATGATGGGACGTCACCGATGTCTTCGAGCTCTAGCTCCTGATTTTCAGAGGAGAGTGAGAGTCCACTGGCACGGAGATTCTCAGCAGCTACGTCTGGGAGGACTGAGACGATCTTTTCTGTTCCATCAGGTCTGGTGATGATGATTTCGTTATCGTCACCGATGCTGACGGGGAACTCGGTTTTGGTGCGAAACTTACTCTGCATGATTTCGAACTTACCTTCTTCGTCTGAACCTAGTTCGAGATACTTGCCGTCACGTCGCTCAACTTTGAGTTTCTCTCCTGGCTCGAGCTCTAGTTCTTTGCGGCGAATAACTTGACCTTCTTTATTCATGACAGCTTGTTTAACTTGCATAACAGAACCTTCTTTGATCTCGAGTTGTGATTTGACCCTTTGCTGATAAGTCTCTTGAGACTGGACTCTTGCTTCGGTTGCCTGCTCGAACCTGACTTGTACTTGTTGCGCGTCTGGTGTGCCTTGCATAGAGTTATCTGAGTCGTTTCTGCCTAGAACTGAGCTATCTACCTCAACAAGAGTGCCAGAACGATCAATGAGCCAGTCGGCACGAGCCTGATCTACAGAAGAAAAAATAGTAATCAAGAGAAGTGAGCCGACAACGATAAAAGTGTTTCTAATGGTCATGAGTGCCTCCGATAACTTAGTACTACCTATAGGTATAGCACAATTATCATGACTGGCCCAGCTCATGAGCGAGTTTCTCAATGAGTTTGCGGGCTTTGCGGCTGGTTCTTTTGGGGAGCATGACCTTGAGCTTGATGTAAAAGTCGCCCCTAGCACTACTTCTGAGATGTTTGACTCCTTTGCCACTTAGCCTAACAGTGGACGAGGGTTGGGTGCCAGCTCTCACCTTGAGCTTGAGCTCTCCGTCGAGTGTGGGCACCGTTGTCTGACCACCGAGGATTGCCATGGTCATCGGGATCTCGTGATAGGTGTAGACGTCCACGCCCTCGCGGCGGAAGAGTTTGTGATCATCCACATTAATACTGACGTCAAACTCGTTGTAGCGAATGCGGGTACCGTCATCGGCACCGGCTGGGATCCTGACAGTGAATTCTTTGCCCTGATGGACGAAGCGTTTCTCGACTCCCTCGACTGCTTCCATGAACTTGATGGTGAGGGAGTAATGTGGCTTGACTCTTTTCTGACTACCAAAAGGGTTGGCGCCGCCAAAGAAACTCTCAAAAACGTTAAATGGATCGGAAAATCCGCCGGCACCGCGGAAAAGATCCTCGAATCCTCCGCCACCAGACGAATAGGAGTATGTGAAAGGACCGGAGCGCTGCTGCTGGCCACCGGCACCGCGAGCGCCACCAAAACCAGCTGAGGGATCAAAAGCAGCGTGACCGAACTGGTCATACTTACCCCTCTTGCCCTTGTCGCTGAGGATCTCGTATGCTTCGTTGATTTCTTTAAACTTGGCTTCTGCACCCTTGTCCTTGTTCTTATCGGGGTGCCATTTGAGGGCGAGTTTGCGGTATGCAGTCTTAAGCTCGGATTCTGAGGAGTCTTTTTTTACCCCGAGGACATCGTAGTAGTCGCGTTTGCTGGTCATAACATGATTCTAACATCGAGAAGATGAACTAGCAATAAGAAGATGTGAGTGCTAAGTGGTGCCGAATTGGCGGTCACCGGCATCCCCTAAGCCAGGGACAATATACTTATTCTTATCGAGATGATCGTCAACTGAGGCGGTGGTAATAATTACATCGGGATGGGCCTCATTGAGAGCTATGATGCCCTCGGGTGAAGAGATCATTGTAATCATATGAGATTGATTTTCCTGAGAGATCCTTTGTGGCTTCGTAGACTAAGAGAGGTGTAAGGCTGTGAACAGCGGCGCGAAAAGTGGCCATGTCAGTGTCCTTATTGCGCATGATGGATAGATGCTGGCGGACCAAGGGATGATCAACGATGTTGACATGGAGATCTGCGCTGTTTTGGGCGGTCTGGAGCATGGTTAGGTCGGAATAAGGCATGGGTGTGATTATAGATCATTTATAGTATCTAAAATGCTAATAAAGTGGATCGTGAGGGGTGAAGCGGCGACCCTGAGTCTGACCGTCCTCATCGTACAGACAGACAAACATCATGCACTGCCCCACTGTGCAGTTAATACAGTCATCGTACAGATGTACTACCGAACCGTTATCTGTACTCCCCCCTAATGACTCACATAATCCAGTATTCTTACCTGTTGGCAGATCGTGAAAGAATAGTTGTGAGTCAATTTCGGGCATAAAAAAAGAGCCATTTCTGGCTCGTGGTCCGCGTGTTTTGTGATGATGGTTTGCCTAGGTTCATTTTTTTGCTCCTAGAATTACATTCTATAGAACAATGGTGGGGAGAGTCAACGAGAAGATTGGTGTTGTTGGTGTTACTATGTTTCGAAACATGGTAACAAAAAGGGTTAGTTAATAAATTGTTGCAAGATTTTGATAATTCCATTCTCATCAACTGAGTTGCCGACAATATAATTGCCTTCACTCTTAGACTTAACTAGATCTTGGAGTTCTTGCTTGGCGTTGCCCATGGCACCAGCGTAGCCACATAACTCGATGAACTGCCAATCACTAGGACTATCTCCGACTCCCAAATAATCTGACATGGGAATGTTGAGAGAACTAGCAATACTAATTGCAGCTTCTTTTTTGCTAATACCGTGTGCCGTAACGATCCCGAATTGGAGAGGTAGGATTACTGGGTGGACTCCCCAACTGGTTTTGACGAGGTCGTCAAACTGAGACATGATACTAACCACTCTCTCCTTATCCTTTTCGTTGAGTGCGATGGGCATGATTTTGGTGATCTTTTGCTTCCCAGCCTCCACAACCAAATCATCCACTATGACGGGATCTTGCTGGAGAACGTGACGATGGCCTGGAGTAATACCGTCTGCGACTTGACTCTCTTGAATGTAGTAGTTGTCTACTGTGTAGAACTCGGTATAAACATTTTCCTCTAATAACTTCTTGATAACCTGAGTGGCCGAGTCGAAATCTAGATTATATTCTGCAACAACTTTACCTGCAATTGGATCAATAATAACCCCTCCTCCATCTGTGATGTGGAGATTGTCGAGACCAGCGTCCTCGATAATCTTATCTATCGAGAAGTGTGGCTTGGCTGTGCAGAGAGTGATGGGAATACCGAGAGACTTGACTCGCTTGAGCTCGGCAATTACGTCAGGGTGAGGCCATGGAGAGTTGTAATCTATCTTCTCTCCAACAATAACTCCGTCGACGTCGAGAATTATTCCTTTGATCATGTAGTTTTTCTTTCTGGCAATTTGCCTGATAATAATAAATCTATTGTATGAGCTAAGCCATCTTCATCTACTGATGGCGCAATGTAGTCTGCAATCTGTTTGAGATCATGTGTGGCATTACCCATAGCAACTTTGTATCCTGCAGAGTTGAGAAGTGGAATATCATTATTATAGTCACCAACTGCAACAACTTCACTTTTGTTGAGATTGAGTATTTGCAATAGATGTTTCATTGCAGATTCTTTTGTTGCTTCTTTGTGAGTGATGTGAATATCAACCTTTCCCTCATTCCATGATCCAGCGCTATGGTATGCAATACCATCCACCTTGCTCAGTTTCTCAAGAATCTCGTCTTGATGTTGAGGTAATGTGTTCATGAGATAGATAACTCTCTCTGAACCTGTGACTACTTTGTCTATTGCGGAAACTCCTTTTAGCTCATCTCCAAAGAGGATTTCAAATGAATAGGGTTTGCAAAGCTTGACTACCTGACTAACTTGCTTCTCTAATAGGCGTTTCTCCCACAATGTTTCTTTGCTAACTGGATTAATTATTTGAGTTCCACCAGAAATAATACATGGGTCAACCAGCCCAAGTTTTTCGAGAATTGGCTTGGCGTTAGTTATTGGCCTGCCTGTCGCAGCGCAGACAATAATTCTTTCTTTGGCTTTGGCAACGGTGCTAATAACAGCTGATGATGGCACACCATCTGTCTGCAGTGGTATTGCCGTGCCGTCGAGATCAAAAACTATTGCCTTATATTGCATGTGGAGAATTATAACAGGCAAGATGTTGTTACTATGTTTCGAAACATGGTAACGCTACTATTGTTCAAATAATGGCAATGATTGGGTATGGAAGTTAATAATATAATGATTCGAATCATTATATTATTAGAATTGCTGATAATTATGAGAGGGATTGGCGGAGGCGAGTGGCGTAATCCAGGCGATCTGCTGGATCAGAGAGAATTTTGCTTCCAGCATGAACATTGAAGTCATCCCCCTCAAATCTTGGAAACACATGAAAGTGATAGTGAAAGGCATGTTGATCCCCTGCTGGCTCATTGTTCTGGAGGGTGGTGATGCCGTCACAGCTGTAGACCTCTTTCATGGCGAGAGCTACCTTTTTGGCAAGTTGTGTGATGTGTCCTGCTAGCTCGTCGGGGAGGTCGTAGATATTCTCATAATGTTTGTTAGGAACTATGATTACGTGACCTGGATTGTTTTTGCGTCGGAATGAGTTGATGAAAGCACTAACTTGCTTGTCTTGATATACGAGGTCTTGCTGGAGAAGGAGTGTGTGTTTATTCTCGACCCCTTCTACTCCTAGGCAGATTGGACAGATGTATTCAGAGGGAGTGTGGTTGTGCATGGAAGTATTGTAGCAACAAAAAACCCCGCATTGCTGCGAGGCTTTCCTTAATAAACAAACTGTTGTTAACAGTGCTACTTCTTTTTCTTTTTATCCTCTTTTTTTTCGTCACCGCCTTCGTCGACGACTTCGCCTTCTTCGGGCTGGTCATCTTTGGGTCCTTCGGTGGACTCAGGACCTGTCTGGTCGGAGCCAGACTCGGCTTCGGCGGCAGCTTTGTAGAGCTTTTCTCCATATTTGGAGAGTGACTCACTGGCCTTCTTGATCGCTTCGTCGATGGACTCGAGAGTGGCGTCATCCTTAGCCTTGACCTCTTTGAGTTCTTTGAGCGCGTCCTCGATCTCCTGCCTCTCAGCTTCCTCGATCTTGTCACCAGCATCCTTGAGAGTTTTCTCAGTCTGGAAGATCAGAGACTCGGCCTCGTTGTTCTTGTCGACGAGATCCTTTTTCTTTTTGTCTTCGTCGGCATATTTCTCGGCATCTTGACGCATCTTCTCGACCTCATCCTCGGAGAGGTTGGTGGCGTTTTTGATGGTGATCTGTTGCTCTTTGCCGGTACCCTTGTCTTTCGCACTGACATTCAGGATGCCGTTGGCATCGATGTCAAAAGTGACCTCGATCTGAGGGATACCACGAGGGGCTGGCGCTATCCCGTCGAGCACGAATCTACCGAGTGACTTGTTGTCTGCTGACATTGGACGCTCACCCTGCAGGACGCTGATATCAACCTGAGGTTGATTATCGGCGGCAGTTGAGAAAGTCTGACTCTTGCTGGTAGGTACAGTCGTGTTGCGCTCGATGAGAGGTGTCATGACCTGACCCATGGTCTCGATACCGAGAGTGAGGGGTGAGACATCGAGGAGTAGTACATCGTTGACATCACCTGAGAGGATACCAGCCTGGATCGCGGCACCGAGTGCGACGACCTCATCTGGGTTGACGCCCTTGTGAGGCTCACGACCGAAGAAGTCCTCGACGGCTTTGCGCACTAGAGGCATGCGAGTCTGACCACCGACAAGGATGACCTCGTTGATGTCAGTGGTTTTGAGTTTGGCGTCTTTGAGGGCTTTTTTCACTGGCTCGATGGTGCGCTTGACCAGGTCACCGGTGAGTTCCTCGAGCTTGGCCCTGGTAAGAGTCATAGTGAGGTGGAGAGGTTGGCCGTTACTACCTTGTGAAATGAAGGGTTGATTGATCTCGGCAGACTTACTACTACTGAGCTCGATCTTGGCCTTCTCGGCAGCGTCACGGATGCGCTGGAGAGCTTGCATATCTTTGTCTAACTCGACGTTGTGCTCTTTTTTGAACTCGGCAACGATCCAGTCGATAATGACATGGTTAAAGTCGTCTCCACCGAGGAATGTGTCCCCGTTGGTACTCTTGACCTCGAAGACTCCGTCCCCGATCTCGAGAATAGAGATATCGAATGTACCTCCACCGAGGTCGTAGACAGCGATCTTGCCTGACTTCTTCTTATCCAGGCCATAGGCGAGGGCGGCGGCTGTGGGCTCGTTGACGATACGTTTGACCTCTAGACCTGCGATCTGACCAGCTTGTTTGGTAGCCTGGCGCTGTGAGTCATCGAAGTATGCAGGAACGGTGACGACGGCATCGGTGACTTTTTCTCCCAAGTAGGCTTCGGCGTCGACCTTGGCTTTTTGGAGGATTTTGGCACTGATTTCTTGGGCGGTGTAGGTCTTGTCGCCGACTTTGACTGCGACTGAGCCTGCCTTACCTTCGACGATTTCGTAGGGGACTTTGCCCTGAGTGTCTTTGACCATTTTGTCGGTCATTTTGCGGCCGATGAGACGCTTGATACTGAAGATGGTTTTGGCGGGATTGAGGATCATCTGATTTTTGGCGACTGTGCCGACGAGACCTTTTTCTGGCTCGACGATACTAGGGATGATGTTGGCTCCTTCTGAAGTGGGGATGACCTTAGCCTTGCCCCCCTCCATAACTGCGACGACTGAGTTAGTGGTACCTAGGTCGATTCCGATGGTTTTGCTCATATTTATTTTCTCCTTATTAGAGTAATTTTTAATTTGTATAAATAATTTTTATATTAATACCAATAGGGTCTGACCCTTTTGGGCTGCTTTTCATGTCTTTGACTTGAGTCCTTTAGGGTCAGACCCTTTGGAAGAGCCGCTACCAATGACGACGGAGGCTGTGCGGAGGACACGATCATGGAGTTTGTATCCCGTGCGAGTGGTGGCGATGATTTGACCTTGTTTGCCAGCCACGAGCTCGGAGCACTCCATGCAGGTGGGATCGAAGTCTCCTGATGTGTCGACTTTTACTACCCCCTCTTCCTGGATAATCTTGTCAAGCTGGGCCAAGAGCATTGAGATCCCCTGGTCGTTGAGACTCTGATCTGAGAGATCAAGGTTGTCACGAAGATCAAGGAGCTTGGTGATGAGATTGGCGGTTGCGAACTTGATTACGTGTGAGGAGTCGCGCTGGAAACGTTTTTCGAGATTGGCGTAGTCGGCCACTGCGCGAGCGAGTTTGGCCTCTAGAGCCTGGATCATAGGATCAGGTGAGTTAGTATCTTTGGCCGGGGTTGGGGTTGGTTTGTGATCTTTTTTTGTCATAGTTAACTCCAGGTAGCTGAGATCTCGTCAATGAGACCGCCCATGTGTCTAAGCATGGGGTAAATAAACGGATAATTGAGTCTGGCTGGACCGATGACACCGAGTGTGCCGGTGAGATCACCTGCTGTGAAGTCGACGTAAGCCATCCCGCAGGAATAGAGATGATCGATCCCGAAGTCGTCACCGACGATGATGTGGATGGGATCTGAGTCAAGTAGGGTGATCTTGGTAAATAAGTCTGTGAGTTCGCGGTGGGACTCGACCATCGAGAGGACGGCGCGGGTAACATCGATGTCGTAGAACTCGGGGAGTGAGAGAATGTTGGCGTATCCGGAGGAGTAGACGCTACCATCTGAGGTGACAGCGACGCCGATGGTACCTGTCTTTTCGCTAAGTAATCTCGTTGACTCGCGAAGGAGGAGAGAGAGCTCGTTACGGTTGTCCCAGATGCGTTCTTTGACATCTACCTCTTCTGTAACGGGGAGGTGATCCTCTGTCATGAGCTCGGAGACGTAGAGTTTGAGTGAGAGTGGAGTGGGGATGCGGCCTGCAGAGGTGTGAGGCTGTTGGAGGTAGCCCATGTCCTCCAGTCTGACCATTTCGTTGCGGATAGTAGCGGGGGAGACTCCGAGATTGAACTTCTTGTCCAATGTATCGGAACCTACTGGCTCACCAGTGGTGGTGTATTCCTCGACGATCGCTTTGATGATCGTGATCTGGCGAGGGCTAAGTGGTTTTGTACTCATATTTCGGCTTTGCTCAATATAAATATTTCTGGCTAGCTCAATACTAGTTAGCAGTATAATAGCGAGAGTGCTAGCAGTTGTCAACAGGGAAATTTATAACTTGAGAATTTCGGTGAAGGCCTCGGGGGGGACACTTACGCTACCTAGCTGTTTCATTTTCTTTTTGCCTTTTTTCTGTTTCTCCAGGAGTTTTTTGCGTCTGGTGGCGTCTCCTCCATACAACTTAGCCGTGACATCCTTGCGATAGGCGCGAACTGTCGCGCGGGCGATGATCTTGCCGCCGATGGCAGCCTGGATTGCAACCTCGATCTGACTGCGAGGAATGACATCCTTGAGCTTGTCCACTAGTGCCCTACCCCGATTCTCGGCATGAGCCTCTGGGCAAACTAGTGAGAGTGCCTCGGCTGGGTCTCCGTTGAGGAGGACGTCGACTTTGACTGCTCGCACTACCTGATACCCCACGTGCTCATACTGGACACTGGCGTAACCTGAGCTAATGGATTTGAGTCGGTCGTAGAAGTTGGTGATGAGCTCGGAGAGGGGCATGAGGTACTCTAGTTTAGCCTTACCCTCGGACGGATACTCCATGTTGACGAACTCGCCTCTCTTACCCTGAGCTAACTCCATCACACCACCGACGTACTCTTCTGGTGAGTAGAGAGTGAGTGCGACTACTGGCTCCTCTATCTTCTCAATTACTTCTGGTTTGGGCCAATCAGCGGGAGAGGAGATCTCGACTTCTTGATGATTTTTTCTGAGCGTGATGTGGTACGGAACTGAGGGAGAGGTGTTGACGACACTAAGCTCAAACTCACGACTAAGACGTTCGGCGACGATCTCGGCGTGGAGGATGCCCAAAAATCCCATTCTGTATCCAGAGCCGAGTGCAGGAGAGTGACATGCTTGATAGGCTAGCGAGGCGTCATTGAGAGCGAGTTTTTCTAGGGCGTCAGTGAGGTCTGGATAGTCGGCTGCGTCAACCGGGTACATATCCATAAAGACCATGGGCTGGGGGCGCTGATATCCATCGATCGGGGTAATGGTGGCGTTAACTGTGGTGAGAGTATCACCGATGGTGATGTCACGAATATCTTTGTGGCCAGTGGCGAGATATCCAACCTCACCGGTTTTGATCCCATCGGAAACTGTCATCTTGGGAGTAAAGAAGCCGATCTCTAAGGGATCTAGCTCTTCCTTGCCTGCATATAGATAGAGTGAGTGTCTATTACTCTTATTAACCTCTCCTGCCATGATCTTGACAAAAGCGATGACGCCTTTGTGGGGATGGTAGATGGAGTTAAAGACTAGGGCGCGGAGGGGCGGATTTGCCGGTTTCTCAGTGGATTCAGTGTTTGCAGTTTGCTCAGTAGGAGCTGGGATACGTTTCGCGATGGCGCTGAGAAGATCTTTGACGCCCTCGCCAGTTTTGGCGGAGACATAGAGAATCTCACTGTCACTAAACCCAAGAGTGTCGACGATTTCTTTGGCAACTCTAGCAGGCTCAGCGCCAGAGAGGTCGATCTTGTTAACTACAGGGATGACGGTGAGGTTGTGATCACGCGCTAGTTCGTAGTTGGCGAGAGTCTGGGCCTGGACGCCTTTGACTGCGTCAACAACTAGCACTGCCCCTTCGCAGGCGTAGAGGGCACGACTAACCTCGTATGAGAAGTCGACGTGTCCAGGGGTGTCGATCAAATTCAGAATATATTCTGAATTTGGCTTATGGCTAACAGCTGATGGCTTATAGAGCATGCGGACGGGGGCGAGCTTGATTGTGATCCCTCGTTCCTGCTCGATTGGATTGCTGTCCATGAGGCGGGCAACGTTCTCCCCTGCTTTGATGGTGCCAGTTTCCTCCAGCAAGCGATCGGTGAGCGTGGTTTTGCCGTGATCGATGTGGGCGATGATGCCGAAGTTTCTTATGTTTTTCATGTCTGTTAGAGTTTGTCCTTTTTAGCCAATAAGGACTCTCCTTTCACCTGCTGGTGAGCCCTTCTTGATTTGCAATCAGGAATTCCTGTTAAGGAGAGTCCTTTGTATTATACCGCGGATTCACCTGACTCGAGAGGTTCTGTGGATTTGGCGAGTGCCTTATGCCAGTTGCCGAGCTTGCCGAAGAGTTTGACGAAGATCGAGAGCTCGGGAACACGCAAGAGATATGAGAGTGAGATATAGACTGAGATACCGATCACGGTGACGGTGATGGTGAGGAGGATAAGAGGGAAAGTCCGCGTGGTATCAAAGATCATTTGATCAAGGAATCTGAGAGGGATCCAGAGGGAGAGAGTCGTGATTGCGGTGAGCGTGAGCATGCGAAGGAGAGGTTTTGCGAGGTTAGCTAGATTAAACTGAGCGAGGCGATAGAGGGCGAGGGTGAGAATGATGGTCTCGAGAATCGAGGCGACGGTGATAGCGGTTGCCATACCAATTATGCCTGAGCGTAGAATGATCAGAAGATAATAACTGAGACTGATGTTAACGGTGGTTGAGATGAGGTTAATGATCAGGGGAGTTTTGGTATTGTGGAGAGCGTAGTAGACCCTGACGATGACGTGGGTGAGGGAACGAGCTGCGACTGAGATGGCAAGGATCGCGACTAGCTTAGCTGTAGTAACAGTCTCGCTCCACGGAAAAGAGTCAGCACCGTATGCAAGGCGGACGAGAGGAATACGTAGAATGAGAAGGATCGCTGAGGCGGGGAGGGCGAGATACATCATTTCGAGAATGGTGCGATTGACCATACGAGCAAGGTGTTTGAGTGTGCCACTATCTGCCTCTTTGGTTAAGAATGGGAGAGAAGCCTGTCCGATAGGAATACCAATGAGGCGGATCGGGAGACCGGAGAGCTGCTGGGCGATGGCCATCATAGTGACTGTGCCAGATGAAAGGAGAGTAGAAAAAACGATGATGGCAGTCTGCTCAACCTGGATCAAAGAAAGCGTGAGGGCGCGTGGGAGCATGAGTCTGGTCATTTCTCGGATTGTGCCCGTACCTTTACCCCAAGTGAATTGGTAACGGAAACCTAGTTTGAGAGCGAGGGGGATCTGGGCTGCAAGATGAAGAATCGCACCGATAACGACGCCAACTGCAGGACCATAAATGCCGAGGGTGGGACCCAGAACGACGATACCAATGATAATGCCGAGATTATAGAGAATTGGAGAGAGGGCGGGAATGAGGAAGCGCTTGTGAGACTGGATAATCCCAGTGAGGAAACTGGAGAAACCAAAAAATAACTGAGCAAGAGCCATGATGCGAGTGAGAGAAGTCATGAGATCAAGCTGGGCAGAATCGAAGCCACGTCCAATCATGGCACTAAGAGGGCGCGCAAAAACTAGAATAGCAATCGAGAGTGCCATCATACCGAGCATGACGTAACTAATCATGGAGGAGGCGATGATGTTGCTCTTTTTTCTATTACTGATGTGTTTGGAAAAAATGGGAATGAATGCTGAGGAGAGAGCGCCGACAATGATAATCTGAAAAACCATGTCTGGAAGACGGAATGCCGCCCAGAAAACATCCACGAGCTCCTTGGTGTTATAGAAGTAGCTGATGAGTAGTCTGGTACGGATGACTCCAAGCAGTGCGGAGAGTAAAGTCGCGACCATGATGATGGTGGCGGCAGAGAGGATCGAGGAGTTTTGTTTTTCGAGTAAATGCTGACCGTTACGAACGAGGCGTTTGAACATAGCAATAAGTGTACTACAAGATCTGTCCTTTTGGGGCTGCTTTTCGGGCTTGAAGCCTCGAGTCCTTTAAGGACAGACCTTCTGACGGCTTACAGAACACAACCATTGGTAGTTGCAGTCATGCCTGCCTCTGGGGTATACTACGCTCCATGCCAATAACAAAATCAGCAATCAAAAAACTCCGTGTGGATAAACGCAGAGTTCTTATTAACCGCCCGGTAAAGGCGAGAATGAAGACTGCTCTTAAGAATGCACGAGCTAACCCAACTCCAGAAACAATCAGCAAACTCTACTCTGCACTAGACCGAGCAGTCAAGACCAACATCACGACCCGAAACACTGCAGCAAGACTCAAGGCTCGCTTAGCCAAGTCAATGAAAGCTAAAAAGCTTGAGAGTCCATTTGGCAAGAAAGCAGTCAAGCCCACAACCGCGAAAAAAGTAGTGAAGAAACCTGTTAAAGCAAGTAAATAATCTAAGTTGGTGGAATGTTCTAAACGGTTGGTATAAGATGAGGGTATGGTTAAGTTGCCCGCTTTTTTTGGTAAAAACAAATCAATCAATCTATTGCCACGTGATAGCTTTGAGTCAAGCACGATTGGTGTGGTTCTGGAGTGGGCGCTGGCTTTTGGTAAGTGGGCGGTAATTATCACCCAATTAGTAGTGATGGTGACTTTTTTGTGGAGGTTTGGATTAGATCGTAAACTCACGAACATCAGAAGAGATATTGCGCAAGAAGTGGCAGTGGTGAAGTCGTATGAAGAGCTGGAGGAGAAGTTCTTACTAACCCAAAGGAGTGTTAATTATGCTGGCGAGGTCCTTAGTAGGCAGGCTGAGGTGGTGGATCTGGTCAAGCTCGTCCAGTCACTGACACCGAATGACGTATGGTATGAACGCTTTTCACTAAATCCAACCACTATCACGATCACAGCATATTCGGCTTCACTGAATGGGTTTAGTCGTTATCTGTCAGCTCTACAAAAAGAGCCAGCATTCACGAATGTGAATGTGGCGAGTATTGAGAACGGTGGAGGCAAGGAGGCACAGCTCTCGTTTAATGTGACTTTGACCTATGCGGAAGCTAAGAAGGGCAAAAAATGACGCAGAAAACAAAGATGGCTAGTTCGAGAGCAAGAAAGTATTCGCTGGATCTATCTCGCTATTATCGCAAACCATCCACTCAGGTATCGCTCTCGATTGTTCTGTCGTTTTTTATTGTGGCATTCTTCTTACTTGTGGCAATCAAGCCAACACTAGTCACGATTACGAAGCTAAAGCTCGAAATTGAAGAGTCAGAGACTACACTAGTTAAGCTCACGGCCAAGGCCGAGTCTCTCACCCAAGCAGCGCGCGTTTGGGAGACGATCCAGCCCGCTTTGCCGTATGTCAAGACTAGTATTCCACAGGAAGGTGTGGAGTACAACAAACTGACCAAATCTATCGAGATCCTGGCACAGGAAAGTGGAGTGGAGATAACGAGTATGACACTCGGTGAGTCACTCCTGTATTCGCAGATATTAGAGGTATATGCGGGAAAGAATCAAGAGGTGGTCGAGATGCCAATCACAATTAGAGTGGTCGGGAGCTTCCCACAAACCCTGGGATTCATGGAGAGCGTGCTTAAGTTGGACCGGTTGATGGGAGTTGAGTCGGTGACTGTGAATCGAGAGGTAAAAGGGATTGACGCAAGTGTGGTGGGAATGGCAATCAATGGAAATGTGCAGTATTTGGCCAACACAAAAATGCTAAACAAAGCAATTAATCCGGAGGGCAAGTAATGTCAAGAAAAAGCACAGTTATGGTTAAGAGGTCGATCTATCAGATGGGAGTGGTAACGGTGACAGCGAGTGTAATCTGGATTGGGGTGGCGATCTATCAAACCCTAGTCACACCAGTCGACGTCAATGTGCCAGTTGAGATGCTAAAACCACTCTCTCCCGTGCTTAGTGGAGAGACATTAACTGAACTCACGACAAGAAGACAGATGGAAAACCAAGATTGGAGCTCACTAAGCAAGGTGCAGGTGCGTGAGTCCAGTAGTTCTGGAGTAGCACAACGATAGCTTTGTTGATAGGATAAAAATACGATGAATTTTTTAACCAGGCGATTACCAACAATACTAGGACTACTAATTCTCGTGGGAATCGGATGGGGGTTGTGGGGATATATTCAGAATAGTCGACCAATAATCTCTGAAAGCATCAGGCCTCAAAAAGTGCGAGTGACGAATGTGGCTGACAACAAATTCTCGGTGTCATGGATAACTAGTGAAATGAGTATGGGAAAGATTGAGTACGGGGGAGAGGGAGAGAAACTATCACTTGTGGCTGGGGATGACCGAGGAGGAGTGAGTGAGCTCCATACAGTCCACCACGTAACAATCAGAGATTTGCAGCCCAACACTTCATATACATTCCGGGTTATTTCTGGCCAGACGGGGGCGAAGTTTGATAATAATGGTAGCCCATACTCTGTGACTACAGGCAAGGTGATCGGGGCAACACCGGTGGCGAAGAGTTTTTATGGCACAGTTAAGGATGTGGGAGCGGACGGGGCGATCGTGTATATCGCGCTCCCGAATGCAGAGCCAGTTTCGACAATTGTGACAACGAGTGGGAGTTATTCGATACCGGTCTCGACGATTAGGTCTGGGGATGGGAAAAGTTATGTGAATTATAATGAGCAGACCACGGTGGCGAGCGTGAGTGTGGAGGACGGAAATCAGAGCGCGGTAGCGACAATTTTGATGAGTGGAGTAACTCCAGTACCAACAATTACGATGGGTCAAGACTATGACTTTCGTAATAATGTGGCAATTGAGCCTGAGGTCGCGCAGGTAGAACCAGGAACGACCCCAGAACCTATCTCGATCCTGAACGTCGAGCCTTTGCAGGTTGCGAGTGTGGGGAGCGCGGAGATTACGATTCTTAACCCGGGAATAGACGGAGAGGAGCTAGCGACTACCCTACCCGAGTTTCGAGGGCTTGCGCCAGCTGGTGAGGATCTCTCGATCACGCTGTATGCAAAGGTTAACTATAGCGATACCGCACTAACGGATATGGACGGGACATGGGAGTGGACACCACCAGAAGAACTAACCGATGGACAGCATGAGATTATGGTTTCTTATATCGATAGTGAAGGTTATGAGCAGAAATCATCGCGAAGCTTCTTTGTTTCTGGATCACTAGCTCAGAGCGGGGATCCTGCTTTTGAGTCGACTCCTTCATCTGGAGTCTATGCGAGTCCGAGCCCCTCGACAATGGCGACAGAGAGTGCACGAGTGAGTAACCCGTCAACAGAGTCGGGAGTGCCGGTGAGTGGGATAATTGACCATACCCTATTGACGGGAGCTCTAGGAATCGTCATTATGGTACTAGGAGCTCTAACACTAGCTCTATAAAACACTGAGGATCATGTAATGCCCGATGATACACAACTACAACCACCCACGCCAGATGTTAAGGTTGTGGATAATCCACAAGATGTGATTGACCAAGTATTGGGAGGGGGTGAACAAAAGGGAGATAAGGATGTAGTACATAGGGATATAGAAGAAAACAAGGTAATAGATTCCGTAAACAAGGTTGAGAGTCCAAAAGAAGAAGTTGTTGAAAAGGTGCCGAGTGAGCTACTAACTCCACCACCTAGCATGCCAACCCCTCCACCAGCACCACCAAGCAAACAGGATATTCCTCTGGCTTTTGCGACACCACCAGTATCAACACCTGAAGAGACTGTTCCACCCAAGCCAGTAATGACACCACCTCCCATGCCACCAATCAGTACTGCCCCACCCCCTGTAATGCCAGAAGGACTAAAG
>Ga0257125_1000629_pt1 | contig 44319 bp, 49 predicted proteins | sample SI106_200metaG_FD_190183 | JGI IMG/M metagenome (GOLD analysis project Ga0257125, IMG submission 190183) | Marine microbial communities from Saanich Inlet, British Columbia, Canada - SI106_200 | ecosystem: Environmental > Aquatic > Marine > Inlet | place: Canada: British Columbia | collected... | reverse complement strand
GCTTTGTCAATCGTGCCGCCAGTGATTAAAACTTTAATTTTCATGACATAAATCATACCTGTTTTTCATCAAAATAATAACAATGTACGTTTTGTAGCAAATTTCCACAATTGTGGTAAAATATCTGCAATCAACACAGGAGATAAGAAATGAGTGTATCTATTAGAGTGAATGACGAGCTTTACAATTTGGCAAAAACTCAAGCCAAAGCAGAATTTAGAACTATTCCAAGCCAAATTGAATATTGGGCAAGAATAGGACGCACAGCAATGGCCAATCCTGATCTACCAATTGAAATGGTTGAGCAGTTATTAATTGCCATGAATGAAGAAAGTGAGCCATTCGAATTTTCTAAATAATGAAGATTGAACAAAAACCTTCATTCAAAAAGGTTTATAAAAAATTACATAAAAATCAATTAGAAAAAGTAGACGATGCCATTCGCGAAATTGCTAAAAATCCACTATTGGGTGAAGAAAAACATGGTAATTTAACCAGTGTGTTTGTCTATAAATTTGACTGTATCAACCAACAATATTTATTAGCCTATCAATGGAGTGAAGAGTATCGACTATTACTATTAGTTGGCGTGCATGAGAATTTTTACAAAAAACTCAACCATTAAAATTGAGGGGGAAATTAAGGGTGGGCACATTTGGGCAAAAAAAAACAATACAGAAATATTTTGAGGTTTTGCCAAATTACCACCTAACTTTGGCGTAAATCTATATAAACCAATATTAGTGAATTAATATATTGGAAAAAATTTTGGAAATTTTACGAATGGCTGATTTAAGCTCTTTTTCCGAAGATATCAGAGCCAATTCGCACAAAAGTAGCGCCGTTTTTGATGGCTAACTCAAGATCAGCACTCATTCCCATGGATAAAGTGTCTAAATTTGGGTGTTTTTGCATGATTTTTGCCATTTTGGCAAAACTTTGCTTGGCATTATCAGGGCTAGGAATACACATAAACCCACGCAGTGAAATATTTTGGAAATTTTGAAAATGAGGGATAATTTCATCAATTTCATCTTCTAAAACGCCTGATTTGGTTGGTTCGTTATCAATATTAACTTGCAAGAGCACATTGAGTTTTGCTAGGTTTTCTGGGCGCTGATCATTTAGCCTTTTGGCGATTTTAAGGCGATCAACGCTATGAACCCAGGAAAAATTCTGGGCAATTTGCTTGGTTTTGTTGGATTGAATTGGTCCGATAAAATGCCAAATAAGGTTTTGACCTTTTAAGATATCTATCTTTTCTAAAGCTTCTTGCAGGTAGTTTTCACCAAAATGTCGTTGCCCTGCGTCAATGGCTTGCTGAAGATCTGCAGCAGGTTTGGTTTTACTAACTGCAATAAGTGTTACTTCTTGCGAATGCTTAACAGCGTCAATACGATGGTGAATTTTTGCTAAATTTTGTGCAATCATAAATTTTAGTTTTAGCAAGCATTTTTTTCATTGTGCAAGGCGGATTTAAAAAATGCGAAGGCGCGTAGCAAGTCTACGTAACTGAGTATTTTTTTAAAATCCAACGCAGTTAGAATGAGAAAAGGCGCAGCTAAAAGACTGTGGTTGCGTCAAATACTGGGCCGTCAACACACACACGCTTCATTGCTGGGCCGTTGTCTGTTTGCACTTCAACCACACAACCTGCACAACCACCCACCGCACATGCCATGTTTTCTTCCAGCGATACTTGGCAAGGTAAGTTGTACTCTTTAGCTAGCTTTGCAACTGCTTCAAGCATTGGATGTGGGCCACAAGAATATACTTCAACTTGAGTAAGCTCTTCTGCCGACAAGCCATCTAAATAAACTTTGGCTAAATCAGTCACATAGCCTTTAAACACACCTTCGTAATCTTGCAAGCTTGCCAACCGACAAGCCACACCCCAATCTTCTAATTCAGGCATGGTATGTGTGGCACCCTGGTAGTCTTTACCATCTGTAGCCAATTGCTCATCAAATGGGAATGGCACTTCAGAGCCTAATATAGCAAATGGCTGATATTCTGTGTTTTTAACACTTTGCGCAATGGAAATCATCGGTGGCATACCTACGCCACCACCAATAAGTAGTAGGCGTTTTTTGTCAGTCATGGTAAAGCCATTGCCAATCGGGCCAATAACACTTAGAGTTTCGCCAATTTTGCGCTCAGCTAATTGCCTGGTACCCTTGCCAACAACCTTATACAATAAATCAAAGGTTGAATTTTCTTTATCAACCGACATGATTGAAATTGGACGTCGCATTGACAAAGCATCCGACACAGTGATATGCACAAATTGGCCTGGTTTGGTTTCATTGGCAATAGTCTCAGAAGACAGCGTCAAAATATATTGATCGCCCTCAAATTGATAATGCGCCAATACTTGGCAGTCTACGACTTTAATAGTGTTACGATTATTTTTACTCATTGCAGGTAATTAGTGTACCAACACCGTTGTCGGTAAAGATTTCTAAAAGAACGGCGTGTGAGACACGGCCATCAATAATGTGTGTGGATTTAACGCCGTTTTTCACCGCTGATAAAGCACAGCCGATCTTTGGCAACATGCCACCATGAATCGTACCATCGGTGATTAAACTATCTACCATTTTTGCATCCAAACCAGTGAGCAATTCACCTTCACCATCTAATAGTCCAGAGGTATTGGTTAGTAAAATAAGTTTTTCAGCGCCAAGAGCTTCAGCAATCGATCCAGCTACTAAATCAGCATTAATGTTGTAAGAGAATCCATCTTTGCCAACACCAATCGGTGCAATGACCGGGATAAAATCACCCTTTAGTAGCAGCTCGATCACCGAGGTGTCGATCTCATCAACCTCACCCACATGGCCAAGATCGATAATTTCAGAAGTAGGCTCGATATCGTGCTTTAATTTTTTAGCTGAAATCAGACTACCATCTTTGCCCGTTAAGCCGATTGAGTGGCCGCCATGTTGGTGAATTAAATTAACGATTTCTTTATTAACTAAGCCACCTAGCACCATCTCAACCACATCCATGGTTTCAGAATCTGTCACCCGCATGCCACCGATAAACTCACTTTGCTTGCCGATCTTTTCTAGTGTTTTGCCAATCTGAGGCCCGCCACCATGCACTACAATCGGGTTCATGCCAACAGATTTCATCAACACAATATCGCGTGCAAAGCTTGATTTTAGCTTTTCATCGACCATAGCATTGCCACCATATTTAATAACGATGGTTTTGCCTTGAAATTTTTGAATATATGGCAAGCTTTCAGTTAGAACGCTAGCAATATTGTGTGTGCCGTCTGACATATTAATTAAATGTAGAAATTATTAATCAGCTATTTTACCAACAACAACGATCAGTATCGATATTCTTCAATGACAAGCTTTCCCTAGTGCTTTTAGGCGCCAATAGTTATAAGGCCACGGCGTAATAAAACCAAAGAATAAAGAGATTGGAACAACCCACCAAACAAAAAACGCACCGCCAGTTAGGTAGTAGTCTGTCAAATTCATGGCAAATTCCATAGCAAGCATTGAAATTAAACTCATGCCTACTGCCATCTTAAATGCTTCGTAAGTCTGCATTTTCTGGCGAATCAGCATATAGGTTTCCAAGGCTATACTGGTCAATATTCCATTAATAGTCGCCCAAATAAAAATAACTAATGTACTTGCACTGAACTGGGTAAACTGAAAAAAAGCAATCGTACCAAAATCACCAACAGCGCAACCAATCAAACACCATTTGGTATTATTAGCACTACGCTTCCAAGTGTGCTTGCATGACCAAAACCCTTGATTCATAGCTTTACTCCATTGCAATTTGTAATTTCATACTACCCCTAATAGGCGTTACACGCAAAGGCTACTTAAACCGTTTATCGTATTTTTTTTGAGTATCTTCAGGCCAAAGATCATGAATATAATCAAGTGCCGCTTGCTTTTCCTCTTCGCTCAATTGATCTTTAAAACCTGGCATCCAGCCACCTAGTTTAATACCGCCATTGTTAATCGTATTCATTAGTGCTTTTGGAGAATGGTGCCAAGCGTGCGCCGTCCCATTGACTGGTGGCGCGGGGAATTTGCCATCAGCCTGTCTTTGCTTCCAATCTTTAACAAGCCCTTGTCCACTCTTGCCGTGACAAGAGGCACAGTTTTTTTCAAATGTAACTTGCCCTAATTGAGCGCTATCTTTAGCTGCCACTGGCGTATCGCCATTATCAAAGCAACCTGTTAAAAATAATGCGCTTGATAAAATAATTAATACCTTCATGTTGTTTTTCCTTTAATTAAATAATATACTGATAATTTTTGACTTAAGATTATTAAGCCTGGTTTTTATACTTTCTTAAAAAAATTAGGAGCTCTAGCCAGGCGTGGATTGCAAATTTGCTTATTCATGATTAAAACTAAAAACAAGATTTGATAACACCTTACTAGCAGTTAAATTATTGGAGGAGGTGTGGAAACTTTGAGAGTAATTGACACATAAGAGGGGTCGAGCATGGCAAAAGAGGTTGCTATTTTGGGTGTTATAATTTTAGATAAAATCTCAACATGGTCAATCTCAGAGCTTTGTGTGCAGTCAGCATGAGTATGCGCGCCCATCAACATATTGCTTTCAATATTATTGGCGTGCGCACACTTAAAGCCCACTTCATTTGTTTTACCTGCCCCAGACCCGGCCAGGGCTGTAGACATAAAAATAAACAAGATTAAAGAGAAAATAGTCTTCATATTGAAAAAATTATATCACAGAAAATATGACTGCAAATCGTTTAAAAAATCATACCCTTTTTTGGTTGGAATAATTTTATCAGCCTGAGCTTTTAATAATCCCGCAGTCGTTGCTTGCTGAATCTGATTAGTAATATCATCCATCGATTGGCCCGTGCGACTGAGAAATAACACAGAATCAAATCCATTTTTTAGCCTAAGCGCATTGAGCATAAATTCAAAAGCTAAATTTTCAATATGTTCGGTGGTTTTTTTGCGATTTTGAATGTAATCTTTGGGCGCTTTTGATTTAAGCGTTCTGATCATTGAGCTATCTTTGGCGAGTGTAATTTTGCCATGAGCACCTGCACCAATGCCAATATAGTCGCCAAATTCCCAATAGTTTAGATTGTGCCTTGACGGCTTTTTACCAAAGGCAGACACCTCGTAACGATTAAAACCATGAGACTCTAATAGCTTAACACCAACCTCTCCCATGGTCCAAATATCATCATCAGCCGGCAACTTGGGTGGAAATTTTGAAAACAAGGTGTTCGGCTCAATCGTCAGTTGATAAAAAGAAATATGCGTAGGATTTAGATCAACTGCTTGTTGCAAATCAGCCAGACACTCATCTATAGATTGCCCTTGCAATCCATACATTAAGTCAATATTGAAATTATCAAAAATCTTTGCTGCCTGGGTGCAGGCCTTGCCTGCCTCATATGCATTATGAATACGTCCTAGTGCTTGTAAGTTTTGATTATTAAATGATTGCACGCCGATTGACAAACGATTAATGCCTATTTCTTTAAAGGCTTTGAATTTATCAATCTCGAACGTGCCTGGGTTTGTCTCAAGTGTGATTTCAATATTATTGTCAAAAACCAAGCGTGACTTTAGCCCGTTAAACAACTGAGATAAGTCCTGTTCGGTCATTAAACTTGGCGTGCCACCGCCAATAAATATCGAATGAATAGACCGGCCTTGTACGTATGATAAATCAGTATCAAGATCTGCTAATAATGCTGAAATATACCCGTCTCTATCCTCGCCTTCATGGGAGTTGAAATCGCAATAGGGGCACTTTTTAACACACCAAGGATAGTGAATATAGAGTGATAAAGGTGGCAATTCTAGCATTTAGATCTATTTTTTTAACTCTGCTAGTAATGCCTGCAACGCTTTACCTCGATGCGAAATGGTGTTTTTAATCTCCGGTGAAAGCTCTGCTGAAGCCTTGGAATGAGTTGGTACATAAAAAATTGGGTCATAGCCAAAGCCGTTTTTACCCGCTTTTTCTCGAAGAATTTCACCCTCCCAGCCACGCTGAATAATGATTGGTGTTGGATCATTCGCATGCTCAACAAATACTATGGCACACCAAAATCGCGCACTACGCTGTCCATCTGGAATCTGACTCATATCTCTCAATACTTTCTGTGTATTGGCTTCATCATCGCCATGATTACCCGCAAAACGCGCGGAATAAATACCGGGTGCACCATTTAGTGCATCCACCACAATGCCGGAGTCATCAGCAAGCGCTGGCAAGCCAGATTGCTCCGATGCATTGCGAGCTTTAATGAGTGCATTTTCAACAAAGGTTAGGCCAATTTCTGGCACTTCTTCTACGTTCATATCGCTCATGGAAACTACTTCATAAACACCCTTTAACATGGCGTTAAACTCTCTGATTTTTCCTTTGTTGTTACTAGCAAGAATGATTTTTTTCATAATAGATAAGAGTAAAGTCTCAGTGTATAATCGACCGAATAAATAAAAATTTGGAGCACATTATGACTCAAGACGAAATGAAATTCGACGTGGCGCAAGCAGCACTTAAGTACGTTGTTAAGGATACTATTATAGGCGTGGGCACTGGATCAACGGCTAATTTTTTCATTGATGCTTTAGCCACAATGAAAGATGATATTGTGGGTTGTGTTGCTAGCTCAATTGCAACTCAAGAGCGCCTAGAAAGTCATGGCATTAAGGTATTTGATCTAAACGATGTTGAGCAGATTTCTGTTTATATCGATGGTGCTGATGAGTCTGATGACGGCTTAAATCTTATCAAAGGTGGCGGTGGTGCACTGACGCGTGAAAAAATTGTATCAGCTGTAGCTGATAGCTTTGTGTGTATTGCAGATGAGTCAAAATTAGTGCCTGTTATGGGTGAGTTCCCACTGCCTGTTGAAGTGATTCCAATGGCGGCTAATCATGTTAAACGCATTATTGAAAAAGACATTGGTGGTCAAGCCATTCTTAGAGATTTTACAACCGACAATGGTAATCAAATTTTAGACATTACCGGATTAAAAATTACTGATGCTAAGGCTCTAGAAACCAAATTAGACAGCATTGTTGGCGTAGTAACCAACGGCTTATTTGCTAATCGTGGTGCTAATGTATTGCTACTAGGTACACCTAATGGTGTGAAAGTGGTGAGTGCTTAAAACTATTTAAGGTAATTCTTTATAGAGGTCGATGCGTTTTTCTAAGCGCTCTATTTCAACACCGATAATATCAAACAAATCTTGTGATCTGGTGGTTGTCTTGGCTCTTTCGTAGCGCTCTATCGCCTGCTCTAGTTTGCCTTGAAGGACCAGTGCCTTAGCATTGTGAATGTGCGCCCGATCCAGACTACCCACTTCCACATATAAAGATGACAGCAGCTTGTGCGACTGATAAGTGCCTGAATTTTTCTTCAAGTAGCGCCTTAAAAGATGAATACCCTGCTGGGTTTGTTTATTCTCAAAATAAGCCTTAGCAGAATAATAAACAGCTGATTCACCAGATAAAATCGTTGAAAAATGTTGTTGTGCTGTTTCTAATTGCCCAAGTTTAGAATAGATTCTACCGGCTAAAATATGGCTTGATGGACTTTGATTTTGCTTTAGCAATGCTTCAATATAATCTTGAGCGGTATTATATTTTTGCTCTTCAAAAGCGTCATAAGCCTGCATGTATAAAGTAATAGCCTCGCTCTTTTCAAGCTTGATTCGCCCATGCTGATGGTAATACAGCCTAGCCTTAATACTTTGATATTCGAAAGAATCGGCTCGATAATCACCCGTAAGTCGACTTGAACGTTGCATGGCATCAGAAACTCGATTGATACTTAATGGGTGGGAGCGTAAAAACTCTTGAGCATTGACATCATCTTTGAGTTTTTCAAAAAAATGCGCCATGCCACTTGGATCAAAACCAGATTTACTAAGCATGGTGGTACCGATTCTATCTGCCTCCCACTCATGTTCACGCGTGAAATTAATATTTTGCTGCGCTGTTCCGGCAACGGTTGAGGCGGCAATAGCTTGTGACGCATTAGAGTTATCAACCAGTGCAGCAGCCAACATGCCTGCCACCATAATATAAGTCTGTTTGTCAGTTTTTTCACTGAAGCGCGCCAAATGATTTTGAGTAATATGTGACAACTCATGAGATAAGACACCGGCCAACTCAGATTCGGAATCTGAACTCAGCAGCATACCTGTATGTACACCGATATAACCATAGGGGCCCGCAAATGCATTGATACTGGCATCATTCAGCATTAAGAAATCAACATGTTTTGCTGGATCTTCACTATAAGTGCTCATCTCATTGCCGATTTTTTTGAGATACACCTGAGTTTCAACATCTGCAATCACCTTGTCGGTATCCCAAATGATTTGTAAAAATTCATTACCTTGCTTTTGTTCTTGCAATGATTCAGACAAATTAGCCTTCGGCAAACTTAGTGCATAAGCATTGGCGGTCAAATGTAAAAAAACGAGTGCAATCTTTATCATGACTCCATTATATTTGACTCTTGCACGGTGTGCGACTAAAATAGGCGGACTTGTCTAATCTTAAAGATAAGATTAATTAACTAAATTTTAAATAAAAGGAGTCCACAATGGCTGACGAAACTTTAGATGCATCAGGCTTAAACTGCCCATTACCAATTTTAAAAACTAAGAAAGCATTATCAAAAATGGATGCTGGAAAAATCTTAGACGTAATTTCTACAGATGCTGGATCAGTAAAAGACATTGAAGCTTTTTGTAACCAAACTGGTAACAAGCTAATCTCTACAACTGAAGATGGCGGAAAGTACGTATTCACGATTGAAAAAGTTTAATCCATCATTGTTTTAGAGGAGAATAACTATGTCAGATAACAACAAAATGACTATCATCGCCACTAAGGGTACTTTTGACTGGGCATTCCCCCCTTTCATTATTGCTTCAACTGGCGTTGCAATGGACAAAGAAGTTACTATCTTCTTTACTTTTTACGGCTTAAACCTTTTACTAAAAGACACTTCAAAGCTTAGAGTTTCTCCAATCGGAAATCCTTCTATGCCAATGAAAATGCCTTTTGGCCCTAAATGGTTACAAAAGATTGATTTTGGTCCAAAAATTCCAAACGTTCTATGGAATATTCCTGGCGCTGAATCTTTAGTAACCTGGTTGATGAAGAAAACTATGGCTAAACATGGTGTTGCTAAGATTGAAGAGTTGCGCTCTATGTGTCAAGAGTTTGACGTTAAGTTTATCGCTTGTGAAATGACAGTTGAGTTGTTCGGCTTTGATAAAGAAGACTTTATCGATGGTGTTGAATTTGCTGGCGCTGCTATGTATTTTGATGAGGCCGCTTCAGGCGATCATCACTTATACATGTAAATCCTTACCTTGCATCTTCTCCTATAGAAGAAGATGATACTCGCAAGAGATAAGCAATAAAAAAAACCTCTTTACGGAGGTTTTTTTATTGCTTGCTATTTAACGCCAGTCTATACTTGGCCAGCCTCGTTGTTTGGCAATAGTCTTTAGCTTGTCGTCTCCGTGCACAACAACCGGATTGTCTACTAATTCAAGCATGGGCAAATCATTGTGCGAATCTGAGTAAAAATAAGCGCCAGACATCTCTTCGCCAGTTTTCTCAAGCCATTTATTCAAATGCGTTATCTTTCCTTGTTGAAAACAAGGCTCTCCCTCAACTTTACCAGTAAATTGACCTTGTTTAACTTCAGGATTAGTCGCCAGTAGATTATCAATGCCATAACGCTCAACAATTGGCGCCGTTACAAAGCTATTAGTTGCAGTAATCACCAGCACAGTATCGCCTTTGGCCTTATGCTGATTAACAACCTGTTGTGCCTTAGGTAGTAAGATTTTTTCAATTTTTTCTTGCATGAAGCGCTGGTGCCAGCCATCTAATGTTGTTCTGTTATTTTGTGACAAAGGCTCTAAGCAAAACTCAAGATACTCATTAATATTAAGCTTTCCCAATGCATACTGGTCAAAGAAATATTGATTTTTTACTTGGTAAGTTTTTTCATCAACTGCACCAATTTCGCTCATAAACTCACCCCAGAGAAAATCACTATCACCATTAATTAGGGTTTTATCTAAATCAAAAATAGCTAACGCCATTGTTACTCCTTAATTTTCTCAAAAATACTGTCGATATCATCAACAATACAAAATAATTCTAAGTCAGATTGGCTAATGTATTGATGCTGCTTAAGAGTTTTAAACCAGCTGATTAGTGGCTGCCAAAACTCCTTACCCAATAGAAACACCTTTACCTGCTTGCCTTTTCTAGTTTGCATCAAGGTGAGCACTTCTAGTAGCTCGTCTGCCGTACCAAACCCACCTGGGAAAAACACACAGGCATCCGCGTATTTAATCAGCGTCACTTTTCGAGTGAAGAAATGCTCAAACATCAGGCATTGATCTAGGTATGGATTGGGCTTTTGCTCTTTAGGTAGCTTAATATTAAAACCAATACTGCTAGACTTTCCTTCAAAGGCACCCTTATTGGCTGCCTTCATAATGCCAGGGCCTGCGCCTGTTAAAACGTTAAATCCTTGATCAGACAAACGCCTACCTAACTGGTAAGCGGTTTTTGCTAAATCACTATCGTCAGCCACTCGAGCTGAGCCAAAAATGGTAATATTGTGGCTAAATTTGCTTAAAACTGTTGCGGCATTTTTTAGTTCTGACTCAACAACTTCAATATTCATAAACTATGATAACTTTGAAAATGCGCGCCCAGCTGCATCAATAGTATCCTGAATATCTTTGTCAGTGTGACTACTAGAAACAAACCCAGCCTCATAAGCTGAAGGCGCCATATAAACCCCTTCTGCTAACATCAAATGATAGAATTTCTTAAATTTATCCACATCACATTCTGATGTTTCGTGAAAATTAGTCACTGCCGTTGAGTCCGTAAAAAACAAGCCAAACATACCGCCAACAACATTTGCTGTCATACCAATATTGTTTTCTTTGGCTTTAGCCAAGATTCCATCGGTTAATGTTTTAACTTTAGCACCCAGTGTTTGGTAGAAATTCTCATCTGCTGACAAGGTATTTAACATGGCCAAACCTGCTGACATGGACATTGGGTTGCCTGATAAGGTGCCCGCTTGATAAACAGGGCCTAATGGCGCGATGGAGGACATAATTTCAAGCTTGCCGCCAAAAGCACCTACAGGCAGTCCGCCACCAATTACCTTGCCTAGTGTGGTCAGATCCGGAGTGACACCATAAAAAGCTTGCGCTCCGCCTAATGCCACACGAAAACCTGTCATAACTTCATCAAAAATAAGAATGACGCCATGCTCATCACACGCTTCTCGCAAGCCTTGTAAAAATCCGTCGACTGGCGGAATGCAGTTCATATTACCAGCAACCGGCTCAACAATAATACAGGCCACTTCCTCGCCCACTTCGCTTAAAGTTTCACGCACTTGCTCTAGATTGTTGTATTCAAGCGTGAGCGTATGTTTGGCAAAATCTGCCGGAACACCGGGTGATGTCGGTACGCCAAGTGTTAATGCACCTGATCCAGCTTTAACTAGTAGTGAGTCAGAATGTCCGTGATAACAACCCTCAAACTTGATAATTTTATCTCGACCCGTGTGCCCACGAGCTAAGCGAATAGCGCTCATGGTAGCTTCTGTACCTGAGCTGACCATGCGCACCATTTCAATTGATGGCACCAATTCGCAGACTTTTTCAGCCAAGATGGTTTCTATTTCAGTAGGGGCGCCAAAGCCCAATCCATTTTCCAAAGTCTCTTTTACTGCAGACACTACCGCTTGATTAGCATGACCCAAAATCATCGGCCCCCACGAAGCCACATAGTCAATATACTTGTTGCTATCTGCATCAAACAAATAAGCGCCCTCGCCACGAGTAAAAAAGATTGGGTTTCCGCCCACACCGTTAAAGGCACGAACAGGGGAATTAACTCCGCCTGGAATAACTTTTTTTGCTTGTTCGAATAGAATGTCTGATTGACTCATATTTACTCCTAATAATTTGTACTTATTTGTGGATATTGTTTTAAATGGGTGATGTGTGACCACACGATTAAGATATTATCCAATAATAATTTAAGGTTGATACTGGTTTTTGATAAGCGAATAGCTCGATATACATCATCTAATAGCTGAAATAAAAACTCTGACTTAACACTTTTAACCAGTTGATTTAATTCTACCAAGCCACCTTCTTGCTTTGTTGTTTTGAGCTTGATTGCCTCAACGATTAAATTTTGCAAACAATCTAGTACTGCCAACTCATTACCTTCAAAATCTTGAGTTTGACTAATCATTAATGGGTGGCTTGCTATACTTAACAATTGATTCTGATACGCTTGGTAGGTGGCATAACTACCGTCAGAAAGCTCACTAAGAACTTTAAATGGCACGCCATGGGTATTTTCAAGTAGCTGCGCAATATCAAAGTCAGCATTTTGAGTTTCACTCAGTTGTGCTTTTATCCATGCTTGAGTTTCCTCAGCATAATTTGGTGCAATGTGGATATTTTGACAACGCGAAACAATGGTTGCTGGCAAGTTTTGGATGTTGTGTGCCAAAATAATAATAAGTGTATTTTCCCTTGGCTCTTCCAATGTTTTTAACAAGCTATTTGCTGCGTTGACCGTCATCTGGTCACCATAAAAAATAACACCGATTTGCAAATTGTCTGCCGTTTTGTTTAGTGCTTCACAAAAAGCGCGAACCTGGTCTATGCGGATATCTTTAGATCGATTTTTAGTATTTGCATTTATCTCACCAGATCGGCAATAAATCATATTGGTATAGCTAGAACGCCTAATCAAGACTGGATGATCAAGCTCTTGAAGGATATTATCTTTTCTAATTAGTGCGTCATCCTTAAGCAAAATTCCTACCAACTGCTGCATTAACTCAAACTTTCCAATCTGTTCAGCGCCAGTCATTAACAAGGCATGGGGCAGGTGGTTTTGATCGATCATTTTTTGCAACTTTGAAAGCGCTTGATCGTGCCAAGGAAGGTTCATAATGTTGCTAATATTTGTTCAATTTGGGTGCTAGTATGTTCGCGCTCCTTGGAGGAGTCAATCAGCTTAATGCGTTCTGGATACTTTTCTGATCTGGCAATGTAGGCTTGCCTAACTCGCTCAAAAAAATCCTTTGCCTCTAGCTCAATGCGATCCTTCTCACCTCTAGACTCCACACGCGACATGCCAAGATCCACAGGAATATCCAAGAGTAGTGTCATGTCTGGGGTGAAATCTCCCAACACCCAGCGCTCCAAGTGTTCAATACGCTCAATATCCAACCCTCTGCCGCCACCTTGATAAGCATACGAAGCATCGGTAAAGCGATCGCTCAATACCCAATCACCTTTTTTCAATGCCGGAATAATCTTGTGATGAATGTGTTCGTTTCGAGCTGCAAACATGAGTAGCAATTCGCTATCACTATGCATTGGCTGGGTTTGGGTGCTAAGTAAAAGTTGGCGAATTTTTTCACCCAAATCGGTACCGCCCGGCTCTCGAGTTAAAACAACGTTAATACCTTTGGCTTGCAAATAGTCACAAATAAATTTTATTTGTGTACTTTTTCCGGCACCTTCAACGCCATCTATGGTAATAAATTTTCCTGTTTTCATAGGTTTTATTTTAGATGCTTCTTAATATTAATAAGGTGTTGTTTGTAAGTTTTTGCAAATGCATGTGTGCCATCTTTTTTAGATACAAAATACAAAAAATCAGATTTCAATGGTTGCGCTGCTGCCTTTAAAGATTCCAAGCCCACTGATCCAATTGGGCCAGGTGGCAAGCCTTTATGTCGATAAGTATTGTACGGACTCTTAAACCATAAATCTTGCTTGCTTAATTTTCCCGTATAAGCATCACCTAAAGCGTACACAACTGTCGGATCAGTTTGTAGACGCATACCTTTTTTTAAACGATTAATAAACACGCCTGCAATTTTTGCCTTTTCTGCATGATTAGCAGTCTCTTTTTCAACAAGAGATGCCAGTATTAATAATTGGTTTTTGTTTTTTAGTAGGTGATCTTTAGCTCTATTATCCCAAGCCTTGGATAATTTTTCTTGCAATAAAGCGTGCGATCTATTTAACACGCTCAGCACACTGTCTGCATAGTTAACCTGATAAGTATCTGGCCAAAATTGTCCGTCATACGGAGGCTTGGCATTTGTGTTTTGTAAGGTTTTCTCAAAAGAAAGTTTTGTTGTTAAGGCTTGGTGTTGACTTAGCATTTGAAAATACGTCTGTACGGTTTGACCCTCGACTAGGGTGATTTTCCGGGTGGCTACGTGAGCATTAGAAAAATCATCTAGCAAACTCAATACACTGGTATCAGGGGTCAGCTCATAATGGCCTGATTTTAATGTTTCGCTCGCCCCTAACACTTTTGCCGCCCACACCACAAACTGGCTTGAATTAACCAAACCATAACGCTTAAGATTATCAGCAGTAGAATAAATATTTGCTCCTTGGGGTAGCTGATAAACAGTCGGCTTGAGTATGTTTATTTTGTTTGCCCACATTGCCCAAGCCGTGAATAGTGATAAAAAAACAATAGCCCATATCTTTAAAGGATTTTTTTTAGGTTTTAATAAAGCCGAGTTACCGCGTTTTAATAGGTGCTGATTAAAAACCTCTATGAGTCGATCGGTAATCTGATGTTGTGAATATTTTTGCTCATTAATTTGACTAATCGGCCTAATACCCATCACACTATTACTAATAAACACTTCGTCACAAGCCAGCAACTCCGCAACACTTAAACAGCAGACTTCAACTGATAACCCTTGTTTTCTAGCTAGCTCGATAATCGCTTGGCGACGTGTACCCTCAATGCCACATTCGCTCAATCCTGGTGTTAGTAGCACGCCATTTTTAATAGCGAAAATATTACCTTGCGTAACAGAAACTACTTGGGCTTGCGGATCAAGCATAATACATTCTTGCGTTTTAAGATGGGTACGCGCAAGAATTTGCTCCAAGCGATTACAATGCTTAATTTCAGATAATAGCTGATTAGTAGCGTAACCACTATCGCACAAACTTAGCGTATAAGTCTGCGGCAAATCAGGCACACTAGAAACTATGATAATTCGAGTAGGAGCGATGGATTTATCATATCCATAACCTCTAGCACTTTCACCTCGAGAAAGAATAACCTTGACTACTGCTCTATCTAGTTTAGACATAGAGACCGCTTTAGCAATCTCTTTGGTTAATATTGAGCGGGAAATGGGGATAATTTTTAGACGCTTGGCGCCCTTTTCTAACCTTTGAAAATGCGCTTCAGCCAATAGTAATCTCTGGTCAACAGCCATACAAGTCTCAAACAATCCATCGCCAAATTGCACTAGGCGATTGAACACACTCAGTTTGGTTTGTTTTTTTCCGTTAATTAAGATGACATGACTCATGAGCAAGTATTATAATTCAGTGCACTTATAAAAGAACACTTATGAAAAAAACGCTTTATCAATTTGCCCATAATCTGACTGACAGTGCAAAAGATTTGGCGCCGATTGTACTGGTGATTGCTTTTTTTCAGATTTTTGTATTACAGAAACCCATCCCCAATATTGATAATATTATCATAGGCACAGGGTTCGTGCTCATTGGCCTATCTTTATTTATGCACGGACTTAAGCTTGGCCTATTTCCCATTGGTGAGATACTGGCCTTCTCCTTTGTTAAAAAAGGCTCTATCACTTGGCTATTGGCTTTTTCTTTTGCACTTGGATTTGGTGCAACCATTGCCGAACCCGATCTAATTGTCATGGCCAATGAGGCTGCAAAAGTAGCCCAGTTTGGCGGCATTATCACCACCGATGTTGAACTGCATCGTTATGCTCAAACCTTACGTTATACCGTTGCTATTGCTGTAGGACTTTCAGTGGTTATTGGTGTGATTAAAATTTTAAAAGGCTGGCCAATTCAGTATTTAATTATTAGCGGCTACTTATTAGTAATGGTTAGCACCACCCTGGCACCTGATTTTATCATTGGTATTGCTTATGATGCTGGCGGGGTAACCACTGGTCCAATTACCGTTCCCCTTTTAACCGCATTAGGTGTAGGTCTTAGTAGCAGTATTCGTGCCAGAAATCCGCTTATTGATGGCTTTGGTATGATCGCCATCGCCTCTCTATTACCTATTATTGCCATCATGTTATTTGGAATTTTTCAATGATGTCACTACCACATCACTTTGTTGAAACCTTCTGGGCAGTTTTACCTATTATTGCCATCCTATTTATTTTTCAAGTAGGCATCTTAAAGCAAAAAATTCCACATTTACAACGCATTGTTGTTGGCTTTATCTTGGTTTGGATCGGGCTAACTTTTTTAATTATTGGCCTAGAAAAAGCACTTTTCCCACTAGGTAAAATTATGGCAACGCAACTCACATCATCTGATTTGGTCAGTAATCCTAAAAACTGGTATGCTTATTATTGGGTTTATATTTTTGCCGGTTTTATTGGCTTTGCTACCACCATTGCTGAGCCCTCGCTCTTAGCGGTGGCCATTAAAGCAAATCAAGTATCGGGTGGATTTATCAAGGTTAAAGCTTTGCGTGTTACTGTGGCCATTGGTGTGGCCATTGGCATTGCACTTGGTAGCTTTAGAATTGTGACCGGACTTCCACTTCACTATTTTATTATTGGTGGCTATATCTTGGTTTTAATCCAAACTTATTTTTCACCAAAAAGCATTATTGCACTAGCCTATGATGCCGGTGGTGTAACCACTTCAATTGTTACCGTGCCCATTATTGCCGCACTAGGCCTTGGGCTTTCTAGTGCCATTGACGGTAGAAACCCACTAACCGATGGCTTTGGTCTAATTGCCTTTGCTTCACTTTTTCCCATTATGAGTGTACTTGCTTATGTACAAATTATTAATTTTTATAACCATGACAAACCCAATCAATAACAGGAGGCATTATGCATTTTAAATTGATTATCGCTTTTGTTGATAGCGACAAAACCGACAGAATTCTTGAGGCGGCTAGAGACAAAGGCGCCACAGGATCTACTATCATTTCTCAGGCCCGAGGAGAGGGTCTTAAACATACCAAAACATTTTTAGGATTGAGCCTGGAAACCCCTAGGGATGTATTACTATTACTTGTAGAGCAACATCTTTCTAGAGAAATACTAGAAAGTATCGCTCATGCAGGTGACTTTGAGAACAACTCCAAAGAAGGCATTGCTTTCCAGATAGACGTAGAAGACGCCGTTGGTGTTATGCATCAAATCCAGGCATTAGAACATACCGTAGAGGAGAAAATATAATGAGTAACAATACCCAAAAAAATACACCAACCTTTGTTAAAGATGTCATGTGGAAACAAGTTGATGTTGTTGATGGAAAAACCACCGTCGAACAAGCATTGGCTGACATGAAATTTAAGAAAACAAAGGTGCTTCTAGTTGAAAAATCTCATGATTATGATGAGTATGGCGTAGTTTTAATTGCAGACATTGCTTCTAAAGTGATTGCCAAAGATCGCGCATTAGACCGTGTTAATATTTATGAAATTATGAATAAGCCTGCAATGTCAGTTCACCCAGATATGGACATCCGTTACTGCGCCGAACTACTTACCCACTTTAATTTATCTAGATGCCCTGTGCTGGATAATGGTAAGGTTGTTGGCGTTATTAGCTTGACCAGTATTGTTTTTCATGGCTCAAGGGTTGTATAGCGATATATTTTCACCATTATGGGTGACTATGGTGCTAAAATCCTTAATTCATATCAAATATATTTAATTTAAAAAAGGAGATTAAAATGGGTGGAATTATTAGTTTAGTCAAATGGGTGTTGATCATCATTGGTGCAATTGCAACTTACTTCATGGTGTCATTACAAATACAGTATGGTGTCACCTCTAAGGTCATCAACGAAATGGTTTCTCCAAAACTACATCCTGAAGCAATGGCAAAAGTATACATGCCAATGACCAATACCTTGTTAGACACAAGTGATATTACCATGGCCTCTATTGTGCGTGTTAAAGTGGCTGACGATGTCTCAAATGAAGATGTCGAAGAAGCAATGGAAAGTATTGCAACTGCTGAAGGCATTCGTTCAGTTGGCATGTTGCCTTTATCTGAAATGGTTGAGTTGCAAACAGGTGAAAAGCAACGCTTCTTAAAAATCTACCAATACTGTTCTCCACGTACAGCGATGACCATGGTTGATCATTCAGATGCATTTTCGGCTTACCTACCTTGTCGTTTAGCACTCATTGAAGACAAAGACGGTCAGAGATGGTTGTACACATTAGACATGAACGCTATGATTTATGGTGGTGCACCATTGCCAGACTACCTACTAGAAAAAGCACTAGAAGTTAAGCGCGTTATTACAGCGATTCAAGATGGTGGCGCAGAAGGCGACTTCTAAATCCCTTTACAGAGTCAATTAAAAACCGCCCAATTGGGCGGTTTTTTTTGCTAAAAAATACCTGTAATTATTTGATATTGTTTTTAAAAATTTGGTATAGAATAACACCATGAATCCAATTTATCATCAACTAGAATTTGGCATCACTTGCATTGATACCGAACATATACGCAAAGATTTTGTCGCTGCTTATTTAATTGAACACAACGGGCGAGCAGCTTTTATTGATACAGGCTGTCATCTATCGGTGCCCGCACTACTCAACACTTTAAAAGAGAAAAATATAGCTACTGAAGCAGTTGATCATATCATCCTAACGCACATTCATCTTGATCATGCTGGTGGCGCGGGAGAATTAATCAAGCACCTGCCCAATGCAAATGTGTATGTACATGAGCGTGGTGCACAACATTTAATTGACCCTTCAAAATTACGCGCAGGCGTAATTGGTGTTTATGGTGAATTATTCTTTAAGCAATTTTTAGGCGATCTTATCCCCATCCCAGAAGACAGACTTATTATTGCAAAAGATAACGATCTTATTAATCTAGGTGGGCGAATACTGAAAATTATAGATACTCCTGGGCATGCCAGACACCATTTGTGTGTTTGGGATGAGCAGTCACAGGGAATCTTTTCTGGTGATACATTAGGGGTTAGCTATCGAGATTTTGACACCGAACAAGGTGAGTTAATTTTCCCACCAACCACGCCAGTACAATTTGATCCTGAAGCCTGGATTGAGACAATTAAAAAACTTATATCGCTCAAGCCAAAAACTGCTTATCTAACCCATTTTAATCAAATAGTTTTTACCGGGAAATCTGCTGACATGTTGATACAGCATATTGATGGCTTTGTAGCTATTGCTAAAAAATTAGCACACCAATCTAATCGCCATGCAGTTATTAAAGAAGCACTACTAGATTACCTATTAGAAATTGCCACCAAGCATGGCGTTACACTCGACAAAACAAAACAAATAAAACTCTTTAAAGGGGATCTGGAAATTTGTGCCCAAGGCTTGGGTGTTTGGCTAGATCGTAATTCGCCATAGTCAAGTCCTATGACGAAACCTAGTTAATAGTAAGAGCAACAGTAATCTGTGACTTCTTTTACTTTCAACTTAAAGCTTGAATCTTTTGGTACTTCAAATGATGAGCCCTTGACAAAGGTTTGCCACTCGATCTTACCTGGCAGTAGCACATCCATCTCACCAGCCTGAATTTCCATAAGCTCATTGTCATCTGTGCCAAACTCATAATCACCAGGCATCATAATGCCGAGTGTTTTCTTTGAGCCGTCAGCAAAAACAACCACTCGAGATGTCACCTTGCCATCAAAATAAATATTAGCTTCTTTTACTACAGTTACATTTTCAAAATTTGACATAATAATCCTTAAACTTGGTCTAGAATATATTGAGTTAATAGTGGCACAGGACGACCCGTTGCACCTTTTTTAGCACCACTCACCCAAGCGGTGCCCGCAATATCTAAATGTGCCCAGCGATATTTTTTGGTGTATCGTGCTAAGAAACACGCAGCCGTTACTGTGCCCGCCTCACGTCCGCCGATATTACCCATATCTGCAAAATTTGACTTTAATAATTCGTCATACTCATCATCAAGCGGCAGCTGCCAAGCGCTATCTAAAGAGACTTTTCCTGCTGTTAATAAATCGTCGGCTAGTTCTTGATCATTAGCCATTAATCCACAGTGATGTTTACCCAAAGCGACAATTACAGCGCCCGTCAAGGTTGCTGCATCAATCACCACTTCAGGGTTAAACTTCTCCACATAAGTTAGTGCATCACACAAAATCAGACGCCCCTCGGCATCTGTATTAAGAATTTCAATCGTTTGGCCCGACATGCTAGTAACTACGTCACCCGGCTTTGAAGCGTTATGCGCTGGCATATTCTCAACTGCCGGCACAACAATGGTTAAATTAATCTTGGGCTTTATTTCAGCAATAGCACGCATTGCACCAAGCACGGAAGCTGCACCACACATATCATATTTCATTTCATCCATGCCAGCACCAGGCTTCAGTGAAATGCCACCACTATCAAAAGTAACCCCTTTACCCACTAGTACAATTGGCTTAGAGTCGCCATCACCTCGGTAACTCAAGCTGATTAACTTAGGTGCCTCAATAGAGCCTTTAGAGACAGATAACAAAGACCCCATACCTAATTTTCTCATATCGGCCTCTTCGAGCACCTCACAGTCAAGATTAAACTCATTGGCTAATTCTTGCGCCGTCTGTGCTAGATAAGTTGGTGTGCAGATATTAGGTGGCAAGTCACCCAAATGACGTGTCAGTCTCATTCCACTAGCAATAGATCGACCTTGTAGGAGTTCGTGCGCATCATTATATGTAGACTGAATAGCAATATTTTCAAGCGGATCGTCTTGCCCTTGTACACCCACTTGCTGGACTTTATAGCCTGAATCCTTTAATACTCTTGCAGACATTCTATGCCTCCAGCCTTGATCAAAACCCTCGATCTCAACTTGCTCGATCATCGCACTCTTTGCCTGGGTCGAGTTAAGTATAGCGCTTGCTGAGGTCAGTGCTTTAATGTAGTTTTTAGCAGAATTAGGCAGCTCGCCTAAGCCTACAACTAACACTTGCTTAGCCTTAAAACCTTTAACTAGGCTGAGTAATAATGTTGATCCAGGCTTTGACTCAAAGTGATTTAATTTAATCAATTGCTGAACGTTGTCATCAGCAAAATCGATCTTTGAATTGGCAAAAACAACCACCATATCACCGTCAAACTTTTGTATCTGCGTATTGATTAATGAAAATTCCACATTACTTCCTAAATAAAAAATATAATGGCGATATTCTACCTAAAAAGGTAAAATTTATTCATTTTTCCCTTATATTTTTATCATGATTAAATCTTTATTTCTAATTATTGCTCTACTATCCAACTCCTCACACGCAAGCAAAGAGGATGTTATTCAACAATTAAGCCGTTTTTTTGGGGAGATTGATAAGCAAGATATCGTTGCCTCACCTTTTAAAGGTGTATACGAGGTTATTACTTACAATCCTATTGATTCGATGCTGGTTTCTGAGGATGGCAAGTATTTGATTCAAGGGGATGTTGTTGATTTAACCAGTAGAAGCTTAATTCAAAAAAGTGCTAAAGTTAAAAATCTAAAATCATCACTCATCAATGCCATTAACGATGAAGATAAAATCATTTATCAGGCCGGTAATGAAAATTACGTTGTGCATGTTTTTACCGATATTGATTGCCCATTCTGCAAAAAACTTCATCTTGAAATAGATGAGATGAATGATTTAGGTATCACTGTTAAATATCTCGCTGCACCCCTTGCCTCCTTACATCCTAGAGCCCAAGGAAAAATGCAGAAAATTTGGTGTGCTGATGATAGAAAACAAGCCATGAATGAGTACATTCAGAGTAAAGATGTGCCTGATGTCAAAGCATGTGACAACCCAGTTGCCCAGCAATTAGCAATCTCTCAGCAATTAGGCGTGACTGGAACACCTGCAATTTTCTTATCTGATGGCACACATCTACCGGGATATCTACCTGCAAATAAATTGCTCAGAAAAATACAAGAAACCCTTGGAAAATAATACGCGCCTCGTTGCGCTGGATGCAATTTGCTCAGTTGTTCTAGATAAGCGATCTTTATCTTCATTTGAGTACCCAAATCCAGATGATGCGCTAGCCAAATCTCTGGTGTTTGGCACTATTCGTTTTTATCATCAGCTTAATGATATTGTTACCGATCTTCTTAACCATTCTTTGGAAAAAGATGACTTGGACATTCACTGCCTAATGCTATTGGGCGCTTATCAAATTCTGTATTCAAAAGTTGCTATTCACGCCAGTATCTTTGAAACAGTTGATACGCTTAATTTTTTAGATAAAACTTGGGCCAAAGGTTTGGTGAATGCCATCTTAAGACAAATTGATCGTGACAAGAATGCATTACTCAAGCAAACTCACTACTCACACCCAACTTGGATGGTGAAAAAAATCAAACAAAATTACCCTGATGATTTTCAACAGATTTTTACACAAAATAACACCCAAGCGCCAATGACGCTTCGTGTTCACCCTAAATTTTCAGCTGAAGACTATCAGCAAAGTCTCGCTAATGAGAACATCCAATCAAGCAAACTAGATGTCGCCCCTCAAGCGTTAGTTCTGGATAAACCAGCTAGTGTTTACAGCTTGCCAGATTTTGACAGTGGCGCCTGCTACGTACAAGATGGATCCGCCCAACTGGCAGCGAGCTTATTAACGCCACAAGGCTCAGATAGAATATTAGACGCCTGTTGTGCGCCTGGTGGAAAAACAACTCACTTACACGAGCTAGCGCCCGATTCTAGCATTGTGGCACTTGATAGCGATTCAGAGCGTCTGGAAAGAGTTGAGCAAAATATCCAGCGCTTTAATATTAAAAATATTGAAATCATTGAGGGTAATGCCCAGCAACAAGATTGGTGGAATGGTGAATTATTTGACAAAATCCTGCTCGATGCACCGTGCTCAGCCACCGGTGTTATTCGCAGACACCCAGATATAAAACTTTTAAGAAAACCGAAAGACATTAAAAATTTAGTCAGCCTTCAGGCGCAAATACTTGCCAACCTTTGGCAGATGCTCAAACCAGGTGGCGTGCTTTTATATGCCACTTGCTCGATTCTAAAAGCTGAAAATGAGGAGCAAATTACTCAATTTTTAGAATCACATCAAGATGCTGAAGAAATTAAAATTAATCTAGATTGGGGTATCGATACCAGCGTTGGCAGACAACAACTCCCAAGCCATAATTTTGACGGGTTTTATTATGCCAAGCTACAAAAACGGGTAGAATAATCTGGTCTTTAATACCAAAGACATAATAACTCTCGGGGGAGAAACATGAAAAAAATACTATTAAGTATTGCAACGCTATTGTTTGTATTTAGCGCACAAGCAGCTAATCCAAAATACGTTATCCAAGTTAGTACGGACGACGCCAGAACGCAAAAAATCGTTCTAAACAATGCCGCTAATTTACAAAAATACTACGGCGCTGATAAAGTCGATGTTGAAATTGTAGCTTACGGCCCTGGGTTAGGCATTTTAACAACGGGCAACAAAAACGCCAGTCGTGTTGAAAAAATGGCGATGACCGATATCACGTTTAGCGCTTGTCAAAACACCATGAACGGCTTCAAGAAAAAGAAAGGTCACTTTCCAAAACTAACTGATGGCGTTAGTATTACACCTTCTGGTGTAGTTCGTATTGGCGAATTGCAACAACAAGGCTATTCTTATATTCGACCTTAGCTGAAAATTAACTCAATAAAAAAGGCGCTAAAGACGCCTTTTTTATTGTCTATTTATTTCTCTAAAGCAATATCTAACACTTCATCAATCCATTTAACTTTAATGACGTTCAGCTTGCCTTTGATTTTATCTGGCACCTCTGAAAGCTCACGCTCATTATCATCCGGAATAATGACAGTTTTAATGCCGCCACGAAGGGCTGCCAACATTTTTTCTTTTAAGCCGCCAATTGGGGTGATTTCGCCCCTGAGGGTTATCTCACCTGTCATGGCCACGTCTGCTTTAACTTTGCGCCCTGTGAGTACAGACACTAGCGCCGTGCACATTGCTGCACCGGCACTTGGGCCATCTTTAGGGGTGGAGCCATCAGGAACGTGAATATGGATATCCAACTTCTCCTGGAAATCGTTTGCAATACCTAGTTCTTTAGCACGAGTACGAGTAACACTCATCGCTGCTTGGATTGATTCTTTCATCACGTCACCGAGCTGGCCTGTGTAATTAAGCTTGCCTTTGCCTTTATAAGCAGTCGCCTCAATGGTAAGTAAATCACCACCGACTGAAGTCCAAGCAAGACCTGTTACTTCGCCCACTTGATTATTCTCTTCGGCCAAACCAAAACGATGTTTTTTAACACCTAAGTATTTTTCTAAATTTTTATCGGTAATCGTGGCTTTGGTTTTGCGCTTCTTAAGCACCACTTCTTTCACCACTTTTCGACAAATAGTGCTAATGGTTCTATTCAGACCACGCACACCGGCTTCACGCGTGTAGTAACGAATGATATTTAATATGGCTGAATCTTTAAAGCTAATCTCACCAGCTTTAACACCGTTGCTATCCATTGCTTGTTTAATTAAATGACACTTAGCAATTTGCACTTTTTCGTCTTCGGTGTAGCCAGAAAGCTCAATAATCTCCATTCGATCTAACAATGGCTGTGGCAAATCAAGTGAGTTAGCAGTAGCCACAAACATCACCTGAGAAAGGTCGTAGTCCACTTCTAGATAATGATCGTTAAAGGTATGATTTTGCTCTGGGTCTAGCACTTCAAGCATCGCCGATGAAGGATCGCCGCGATAATCACTGGCCATTTTTTCAATTTCATCGAGTAAAAACAAAGGATTTTTAACCTTTACTTTTTGCATTTTTTGTACGATAGAGCCCGGCATGGCACCAATATAAGTACGTCTATGGCCACGAATCTCCGCTTCATCACGAACACCACCTAATGCCATGCGCACGTATTTACGATTAACCGCTTTGGCAATTGATTCACCCAATGAGGTTTTACCCACACCTGGAGGACCTACTAAACACAAAATGTTTGCCTTGTTGTGAGTAACGCGAGTTTGCACAGCCAAGTGTTCAAGAATGCGCTCTTTTACTTTGTCTAGTCCGTAATGATCATCATCAAGAATTTTTTGTGCTTTTTTAAGATCCTTGTTGATAATGGTTTTCTTTTTCCAAGGAACGTCACACAAATTCTCAATATAGGTGCGAATAATTGATGCATCTGAAGATTGTGATGACATGCGTGATAGTTTTTTGAGTTCGCTCTGAGCTTTTTCTTTAGCAGCTTTAGGCATTTTTGCCTTATTAATACTTAACTGTAAATCTTCAATTTCATTTTCATCTTCAGCTTGACCCAACTCTTTTTGGATGGACTTCATTTGCTCATTCAAATAATAATCACGCTGATTGGATTCCATTTGCTTGCGAACACGAGATTGGATTTTATGCTCAGTATCTAGCACTTCAATTTCACTTTGAATAACTGCTAGAATTTTGTCCAGTCTATCCTGGGCATTGTCACCGCCCAATAACTCTTGTTTTTCTGAAACCTTGAGCGCTAAATTGGCAATAATAACGTCACTGAAACGCTCAACATCACTCACATCTTTAAGCATTTTTAACACTTCTTCAGGAATTTTCTTATTAAGCTTTATGTATTTCTCGAAACTTTCTAACGCCAACCTCATCATCGCCTTCACTTCGGTTGCGTTATCTTCTTCCAGAATTAAGTCACTTAGGCGAACTTCACTATAGTCTTCCAGTTCAACAATCGCCTCAACTTTAGCACGTTTAACCCCTTCAACCAAAACCTTAATCGTACCATCTGGCAATTTCAGCATTTGTAAAATGGTGGCTAGAGTTCCCACCTCATGTAAATCATTAAACTGTGGATTTTCAACCTTGTCATCTTTTTGAGTAACTAAGAAAATGTATTTGTTGCCACCCATTGCTTGAGTAATGGCATTAACCGAGGTTTTTCTGCCAACAAATAATGGCATAACTGTGTGCGGGAATACTACTACATCTCTAAGAGGTAATAATGGAACGCTTTCAAGTTTTAAATCGATCTCTTCTACTTCTGGCTTTGTTCCCATAACAACTTAACACCTTTCTTGTTTAATAATTTAGATAGATAGTGGTGAGTGACGTTAATTTCAAGTATCCACTGCCCGTAATCATCCACCTTTTCGTTGTGGATATAGCCAATATTATGAATTTCACTACGAATATAAGCACTTTTCACATCTAACTCTATTTTGGCTCGAGTCATCATACCACTCAGCTGCTCTGCGAGCGCTTGATATAATAAATCAACCCCTTCTCCGGTTTGGCTAGAAATCCAAACTCGATACACCCTGCCAGACTCATCTCGATCTAGACGCGGCACAAAATTTTCCAAGCAATCGATTTTATTCATGACCAAAATTGTTGGAATTTTACCGGCACCAATTTCTTCAATAATTTCGTTAACTTGGTCGATTTTCTCAATATTGTATTCATCTGCTGCATCAACAACATGAAGAAGCACATTAGAGCGCTTAGTTTCCTCCAAAGTTGATTTAAAAGCATCAACAAGGTCATGTGGCAAGTCTTGAATAAAACCTACTGTATCGGCTATGACCGCCTCCCCTGAAGCGGGCAAAATAACACGCCTAATAGTAGAGTCTAAAGTTGCAAATAATTGATCATGGGCAAATACCTTAGCATCAGTTAAAGTATTAAATAAAGTGGATTTTCCCGCATTGGTATAGCCAGCCAGAGCAATCATAGGGAGTTCATTTTTAGTACGTGATTTTCGGCCCAAATCTCTCTGTTTATGCACCTTGTCTAAACGCTTGGTAATATTTTTAATACGCACTGCGATCAAGCGTTTATCGGTTTCTAGTTGCGTTTCACCAGGGCCACGCATACCAATACCGCCTTTTTGTCTTTCTAGGTGAGTCCAACCACGTACTAAACGTGTCGATAAGTGCCTGAGCTGCGCAAGCTCAACTTGTAATTTACCTTCAAATGAGCTTGCTCTGAGCGCGAAAATATCCAGAATAAGGCCGGTGCGATCCATCACTTGACACTGCAAGGTTTTTTCTAAATTTCGCTCTTGGGATGGGGTTAACTCGGGTGAAAAAATCACTAAATCTAGCTCTAAATCTTGCACCATTTGAGCAATTTCATCCACCTTTCCAGTGCCAATAAAATATTGAGCGAGCGTTGTATTGCGATTAACTTGGATGGTTTTAACAATCTTCAAACCCGAGGATTGAGCTAATTCTTTAAACTCTGACTTAGCATTGTGAATGTTTCGAGTGCTTGGTAATTCAACATACACCAACAAGGTGCGCTCACCTTGCCCTACTGCATCTTTTTGACGGTCAAATAATTCCAACGATAAAACCTAACTGGCTTTTTTATCTGATATTGATTTTTTCTCAGATTTATAAACGATAAGTGGCTCTTTGTCTTTTTCTACCACGCTTTTATCAATCACCACTTCAGCAACATCTTTTAGAGAAGGTAGCTCAAACATAGTATCTAATAACAAGTCTTCCAAAATTGAACGCAAGCCACGAGCACCTGTTTTGCGCTTAATGGCTAATTTTGCAATAGCAAGCAACGAGGCTTTTCTGAAGGTTAATTTAACCGACTCTAGCTTGAAAATCTCTTGGAATTGCTTAACGACTGAATTTTTCGGCTGGGTTAGAATTTGCACTAATGCCGCTTCATCCAGCTCACCTAAAGCAGTTTGTACAGGCAATCTGCCAACCAACTCTGGAATTAGGCCAAACTTAATTAAATCTTCTGGCTGAATTAAATCAAATAAATCTGTGAGTGTTTTCTTTTCGTTGTTATCTTTAACGGCTGCAGCAAAACCTATGCCTGTTACCTTCTCAACGCGCCTATTGATAATAGCATCCAAGCCATCAAACGCACCACCACAAATAAACAAAATCTTTGAAGTATCAACATCAATGGTTTCTTGATTAGGATGCTTACGCCCACCTTGTGGTGGCACAGAGGCAACTGTACCCTCGATGAGTTTAAGCATAGCCTGCTGAACACCTTCACCTGAAACATCACGAGTAATAGATGGCGAATCAGAACGTCGCGAGATTTTATCAATCTCGTCTATAAAAATAATACCGCGCTCTGCACGCTCTGGATCAAAATCACATTTTGATAATAGATTTTTAATGACATTCTCAACATCATCACCTACATAACCAGCCTCAGTTAACGTTGTTGCATCGGCCACAGTAAAAGGTACATCTAGGATACGTGCTAACGTTTGTGCCAATAAAGTCTTACCAGACCCTGTTGGCCCAATCATTAAGATATTAGACTTATCTAACTCGACATCATTGGCAATGTAGTCATTTTTTAGACGCTTATAGTGATTATAAACCGCCACTGACAAGACTTTCTTAGCATGATCTTGTCCAATGACATAATCATTTAGAAAATCACGAAGCTGTATAGGGGTGTAGTCCCAATCCTTATAATCCTCAGTTACCTTTTGAATGGCTTGCTGTTCAATTAAGTCATGACAAGTTTCAATACATTCGTTACAAATATAGACACCTGGTCCGGCAATTAAACGCTCGACTTCAGATTTTTCCTTGCCGCAAAATGAACAAGAGAGTTCTTTTTTATCGTCTTCTATCATGCTTAGCGCTTGTCCAGCACTTGATCAATAAGACCATATTTAGCTGAATCTTCAGCTGACATAAAGTTGTCTCTATCTGTATCTTTTTGAATAGACTTCAAGCTTTGCCCAGTATGAGTTTTTAAGATGGTATTGAGCTTTTCTCTCACGGTTAAAATCTCTTGAGCGTGAATATCGATATCACTTGCTTGACCAGAAAACCCGCCTAATGGCTGGTGAATCATCATCCTTGCGTGTGGCAATGCAAAGCGCTTATCTTTAGCACCCGCCGTTAACAATAGTGCGCCCATTGACGCAGCTTGACCAATACACAAGGTAGATACGTCTGGCTTAATAAATTGCATGGTATCGTAAATTGCTAATCCAGCACTAACCGAGCCACCTGGTGAATTAATATATAAATGAATATCTTTATCCGGGTTCTCAGACTCTAAAAATAGCAACTGAGCCACTACCACATTCGCCATGTAGTCTTCAACTGGGCCAACCAAAAATATAATACGTTCTTTTAAAAGGCGTGAATAAATATCATACGACCTTTCGCCTCGGGCAGATTGCTCCACCACCATTGGTATTTGATTCAGGTTGTTGATATCCATTTAGGCTTGCTCGGTAATCTCTGTAAATTTCTTTTTAACTGTTTTAATTTTGGCGTCTTCTAAAATTTTATCTTGCACCATTTTTTCAACAATCATCAGCTCGACGCTTGATTTTCTTGAAACATCTTGGTTGTAATAGTCAACCATTTGCTGTGCATTTTCACCATAAGCTTGTGACATCTCTTGAATTCTAGCGTCAATTTGCTCCATGCTTGCTTGCATTTGATTGTCGCTGGCAATTTGTCCAACTAACAAACCAAGTTTAACACGACGCTCTGCTTCGTCATTAAATAATGAAGCTGGCATATCTGCTTGAGGCGTCTGGCCTTGTTGTTGCATACGCTCTTGCATTTCAGCTAGTAAGTTTTGTGCTTCACCATCGATACTACCTTGAGGTACATCAAATTTATTTGCTGCTGCTAAAGCATTAAATAGTGAATCTTTATTAATCTGATCAATACGCCCGTCAATCTCTGTGCGCATTTGTTCTTTCATGCTAACCAACAAAGCATCCATGTCTTTTTCGCCAAATTTCTTAGCAAATTCTGCATCTAGCTTAGGCTCTTTTGGAGAGCCTACTTCATTAATTGTAATGTTAAATTTAACAGGCTTGCCTGCTAAATGTGTTGCGTGATAATCTTCAGGGAAATTCACATCAAGATCAACAGTTTTTCCAGCAGCAACATCCGTAATACTTTCTTCAAAGCCAGGAATCATAGTGCCTTTACCAATGACTAATTTAAAATCTTTAGCTTCACCACCTTCAAACGTCTCGCCATCAATCGTACCCACAAAATCCATGGCTACACGATCACCCTCTTTAGACTTGCGCTTAACTGTTTTAAATTCGATCAGCTGCTCTTGCAAACCATTAAGTGTTCTTTCTTCATCAGCTTTAGTAATATCAACCTTAACCTGCTCAACCTCTAACTTAGAGAAGTCTGCAATCTTAACCTCTGGAAATACTTCAAATTCAACTGTGTAAGAAAAATTATCCTCGCCTTCTGCGTCAACTTTGCTAACTGATGGACGCGCTGCAGGTGTTACTTTTGCTTCAGTTAATGCGTCAACTAATGTCTCATTTACGATTTCATTTACCGCATCAGATTTGGCGTTATCTCCAAAGCGCTGCTTTACCATTGAGACAGGAACTTTGCCTTTTCTAAAACCGTCAATGCTCACTTGAGAAGCCATCGTCTTTAAGATTTTGTCAACCTTTTGGTTAAAAGTATCAATTGATACATCTACTGTTAATGATCTTTTTAGACCTTCTAATGTTTCTAGTGAAGTTTTCATGCGTATTAAATCCGTCTCTTTGTTTATATAAAACGCTCAATTATACCTAAATTGCAGACAATAAAAAAGGCAGTAAATACTGCCTTTTCTAGATTTAAACAAAGTCTTTAATGCAAGCCAGAAATATACTGAGATAGTGCCTCGATTTCTGCATTAGTCAAATCCTTAGTAAACTCAATCATCATTTTGTAATCATCGTTAGTTCTAGCAGGTGTTTTTGCTTCTGTTTGCGTATTGATAGAAACTTGACGAAAATCTTTTAATTGCTTAGACGTGTAGGCAGTATGCTGAGAAGCAAGTGCTGGGAAGCCTGCTGATGGAATGCCGGCACCTTGAGGACCATGACAAGCCATACAAGCAACAATCCCTCTTTCTTTGTCGCCACCACGATATAGTTTTTCACCGAGTGCAATATTTGCAGCCTTACTAGTAACACCTTGGGCAATAACTTGCTTAGAGAAATAAGCCGATAAATTTGCCATGTCTTCTGCTGTTAACGCAGCAACAATGCCTGCCATTAAGCCGTCTTGACGCTTATTTGTTTTAAAATCTTGAAGCTGTTTAAGAAGATAACGCTCACCTTGTCCTGCCAACTTTGGAAAATTTGGTACCATTGAATTACCATTGGCGCCATGACATGCAGTACAGGTTGCAGATTTAACCTTGCCTTTAGCTGCGTCACCCGCAGCAGAAGTGTGAGTGGAAACAAAGGCTAATGCCGCTACAAAGATCAAAGCTAATTTATTCATAATAATGCGTCTCTTTTTTTAGAAAAAAATAAGCCGATATTATACGTTAATATCGGCTTATTAAAATTACGAAATGCACCTCAAGGATGCTAAGTAATTTATTGTCCTGCTAGATAGTCAGCAATTGCTTGCTCTTGACCAGCCGCCATTGGCGCCATTGCATTCATTGTAGGATCTACACGTGTGCCTGATTGAAAGTCTTTTAACTCTTTCACAACATCAAGATCTGGACGTGCTGATTTGGCTAATGATGGGTAAGTTGGAATTGCTGACTTACCACCTGCACCATGACAACCAGAACAACCTAATGCATCAAATGAATTTGCCTGAACTGTGCCCATTGCCATTGTAGCTGCAGCTACTAATAAAACCTTTCTCATTACTCTCTCCTTATTTTTTAATAATATAAAATAGTAAGTAGTTCAAAGACCACTAATTTTCGATTATACACAGTTTTAACAAATGCGTAAACACTACCACCAAGCCAAATTCCTACTCTCATGCCCTTCTTTAAAGGGCTGTCCACCTGACGAAGGTTTTGAAGTTATCTTTGCCGGAAGATCCAATGCAGGCAAGTCAAGCTCAATTAATACCCTTACCATGCAAAATAAATTAGCCAAAGTTTCTCGTACACCGGGGCGCACTCAGCATTTGGTATTTTTTGAGCTGGATAAAGATAGACGTTTGGTGGATTTGCCAGGCTATGGCTACGCCAAAGTACCAGATCATGTTAAAAAACAGTGGCATCTGGATATGAGCGAGTATTTCGACAAGCGTGATTGTCTGCGTGGCGCTGTCTTAGTGATGGATGTACGTCATCCACTCAAGCCTTTTGATAAAATGATGTTAGAGTGGTGTGTTAGTATCAATCTACCCACACAAATTATCTTAACCAAGGCTGACAAACTTAAAAAAGGTGCAGCAGCCAATACCTATCAACAAATTAAAAAAGAGATTAAAAACCATCCTTATGTAGATGTTCAGCTTTTCTCCAGCCTTAAAAAACAAGGACTGGATGAACTCTGGGGCCGACTTGACACTTTTTTTGGCTACATCGACTAAATGGATATTGATGCTGACCTGAGCCATATTGCCACAACAGATACCATTGTTGTTGCTAACAATCGCCAAGTTCTAGCTTTTAAACACACTTTTTCAAAGCGACACCCCCTTGTACAATTGCCAAATATCTTATCTTGGCAACAGTATCTTCAGTATTATTGGAAGTCGCAGCATGTTCATAGCGCTCTACGACTAATTGATGCTACTGAACAGCGTTATTTAATTGAGTCCTCACTTAAACAATTTGAGCAATCTTGCCACGCACAACTCATTAATGAAGTCATTAAAAACTATGACTACTGTGCTAATCATTTAATTACTTTGGATATTTTGATTCAGTCTAAAGTGCAAATTTGCGAAGTTTTTGCCAATTGGATCAAGCACTACCAGCAAGTTAAGCGTAATTTAAATTTAATCGATATCAATGACATACCTGCGCTTATATTGGAAGATACCAGCACCTTTCAATCGCCTTATATCTATGGTTTTAAAACACTAACACCAATACAAAATAAAATATTTGGCATGCTTGATCATCATGTTATTCATGCTCAGTACACACATAAAACCGAGCAAAAGTGCTTTGACACTACGCTAGATGAAATCAAAGCGGCAGCTCTTTGGGCAAAACAACAACAAGACGAAAACCCTAATCAGTCGATTGCTATTGTTTGCCCTCAATTAAGCGAGCTTCAATATCAGCTTAGTTCGATTTTTGATCAAACGTTTAATAATTTATTAGTAGAAACAGGGCGAAAATCTTACAATATTTCCCTGGGATTAGCCCTATCTCAATATACGCTCATCCAAGACCTACTCAATCTACTCGAGCTAAATGAGCAACTAAAAACTGACAGTATTAATACCAAGCTTTTTAATCAAGTCATTATCAGCGTTTATATTCAAGGCTATCAACTTGAGCGCAGTGCGCGACATCTCCTGGCTAATCATGCATTATCCTTATCACTAGAATCTTTTCAACTAGAGCACATACAAGAGGCTTTAGACCAATGTCCAATCCTATTGGCAATGATTAAAACCAACAAAAATCATGCGCTAATAACCCAATTATTAAGCGAGCACTTGCTAAGCTTTAACGCAACACTTAGCCACTGGGGATTTGCGACAGACCGACAACTAAGTAGTAGTGAGTATCAACTATTCAATAAGTATATAAACAGTGCGTTAAAGCTTAACAACCTCTCGCTACATCATAAAAAATGTTCTGAGAAAAAAGCACTTCAACTACTCAAAGATATCACTAATCAAGTTGTCTTTCAGGCTCAATCAGGTAAGGCTAGTATTCAGATTATTGGCTCTTTAGAGGCAGAAGGCCTGCATTTTGACCAAGCCTGGGTACTGGGAATGACGCATGATTTCCTGCCCGCCAATCTAAATTCACCGAGATTTATCAGCACAGATCTTGCTATCCACCATCAAATTCCACATAGTAGTTACGAGTTAATTCAAACCGATGCACAAAATACACTAAACAACTTACGCTCACTATCAAGTCAGGTAGTTTTTTCCTATGCGAAGTCACACCTAGGACTGGAACAATTGCCTTCGCCTTTAGTGCACTTTGAGGATGATAGCATTTGTCAGCCAGATACTAAGACAACCCCCCATTTAACTGAATCTATTCACGATGAAGTCACGACCAAATTCACACACAACGAGGTTAAATCTGGCGTTAATTTACTCAAAAATCAAATGGCTTGCGCCTTTAAAGGATTTGCACATCGACTGAATTTAACACACTATGATGATCCACATATTGGCCTTGATAGGCGTGAACAAGGCAATGCTATTCATAATGCTTTGCACTATCTCTATCAGGAAGTTGAAACCAAAGAGGCACTATTGCAACTAGACCCAGATGAGCTTAAAACATTGATTGATCAAAAAGTTTATTCGGCGCTCAAACGTCACGACAATTCTGGCTATAAAGCCATTGAAAAAATTAGACTGGCACAACTATTACATAAATTTGTCAAAACTGACAAAGATCGAGAGAATTTTCGGGTGCTGGCCACCGAGCAAAGTATTCGGGTGGATATTGCCGGGCTAAGCTTCAATACACGCCTTGATCGCTTAGATCAAATGGAAAATGGCGACCACATTGTGTTTGACTACAAAACAGGTGATACCTCAACTGCTAAATGGTGCTCGACAGATATTGCCGAGCCACAATTACCTATTTATAGCGTAACTAACCACACACAAGGCGCTGCTTTTATTGAGCTTAATTCGAGTGGTGTCAGCTTTAAAGGCTTGTCTAAAGACCCTGACTCCCTACCAAAACAATCCACCAGAAAAGGTAAATGTCTTGAATGGGATGAGCAGCTAATTAGCTGGGAAAATCGATTAGACCAAGCGAGCCAGGCATTTCAATCAGGACAGGCGCAAGTCCTGCCGAACAAAACAGCTTGTGATTATTGTGAATTTGATTTACTTTGTCGTATTCAAAAATAATGCAATAATCGCTTTTTTCTCATCGACAATCGCTTGAGCGATATTCACCTTATCCAGTGAAGCAATATCAATTGAACTCAACTGATCTTTAAGCTTGATAATTGCACCAACTTCAACTGATAATAATTGAAAAACATTAAGTAAATCTTCGAATCGATCTTTACGCCTGAGCGCATCAGTCTTAGCGAAAAATTCATAAATTGCATCCTCTGTTTGCTCATCAAATAATTTAACAAATGAGTAAAACTGGGCACTTAGCCTGGCTAATTGCTCATATTGCTTAGGTGCCTTTAGTTGTTGGCACAGCTTAACAACATCGCCCGGGCTTTCGTTAACCAGCCAAAGACAAAACTTCAAATGCGCTTGATTGGTCTTTAGTCCATCTAAAAACTCAAATTGATTTTCATGGCTTGAATGTTGCTTAGTTGATAATGGCGTAAACACACGATCATAGGCGCCACATGCCGCTAATACTTTAAAAAAAGCAGAAGGTGTGGCATAACAGAGTGATTTTTCCAATTCTTTAAAAACACGCTCAGGAGTAAGCGCATCCACCTCACCTGAAACAACCATAGTCTTCATCAGCTGATGCGTTTCGTGCGCTACCTTAAAGCCAAAAGGTTTGAACCGTGCTGCAAAGCGAGCAACCCGCAGCACACGCACTGGATCTTCACTAAACGCATTAGAAACATGACGTAATAAGCCATTATTCAAATCAGACTGTCCGTCAAATGGATCAAACAACTCATCACTATTGCGCACATCTTGAGCAATAGCATTAATGGTTAGATCACGGCGAGATAGATCCTGTTCAAGGGTTACCGCTTTTGAGGTATCAAATTTAAAACCCTTGTAACCTTTCCCAACTTTACGCTCAAGCCTGGCAAGTGCATATTCTTCTTGTGTACCAGGATGTAAAAAGACTGGAAATTCTTTACCCACTTGGCGATAACCCAAATCCAACATTTCCTCAGGTGAAGCGCCAACCACCACCCAATCTTTCTCAGTATCGTCATTTGCGACACCTAATAGATGATCACGCACCGCACCGCCAACTAAATAAACTTTCATACTTATGGGAAGAATTTTATTAATTCTCATATAATACACGAATGGATTTAGATAACTTAACGCCCGAACAGTTTAGAGTTACACAACAGTGTGGCACCGAAGCACCCTTTTCGGGTGAATACGTTAGCCATCATGAACTGGGCAACTATGTGTGTGTTTGTTGTGGTCAAATACTCTTTTCATCGGCCACTAAATTTGACTCCGGTACAGGCTGGCCGAGCTTTTACGATATTGCCAAGGCTGACAGTATCACTCTAATTGCAGACAATACACACGGTATGGTGCGTACTGAAGTTAGCTGCAAAAAATGTGATGCCCATCTTGGCCATGTATTTTCAGACGGCCCTGCACCTACTGGCCAACGCTACTGTATTAATTCAGCTTCACTAGGATTTAAAAAAACATAATGCATATTCATATTCTTGGTATAGCTGGCACCTTTATGGGCTCACTCGCTCTAATTGCCAGACAGCTTGGGCACAGAGTTACTGGCCAAGATCAAGGTGTATACCCACCCATGAGCACTCAGCTTGACGAACAAAATATTAAGTACACGCACGGCTACCATCTAGCCGACATGCCTAAGGCTGATATATTCATTATTGGCAATGCATTGTCACGAGGAAATGAGTGTGTTGAAGAGATTCTTAGCAAACAATACACTTATACGTCAGGTGCGCAGTGGCTGAGTGAAAACGTACTACGTGATAAGTGGGTATTAGCCATCTCTGGTACTCATGGCAAAACCACCACCGCTAGTATGCTGGCCCACATTCTTGAATATTCCGGCTACAATCCTAGCTTTTTAATTGGTGGTGTGGTCGAAGACTTTGGCGTCTCATCACGACTCACTGATTCAAACTTTTTTGTCATTGAGGCAGATGAATACGACACTGCTTTTTTTGATAAACGCTCGAAATTTGTCCATTACCATCCAAAAACTTTGGTGATTAATAATCTTGAGTTTGATCATGCTGATATTTTTGACTCAATCAAAGACATTCAAAAACAATTTCATCATCTTATTCGAACCATCCCTAGCGATGGATTAATTCTTTCCCCAGAAAATCAACAAGCGATTAATGAAGTGCTTGAGCAAGGTCTTTGGTCTGCCCAAAAGATCATACCTACTGAGCAATTACACATCACTGATATGGGCACAAGTTTTAAAGTGGAAAGTGCACAAGTAGATTGGCACTTGCTCGGTGAGCACAATATGCAAAACGGCTTAAGTGCAATCTATGCCGCTCACCATGTTGGCGTACCTTTTAAGGTTGCTTGCGAAGCGCTAAATCAATTTAAAGGAGTTAAGCGGCGTTTAGAGCTTAAACATCAAACGGATAAATTTACCCTTTATGACGACTTTGCCCATCACCCGAGTGCCATTCAAACAACACTATCAGGCTTGCGCAACAAAGTGGGTAGAGCACCTATTATCGCCATTGTAGAGCTTAGATCTAACACCATGAAATCTGGCGTACACCAGCAAACATTGGTTGATGCACTAAAAGAAGCCGATCAAGTCTTTATTCTTAGACCTTCAAATAGCGACTGGAATATTGACACCTTATTCAAAGATTACAATCTATTTAACTCTGTTGATGAGCTGGTTGATTCGCTCAGTCGTCTTCAGCAAGGCCACTTGGTGGTCATGTCAAATGGTAGTTTTGATGATATTTTTAACAAACTAATTAAAAACCTATGAAACCAATTGCAATCGCTCTAACTGGCGCATCGGGTATGCCGTATGCACTCACTCTGCTTAAAGAACTTGTTAAAACTCAAGAGCTTATTTATGTAATGATTTCAACCGCGGCCAATACTGTTATCGCCATGGAAACCGATCTTAATTTAGGTGGCGACACTCAGTCTATTGAAAAAAATCTTGGTCAATATTTGAATGCTAAAGATGGTCAAATTGAAGTATTTTCTAAAAATCAGTGGACAGCGCCAGTTGCTTCAGGCTCTAACCCGCCACGTGCAATGGTAGTATGCCCTTGTACCATGAGCACACTCTCAGCAATTGCCCATGGCGCATCCGACAACCTTATGCACCGTGCAGCTGATGTGGTCATTAAGGAGCAAAAAAAGCTCATTTTAGTACCTAGAGAAACCCCATATTCAGCCATTCACTTGGAGAATATGCTCAAACTATCTCGCCTAGGCGTGGTGATCATGGATGCCAATCCTGCATTTTATCAAAATCCGACTTGCATTCAAGATTTGGTTGATTTTGTGGTGGCCCGCATTCTAGACCACTTAGAGGTTGAGCACGATCTTCTACCACCTTGGCAAGGTTAGTAATATGTAATAGGCCTTGCCTATTACATTAAAAAGCGAGTACAGTTATGCCTAAAAAAGCCAGGAAGATGGCGAAGAATTTTTTAAGCTTTTTCCCATCTACACGGTGCGCAGTTTTTGCTCCTAGCGGGGCAAAAATAACACTCATCACTACAATACTAACAAGCGCCTGCATTTGAATAAAGCCCAATCCTGACGCTGTGGATTCAATATTCCAACCAGCCACAATAAATCCTAGTGCACCAGCAATTGCAATAGGCAGTCCGACGGCGGCTGAAGTGGCAATGGAATTTTTAATATCAACATTGTTATAAGTTAAAAATGGCGTAGTCATTGTACCTCCACCAATACCAACAATGGCAGACACTAAGCCAATAATATAGCCTACCACACGCCACACCCAGTTTGCTAGATGATCAATGTGGCGACTGCTACTTAAGCCAAAATACAAAATAGCTGCTACTGTCAATTCAAATCCAGCAAAAAACAGTCGCATAAAGTCAAAACTCATGAGTTGAGTTAGTAGCGCCCCACTAAAAGCACCCAATAAAATTGTCGGTGTCATTTTTTTAAAATAATGCCAATGAATAGCGCCGTGCTGATGATGCGCTCTAACACTTGAGATTGAGGTAAAAATAATCGCTGCCAGTGCCGTGCCAACAGCACTGTGCATGAGTATGGATTGATCAATATGCCCTGCCAATAAATACAGCAATACTGGCACCATAATCAGCCCCCCTCCTACGCCTAACAGGCCAGCAATAAAACCTGAAAATGCGCCCAGAAGCAACAGCGGAATTATTTCAGCCATGTATCCACCGATTCAATCAGAAGCTCATCTCTGTCATTAAAAAAGTGATCTGCTGTCACCATTTTTTGTGTGTAGTTTGCATTATCTTTGGCCGCTTGAGCTCTGGTTTGAACACTATCCAGAACGGACACAATATCTTCATCGCCATATAAGTCCAGGACAGGAATGGTTAGTTTGGATAAATATTGTGCATTGTCACCCGGCATGCCAATTCCGACAAAGCGATTAAATGGGTGTTTATTATTGGCCAAATAATGAGTTGACATGACACTGCCTAAACTATGTGCAATCAGCACATTCGCGATTAAATCATTTTGGTGTAAATAATCGGCCGCCGCCTGAATGCGAAGATCCGCTTGGGGAAATACTGCTCGATAAGCACCTGCATGCGCTTCATTATCTAACACTGGCATTTGAATAGAAAGTGTATTAAAACCTTGAGTTGTTAAAGCCACACGCACAGGCTGGATGACTTGCTGCCAATCTGGATGCACGCCCAAACCATGCACAATTACGGCAGTTTTTTGTGTATCAGTTTCACTCGGCGTATATATCGACATAAATTCGTGATCGTTCGCCGTTAGCCAAACAACATCGCCATCCATTAGTCCATCTTCTATTTGTTGCGCCCAACGCTTTTCTTTGGCGTAATCAGGTAGCGTTTGTGCATTGACTAGAGTGCTGGCTAATAACAACATGATTAGTAGTTTCATTTTATTTTTCCGATTCAAGAGATACTAAATTATAAGATAAAAATTTACGAAATAATGCAAATGACTCATTTGGCGTAAAAAATATTAAAAATAAAGAAAATATTAAATAAACAGCACTTATTGGATAAAAAATACCAAAATTATGGATTTTTTTTGATTTATATAGAAAAAAGATAAAAAAAAGAGCGATATTCGCAGGAGAAGAGTATGAAAAAACAACTTTTTAGGCGGATATCACTCAGAATTTACTTGTATTGGTAAAATTTCCAAAAAAATTCAACCTACAAGAGGTGTGCTAAATATAACCTTCTTGGGGAGAGGGTTTAAATATTTTAGTATTTGATATTTAACACAAGCTCATTTTACAAAACATAAATTGAAATTCCTATAGCGGTATACCTTATTTCTGCCGAAAAAAACCATTAACCGTGATTGTGACCACCTTCTAGAGGGATTTTAATTGTGAATTTTGCCCCATATCTAGTATTAACAACTCTAATATCACCCTGAAAATTATCTTGAATAATTTTTTTACTCATATATAAACCCAAGCCAGTTCCATTTAAAGATTTGGTCGAAACATAAGGCTCGAATATGGTTTCAATAATTGATTTATCAATACCGCCTGCATTATCCTCCAGGACAATATCAAGAGAGTTTTTATGTGCAGTAGTGTGAATTGAGATTGTTGGATTACTAACCTTTGTTTCAGCGATCTGATCAATAGAATTTTGAATCAAGTTAATCATTACATGGCGTAATTCTCTAGCATAACCAACAATTTCTAGTCCTGGTGGAATACTAGTATTAATTTTAATATGATGTCTAACAATCAAACCCTGGAGCACTTCTAGTACGCTATTAATGTTTGCACACACTGCAAATAACTCTTTTTGTTTATCAGGATGGAAAAAATCTCTAAAATCTGCCAACAACTGATTTTGATCCGACATCATGGTTTCTGTCTTTTCCATTTGAGTATTTAAAAATTGTGCATCAGTGGCAGATATTTTCATAGACCTAAGCTTAGTTTTAACGGTACCAACACTCAGCATCATGGCTGTTAATGGCTGCTTCCACTGATGGGTTAAGATCGCAATCATTTCACCCATAACCACATGGCGTGATTGGGAAATTAGCCGACTAATATTGGCTTTATTTTGTAATTCAATCTTTGTTTTGGCTTTTTTCAAAAAATACAGCCAAAGTACAATAAAGATAATAACCGTCATTAAAATTCCCAAATAGAGTGCCACTTCTTTTTTCTGAACACCTAGCACAACGGGGGTTGCACGCCATTTTCTTTGAATTCGGTTAATTTCAGAAGGACCAACAACGTCCAGCGCCATATTAATAATCTCCACTAATTCCGGCCAATCTTTTCTGACGGCAAAATATATATGACTCGGCTCTTTAAACGCATTATCATCAATTCTAAGTTGTGTCATTTGATGCGAATTTAGCAAGGCCGTAGCCGCATCTAAAAAAACAACCGCGGCATTAGCTTCGCCACTAATAACCGCTTGCAAAGAGGCCAATGTTGTCGGTTTAACCAGTAGCTCAATCGGATCTTTTTGATCAGCCAGTCGCTGATATGCAGGATAGTCTTTGGTTACGGCCACTTTCTTACCGTGCAAAGACTCCAGAGAATAAACCATTCGTCCATTAACCATAGATTTTGTTCTAATCATTGGGTGATTTTTTGTTGTTACAATCACCATATTGTTTTGCATGTAAGGCTTTGAATATAATAAGTATTGCTGTCTAGCTTTAGTTTTGGCAATAGCTGGCAATACATCCAAGGTATTGGATTGCGCCTGATTAATAACCTCACTCCAGCTAATACCTGATACCGGCTGCATACTCACACCAAGCTGCTGGCTTAACAATTTAACAACATCAGCTGAAATACCTAGATATTCACCACGATTATCTTTATATTCTATGGGGTAGAAGCCTGGATCAACACCCAGTCGAATGCTAGGATGCTCTAATAGCCATTTTTTTTGACTAGGTGTTAACACTAACTTCTTTTCAGTGGCGGCGTCTTCATAGACGAAATCACGTAAATTAACTGACTTGCTAATGTAGCCTGATTGAGTAAATGTTCGCAAAATTTGTTGCCAAAATTCTTGTCGCATACTACCCATTTCAACTTTTAAAGGTTGTACCAACTTAGCCATTTCTCGCGCTTCAAATTGCAGATGTTCACGTGATTTATTTTGTGTATTGTATTTTTTTAAAATTACATCAATGGTCTCATCGACATGAGAAAAAGCATACTTCCAACCTTCTAAACTGGCCTGTCGAAATTTACTCACACGGATAGGATGTTGCTCCAGCTCTTTTTCAGTGGTTACTAAAAGATCGCTGTAAATTCCTAAACCGTAATCATCTGGCGAAATGTAACGATATTCAATTCCTTGTTTTTTTAGCCAAAACCCCTCATTAGATTGATATGCAGCAACCGCATCTGTGCGATCATTAATCAAGTCATCCATACTAAAGTCTGGCGCTTGATGAATATAATCTTGTGTAGATAAGCCGGCACGCTTTAACATGGAGGAGATAATGAATTGATCCGCCTGGGCCATAGAAATTCTTTTATTGCGCAAATCGGCTGCTGTTTTAATGTTTGAGCTTTTTTTAACCAGTAAAACTAAAGGAGAGTTTCTACTAATGGCATATAGAGACACCAAAGGCTCATCTTCAGATCTTAATTTTAAGGCTTCAATCCCCGACGTTGCAAATTCAACTTTACCCTTGAGCAGTAGCTCGGTAGGAGTATGCTCAAGATTCACCTCGCTAATCTCAACTTCAATATTTTGCGCTTGATAAAAGCCTTTTTCCTTGGCCATGTAATAGCCTGCAAATTGAAATTGATGCTTCCATTGCAGAGCTAACTTCACATGATCTATATACTCAGCATGGCCAGCTAAAGCATGCAAAGAGATCAATAAAACTAAACTGAGTGCTTGCTTGATTAAGCGTTGCATGCTAAAGCCGACCCTAGTGGTTTTAGTTTTGGCAATGTTGTAATCAACAGTGCAAGAGAATCGACGTTCATTTTTTTCATCACCGAGGCTCGATGCTTTTCAACCGTTGAGATTGATGAGCATAATTGTTGCGCAATATCATGATTTGTCACGCCTTTAATAATTAAGTCAAACACTTCACACTCTTTAGGGGTGAGGGTTTTGTAATCATTAACAGCCACCAAACTAGGCTTAAAATTATCAATAGCGCCCATAACCCTGTCTAACAATACATCTGTTGAAACTGGCTTTTCGATAAAATCTGCTGCGCCTAATTTCATCGCCTCTACGGCCATTTTGACGGTGGATACCCCGGTGATAAACACGGTAGGCCTAAGATGTGCAACTTTATTAAGCTCAGATAATAGATCCATGCCGGTCATATCGGGCATGGAAATATCACAAACTAAACAACCTTGGGTATCATCTAGTTGCTTAAGATAGTCAACAGCTGAGGAAAATGAGCGAGTTTTGAAGCCTAACAAATCAAAAAACACAACCAGGGAGTTTAAAATATTTTCATCATCATCAACAATGAAAATTGTATTATCAAGAAGAGTTTTATCTAGCAACATAGGCCTAAGTATAAAGACAATTTCAAGGATAGTTTTAGATGATTGAGCATTTTAATCACGATAAATTTTCCGATAAATAATTCTACTGCCAGCTTTAATCTCGACAAAATTACAATCACCTGGTGAACGGCGGTATTCAAATTCTTTAATCAACTCCATACAATGCCTACTACTATTACACCTTAAAGTACCACTAGAACCCATATTATCATTCATGTGCAGGGTTAAGGTATGGTGATTGGCACTCACTGACCACATACCGCCAAGCCCCATCAACAATAGTGTCACTTTTATAATCATTCTGAAGGACAGTTAGCAGATAAACAACAGTATTCAGACTTGCCACATGTATACGCAAAAACAAGCCCTGCTAAAAAAATCATGCCAATCATAATCTGTAAAAAAAATTCCATTATGTTTCACTCCTATTGTTAAAGATACCAAATGCATCAAATGCAAATCTTATCTCTTTAAAAAAAATATAACAACATTATAATATGATTATATTCATATAAATATAGCGGGATTCCACATAAATTTAACCTGAAAATCAATGACGAAAAAAAACACCTTAAAAGGTGTTTTTTCTTATTTTCTTACTATGACCATTGACAGGGTCAATGTGATTATTTATTAACAGTATCTTTTAATGCTTTACCTGCTTTAAATGCGGCCACTTTAGAGGCTTTAATTTGAATTGTTGCACCAGTTTGAGGATTACGACCACTACGAGCAGCACGCGCTCTAACAACAAAACTACCAAAGCCTGTTAATTGCACTGTATCTTCTTTAGACAAAGCGCCGGTAATGGCATCTGTTGTTGCGTTTAATGCACGAGTTGCATCTGCTTTAGATAAGCCTGATTCTGATGCAATTGCATCAATAAGTTCTGATTTGTTCATTGGTT
>Ga0257125_1000607_pt1 | contig 45243 bp, 46 predicted proteins | sample SI106_200metaG_FD_190183 | JGI IMG/M metagenome (GOLD analysis project Ga0257125, IMG submission 190183) | Marine microbial communities from Saanich Inlet, British Columbia, Canada - SI106_200 | ecosystem: Environmental > Aquatic > Marine > Inlet | place: Canada: British Columbia | collected... | reverse complement strand
AGGCTATCAAAGGGGCCGTCCCGGGTCGGATCAACATGGGCCCCAGGCATCCCGGGATGGTAACGGCAACTCGAATTCGAAAGAAGAAAAATCCACTTTTACCGGGCAGAAAGACCCCTACACCGTGCTGAAGGTGGACCGTGGGGCCTCCCAGAAAGAAATCAGGGAGGCCTACCTGGAACTCGCCAATCAGTACCACCCGGACAAGGTGGTGCACCTGGGAGATGAATTCAGGGCGCTGGCTGAAAATCGTTTCAAGGAAATTCAGAGTGCTTATGAAGCGTTAAAAGTTAGATAGTGTCCGTCCACGAATGAGAAAATTTGTTCGAGTTCAAGGAAGGCGAAAATTGTAACCGCAGGAATACATTCAAGTATTTGGAGGATTACAATTTGAGATTGACGCTGAAATCGGGCAAATTGGCCATTTGTGGATGGGCACTAAATAGCGCGACCCAGTACGGCACCTTCAAAAATGGCGGACTTGGCGCTTCTCGGTTCAAGGCAGTCGCCGATACGGTGGATTTCATGCCCCATTGATTTGATTTGATTAAAAAGATCGTCTTCCGGTCGGTTTCCGATTGAAAAGACCACTTGATCCGCCGGAAGCGTCACCTGCCCGCCATCTTTTTCAGCAATGATGACCCCATTTTTTTCAATACGGATCACCCTGCAGTTGGTTTTGAAAATCACTTTGTTTTCCATGAGTTTCCGAAGCAGTATTTTCTTGGTCATGCTTTCCAGTTGGGAGGCCAGTTTGGAAAGCACTTCCACGATGGTCACCCGATACCCCTTTTCCGAAAGATGAAGAGCGATTTCGCAGCCGGTGGGACCACCCCCCACCACCACGGTCTTTTCTCCTGCCCGTCCGTGCCCGTTCAAGGCCGCGTCTATGGAAATGACGAGGGCGTTGTCGATTCCATCAATCTGTGGATAGGCCGGCGCTGATCCTGTGGCCAGGATGACCACATCAGGCGAGTGGTTTTTCAGGGTGTCGGGTGTCACTTCCCGGTTCAGATGGCATGTTACCCCGAATCGCTCCATCTGTTTTGTCTGGAATCGGATCAGTTTCCGAAGTTCTCTTTTGTAGTGGGTGATACTTCCCAGGGTCAGTTGTCCGCCCAACTGGGATTGTCTTTCAAACAGGTGAACATCGTGTCCGCGTCTGGCGGCCACCCATGCCACATTTAAACCTCCCGGGCCCGCTCCCACCACCATCACTTTTTTGGTGGTTTGTGCGGTGTGAAAAGCCATTTCCTTTTCTCGTCCCAGGGTTGGATTGACCAGGCACTCCACCCGGCCTTTTTTGAAAATGGATTGCATGCAGGTGTTGCAGGCAATACAGGTCCTGATATCGTCCAGCCGGCCCTCCAGGGCTTTTTTGGGCATTGCCGGATCTGCCAGCAATCCGCGGCCGATGCAAACGAGGTCAGCTTTTCCGGATTTGATAATGTCTTCCGCGAGCAATGGTTCGTTTATTCTTCCCACCGCCATGATGGGAACATCCAGTTCTTTTTTGATGGCCCAGGCAAAATCGGTCAGGCACGCCTTTTCCATGAACATGGGTTGGCATATCCATTCCGGTGTTGCATCATTGCCGGCGGATACCTGTATGACATCAACGCCTTCTTTTACGAGAATCTTCAGGATTTCAAGGCTTTCTTCCACATCGAGGCCGTCTTTCACAAATTCCATGGCACTGATCTTAAAAGAGATGGGGTATTCTTCACCAACCCGTTTTCGAACTTCCCGAACAATCTCCCGCGCAAAACGTGTTCGGCCCGGGATGTCGCCACCGTAGGCGTCTTGACGGATATTGGAAAACCTGGATAGGAATTGATTGATCAGATATCCGTGAGCGCCATGAATTTCGATGAGTTCAAATCCCGCCTGAAGGGCGCGGTCGGCCGCATCGCCGAATTTGGTTACCAGTTCCTGGATGCCGTTCACAGTGAGGGGCGTCACGTCCCCCCGAATGGAGGGACAGGGAAGCGGTGACGGAGCAACCGGTTGTCCATGAATGACCTTGGCGGAGGTCTGCCTTCCGCCGTGGTGGATTTGAACCGCGGGAATCGCCCCTTCCGCCTTCATGGAACGGGCGATTTTCGAAAGTCCTTCCACAAATCGATCATCATAAATTCGTGCCTGATGGGGGGAAACAATTCCCTCAGGTGACACGGCACACGCTTCCATAATGACCATGGCCGGGCCGCCGGCGGCTCTGAGTCGATAATGCTCAATGGCTTCCGGAGGAATGGATCCGTCATTTTCAATCAAAAATGAAGCCAGACCGGGCATGACGATCCTGTTTTTGAGTTTGCACCCTTTGATTGAAAATGTGGAAAAAAGGTGTTCCATTTGGGGTTTCGCCTCCTTGACACGATTCAATGCTGAAAAATATAAAAAATACGAACGGAATTTGTCAAACAAAAACTAGAAATGTGGACAATTCAGAATTTTGATTGCAATCCGAGGTCGTGAGGGTTTATTACACGGGACTATTTTTGCCAAATTGGCGGTGCACCGGGTCTTTGGATGATCAGCGTTTCCGCATTCCAGGGAGTGGGATCGGATTGCTTTTCCCCCCTCAGTTCGCAGGCATAGCGCCGGCACACCGGGCAGTCGGAATCAGCGCATGGATCCAGGTGGACCAGGACGTTTGCCCTGCCTTCAAAACGGCCCTCAATGACCGCCTCTACTGCCTCGGCTTCTGCATGTGCCTCCGCCAGTGTGAAATTCCTGGGCAGGATCAGGTGAAGGCTTACGTTTATGAAACTGCCCGAACGAAAGGCCCTGAGTTCATGTATTCCCACCCAGTTGTCTTTTCGGTGTTCCGCCAGAAGTGAAGAAATTTTTTTGAGAAGTTCGGGCTCGGCCCTGTCCATGAGACCGGCGGAAGATTCTTTCACCAGGATGATGCCGGTGTACAGGATGCTGAACCCGACCATACAGGCGATGGCGCCATCCAGCCAGTATAGTCCTGTCAGGCGCACCAGCAAGAGGCCAAGAAGAACCCCCCCGGAGGTAATCACATCGGTTAGGACATGCTTGCCATCGGCTGTAAGGGCCAGTGAATGGGTTCTTTTGCCGGTTCGGACCAGGACGAGGCCCAGGATTAGGTTTACCACCCCTGTACCCAGGAGTATGGTAAGGCCGGCTGTAAGGTTTGGAAGGGGTTGTGGACGAAGCATATGGTCCCATCCGGTCTTGAAAATGCCGATGGCGGCAATGATGATCAGAGCCCCTTCAAATCCGGCGGAGAAATATTCCACTTTTCCGTGACCGTAGGGATGGCTTTTGTCCGGGGGTTTAGCGGCCAGAACAATGGTGACCAGAGCAAATGCACTTGCCACCACATTGATGATGGATTCAAGTGCATCCGAGAAAACGGCGGAAGAACGGGTGAGGTGAAACGCGTAGAATTTTGCGCCCATCAGCATGGCACCGATACTGAGCGACAGACTGATGGCGATCAGGCGGGCTTTAAAGTGGCTTTTTGTTGTTTCTTTTTTTTTCAAGTCCTGATCCGGATAAACCTGTGACGTTGAAAGAGAAAACCAAAAAGGATCAATGGCCCGCAAAATATAATTGATGGAACTGTTTTACCAGATCTCTTAATTTGGCAGCATTTTTGAGATCCGTTGTTTGTTTGCATTTCATGCTGTAAATCAGCATCTGCTGCAGCAGGGAGAGCTTTTGATTGTAATCTTTGGCCTTAGGTTTGATTCTCTGTGTCAGGAAATATTGTGCGACGATGGTCTGGATTTCAGTGGCGTGATGTTCCTTATTCATGATCCATCGAACCAGCTGGTTGAAGTTAGGGCTTTTCTCTTTCTCTAAGCTTTTGATTTGTTTCATTGATTTTTCAATGGTGGTGATATGTTCAAGGACCATGTTGATTCTGGCCTGATCATCGTAAATTCCGCAGGGGATTTCACAGTGGGCGAAAGCGGTACCCACCAGCACTGTAAAACAAATGACGCCCACAAAAGACTGGAAAAAATGCTTTTTCATCACGACCTCCCGTATGTTTGCATGCCGTTGATCTATTATCGGATGATTTTTGAATCTCATATCATCTGAATCTTGTCAAGCTCGGCAGTCGCAGTTCACAGTTGGGAGGTCTGCTGCGGAAACGGGTTAGAAAAATTTTTATTGACAAATAGAGCAATAAAGGATATAAAAAAAAGTTGTCTTTCAAGTAAATATGATTACAGCGTTGTAATGTTCCTGAAAGGTTTAGGTAAGGTTCGGCAGATATTCTCCTGATTCAGACTGTCATTTTACCGGTGGTTGACTTTTACAATAAGATCTTTGAGAGGAGATATCATGTCGACGAAAAGAGTTATCAGCGAAGAGGTCTTCGCTGCCATGTTGGACGAGGCAATTGAGGACTTGAAGCAGAGTGGTTTGGATGCCGGTGAGGTCTTTTCCATTGTGGAAGAGAATTTCGGTGTTTCTTATGCCCGCAGGTTTTGTAGCCAATGATTTGCAGCCCGAAAGCGTCCCCCGGGTGAAGGACACCCCCTATGCCTTCCTCCCCTGAAACCCTTGAAATTTTTACCGATTGCACCTGTCCATGGTGCTACTTCATGTCCGGGCGGATCGCCCAGCTTAAAAAAGAATACAACATTCAAATTCGACGTCGAATGTTTCCGTTTCGTTCGGATACCCCAAAGGACGGTCTTTCACTGGGTGCCTGTTTTTCTGATGACCCCCTTGTGGTCAATGAAAGAATGCGCCATCTGAAAGAGACAGCGGAGGATCTCGGGTTGCCTTTCGGTTCGCCTGAAATGATCTATAACAGTCGTTCGGCCCAGGAACTGGGCCTCTGGGCTGAATCCAAGGGCAAGGACGATGCTTTTCTCCAGGCTCTCTACTTTGCCTATTTTGTGGATTCAAGAAATATTGCGAAAATTTCCGTACTATCCGAGATTGCCGCATCCGTGGGCCTTCCAGTTGAGAATGTTGATGAAGTGATCAAAGCCGGGATATTTAAAGAGCGTGTGGATCGGGATTGGGCTATGGCGGATGAGATGAATATTCTGGTTTTGCCCACCTTTGTGGTAAACGGGGATCGCCTGGTCGGTGCGCAACCCTACCACAAGCTTCAGCGGCTAATGGAGAACAGCGGTGTAGTAACGAAAAAGGGATGACCGATATTTCCGAGTGCAATTTTATTATGAAATGGCGTCATTTTTTGCTGGATCTTTCGATTACCCTGATCCTGTGGTTCTACTATACGCTGGGCTTTGTCCTTTTTTTTGCGCCGTTTTATTTTCTGGCGTTCTGTTTTTCCAAAAAGCGAAGAACCGCATTTCAGAAGCTGAACCATATCTTCTACAAAGGATTTTTTGGTCTTATAAAACTGTTGATTCCTTCGTGTCGGTGGCAAATTCCGGAGGCAGTGCGAAAAATTCGCTCTTCGGTGATCGTGTGCAATCACCGATCCTACATTGATCCTATTTTGCTGATTTCCATTTATGCGCGGCATACCACCATCGCCAAAGCCCGCCTCTTCGGCATACCGGTTTTCGGCACAATGCTTTCCCTGTCAGGATACATCCCGTCCACGGCCAGGGGCCGTTTTGCGGATCTGATGGTGGACCGCATCGATGGCATGGATGCGTTCCTTGCTTCAGGGGGTAACGTGTTTATCTTTCCCGAGGGCACCCGTAGTCGGGATGGTCGCATCGGCAGTTTGAACAAAGGGGCTTTTAAGCTTGCCAAAATGTGCAAAGCACCGGTAAAGGTTCTCTTTATTGAAAATACGGACAAACTGTTTACGCCCGGGAAATTTCTGTTTAACGCACACCGCCCCAATACCGTGACCGTGACGCTGGCAGGCGAAATGAATCCGGATTACCGGTCTGACCAATTTTCAATCAACGGCTTAATAGCCGAGGTTCACGCTCTTTTGGAGAAGAGATGAAAATTGTTCTGCTTTCCATGCCGGATGTGGCGCCGGTCATCATGCACGAATCAGCCTTTCATCTGCCAAACCTCGGCGTTGCCAGCGTTGGCGCCAATGTTGACGAAAGAAATGAAGTTTATATTATCGACCTGATCCGCAAGCGGCGGAAAATCCGGCGCTATCTTACGCACGTTCTGTTAAAAATCCAACCCGACCTGGTGGGCCTTTCAGCCATGACCTGGCAATACGCCACCTGTGTGAAGCTGATCAAACTGATCAAAACATTGCTTCCCCGTGTAAAGGTGGCGGTGGGCGGCTATCACACAACCCTCATGTACAAAGAAATTTCCGGCAGCCGAGAGGCGCAATGGATTGATTTCCTGATTCGCGGAGAGGGTGAAGACGCTTTTAAACGGCTGGTCCGGGCTCTGGAGGGGAAAGACCGGCTTGAGGCCATCCCCTCTTTGTCTTACAACAAGGGCGGCGGATTTATTCACAACCCCAAAGGAGCGCTTTTGGACCTGTCCCGATTGAAGCTTCCCATTCGGGACAAGAGGCGCTTGACCTGGGGCTACCATATCATGAACCACAAATACGAAGTCATGGAGACCTCCAGGGGGTGCACTGGAAACTGCAATTTCTGCAGCATTCGGCATATGTATGGTCGTTCGTTCAGACCCTTTTCCGTGGAACGGGTATTGGCTGATGTGGATGACATCTATTTTAAACGGAAGGCCCGATGGATATTCATATCCGACGACAATTTCGTGCTGGATCCCAAACGGGTGATAGAATTCTGTGATGCCATTATCGCCCGGGGGTATCGGAATCTGAACTTGTTGGTCCAAGCGGATTGCGTGACCATGGCCAGAAACGAAGAAATGGTCAAAAAAATGGGCCTCGCAGGCTTTAGATCCGTTTTTCTGGGCATGGAAAGTGCTTCCAAGAAAAATCTGAAAGCCGCGCGCAAAGGGGATATCCTGGACGCGTCCCGAAGAGCCGTCCGTATCTGTCACAAATACGGCATCATGGTGGTGGGGGGCATGATATTCGGGTTTCCGGATGACGGCGAAACGGAGATCGTCGAAAATTACCGTTTCCTGAAATCGACGGGCGCTGATACTGCCTATTGTCAGATCTTGACACCGTATCCTAAGACAGAGATACGGCAGCATCTACTTGATGAGGGGTTGGTGACAAACGCGCTGAACTATACCCGTTATAACGGCTTGTGGGCCAATGTGAAAACCCGAAAACTGGATGCTGATACCCTTCAATACCTGTTCTGGCGCCATGAGCAGACCGTCATGGGGTGGTGGGAGCCGTCGGACAGATTACGGGAACAGAGTCCGTTGTGGACCGGGATATGGATTCATTTTCTCAAACCCATTATGAAGATTGTGGTCCGGCGTTCCCAGAAGAAATATGGGTGGCGAGGCCGGTTTCAAAGGGAAATGAATCAGCGGACTTCCGCAAATCGGTTCAGAGATCTTGACGGACACTAAATATGAAATTGGCAGTATTAATTCGCGATTACGGGCTGTTCGTGCCCGTAAAAAAGAGGTTCAATGGAGCAGCAGGATTACTATAAAATACTGAAAGTGGAGGCATCTGAAAGCCAGCAAAAGATCAAAGAGTCCTATCGAAAACTGGCCCTTCAATACCATCCGGACCACAACCGTGACGATGCGGCGGCGGCAGCGCGGATGAAAGCCATCAATGAATCCTACGCCGTTTTGTCCGATCCTCAAAAAAGAAGTCGTTACGACGCGCTGCGGCAAACTTATGGTGATGCTGCCCATGATCGTTTCAAGCAAACCTATTCTGACCAGGATATCTTCAGGGGAAGCGATATTCAGCAGATTTTTGAGGAATTCAGCCGTGCCTTCGGGCTCAGGGGTTTTGACGAAGTCTTCAAGGATTCCTACGGGTCCGGATACCGCTCTTTTGAATTCAGGAGACCCAACGCTTTTGGCAGGATTTTTGTGGGGGGGCAGGGCCAGGGCCAGGGCCAAGGGAGAGGCCGCCCGGGTTCCGGATTTCCACTGGGCGGACACCTGGGTCGTTTGATCAAGTACGGATTGAAGAAGAAATGGGGCATTGAATTGCCCGAAAAAGGAAAAGATGTTCAGGATGTGATTTCGATTTCATCGGAAATGCTTCAGGCAGGGGGCAAAATCAACTACCTGTGCCGAAAAAACCAAAAGGAACTGCTGGTGACCATCCCACCCGGCATGAAGGCCGGGCAGAAAATCCGATTGAAGGGGATGGGTGAGCCGGGAAAAGGGGGCGCTGAATCGGGTGATCTCTATGTGGAGGTGCAGACGCGAAATCCGCTGTTCCAGAAAATCAGCAAATCGGCAAAAGGAATTCTCTCTTCCTTGAAAAAACTGGGAAATTCATGAACGTCATATTTCCTTTACACCCCCTTACATCAATGGCTTAGGAGAGATGCGGCCCCCACTGCTCGGCGGTCTGTCGGATATAATTTTCCGGCACATTTTCCATAATCCGATTGTGTCCCGGCAGAAGGATGTTCACATCCAGATCCGCCAGCGTCAGAAGAGAATTTCTAAGTTGCGGACCACTGGCCCCGTGAAGGTCAAACCGACCGATGGCAGAATCAGCGTATACCGTATCCCCGGGGATCAGGATTTTGTCCTGAGGATGATATAGGGCGATGCTGCCGGAGGAATGTCCCGGGATGTGTAGAACTTCCCATGTGGCCCCACCGATTTCAAGGGCCTCTCCACCCGCCAGTTTTCGGTCGACGGGGAAGCAGAAATCACCCGGTTTGATGTTGTATTGGGCCTGACACATGCTCTCAAACATGTCCATGCCGTAAACCGCCTTTTCATCCCCATTCTCCAGAAGAGCCGCTTCGTTTTCGTGAATCCACAGGGTCGCGTGGGGCATGGCCTGGCGAAGTTCGCCCAGGCACCCCATATGATCCAGATGGGTGTGGGTCATGATGATCCGTTTAATGTTTGAAAGAGATACGCCTGATTCCTGGATGGACTCGATTTTGTAGCGCCCCTTTCCCATCAGGCCCGCATCAATCAAGCTCATATCGTCGGAGTCGGGGTTCCCAATCAAGTATACGTGGGAATCCGGGATCATTTCATCCTGCCCCGGAATAAAAAAAACACCTTCCGTAATTTGTTTCATATGGTTCTCCTCATCAAAATTTTACCTTTTACACTTCAAGATTACTGCTCAATCTTAACAATAACATTATCAAATTCCACAGCTTGATTTTTATCAATACGAAACCCTACCCTGTTTCCGGAAAAAGGTTCAAATGCTGATTTGTATACCCTTGCGCCGTTGATATAACAGTATAGGGTATTGCCTCTTTTCTCTACGCTTAATCTGTTTAGCCCGTTTTTTTTATTGATTTTACCGCTTTTCTTCCATCCGCTGATATCAACAAATTTTCCGTTAACATTTTTGCTGAGCTTAAAGTATCCATTGGCAGAGATTCGAAAATGATGACTGTTGTTACCCTGTTTACCCCATACGATACCAAAGCCGTTATTTGTTATTCCCGAGATGTGTTTTGCTGTAATATCAATTTTGAAATTCACACGTGCGTTAAAGCCCTTTATTGATTTAGAGATAGTCCAGCCCTCATTACTTTGCATATGTCGGAAATAGTATTTTCCATTACGTATTTTGAGTTCTCGCTCTTTTTTGGATCCCACAGGCCATCTGAAATCGTTATCTGAAAAATTTTCCGATACCAAAACAGTATAGCTCTTTTTTCTTGCGGGTTTTGTCCGGATGGTATTTTTCTTGGTTGCTTCATTCTTTGAAGAAAGGGAGCCACCATCAGTGGAAGCCAGCAACTGTTCTAATCCGACCTCAATCTTTTGGTCTTTTCCCGCTTCCAGCCTGATCCAGGTTTTCTTTGTTTCATGGCCCCGGCGCGATACCTCCACATGATATCTGCCAGGTTTGAGGGGCATTCCCTGGTAAAATTTCGGCCCGATATTAAGAATCCTGATGGTTGCATTTTTCGGCTTGGTTTCAACAAACAGCTTTGGTTTTGAATCGGCAGACGGAATGGAGGTAGTCTGTTTTTTTTTGAGGGCTTCCACCTTGGCTTTTGCTATGGGCGCAAACACCCCCTCCGGAAATGCCTTGATGTATGCCTCGAATAAGAATGGATCATCGCTGTCCTGAATGGATTGCCAGAACAGCATTTCTTTATCGATAGCGCTCTGAGGAATGGGCCTGGCAGGCTTTTCTGTCTCAGAAATTGAAGGATTGCTTCTGGCGGCATCGGGCAAAACGAATACAAAATCTCCCTCATCCAGATCAGGATCCTTGATCTTTCCGTATTGGGGGGTCTGGCCTTTTCTGTAGGAAAGCACCTTCTTGTGAAGGTACATGCCAATTTCCGTGCCGGTGATATAACCATCGTTGTCGAGGTCTCCGTCCCCCTGCAGCGCGCGGATGAATGAAGGGGTGAATACGCTGCTGGCAGGGACCTCTTCCCCGGCGCTGCCCGCTGTAATGAACTGGCGTACCGGGTGTGAGGTGACGTCTGAAATGTCAGGCGGAATCCGGGGTAGTGCTTTTGCCTTGAAAACCGTACCTGAGAAACAGCTATCAAACAAAAACAGGGCATGCTTGGCCTCTATTTCCCGAGACCAGGTAAGAATCTGGTTCATCCCGATGGCCTTCCGGGCAAAGCCTTTTTCATCATATCTGGGATCAGGCGCATCAGCAGGTACCAGGTATCCTTTCTTTCCTCTTTTTCGTGTATGCCCATGCCCTGAGAAAAAGAAAAGAAGGCGGTTTTCCTCATCAAAACCGTAGGTGTCAATGAAGTCTTCAAAGGCCTCATTCAATTCATCACTGGTAGGGTTCATTACCTTTACCACATGGAAACCCTGTTTTTTCAAGGCCGCCTCAACTCTATTGATTTCATAGGGAACACTCTCCAGTTTCGGCCACCCGGCGGTATAGTCACTGATGCCTATAATCAGGGCATGGCTCCCCTTATAAAGCCCCACTTTTCGCCCGGACGTATCCTTGACGACAACCTTGATGCCTTTGGTCTGAGAGGCTGACGAAAGAAAAGGATGAAACCCGATCAAAATTAAAATGAGCCCGAAAATCGTTACTTTTTTCATGGCGGTTCTCTTTTTGATAACAGTCTTGAGGCGTAGGTAGCTTTTGTTAGTGCATACCGGAAAAATTTTATCAGGTTCTTCCAAGTATTTGTATCATATTCAGAAAATTTTCGCAAAACCAGCTATCACGGGAAATCCGGAGCCCTTATGCGCGATCAATTTTCCGTTTGCCCGGTTATACCCCTCTCAACAACTCACGGACAGCCATATCCAGACTGTTTTGCTGGTCAATCATTCTGGAGACCGCTGTCGCTTTTTGTTTCATCCGTTTATGGGACAGGGTTTCATGTATAGCGCCTGCAAGCTTTCGGGAAGTGAGCCGTGATCTCCAAATGGGCTTTGGCCCCAGATTGGATCGGTATATCTGAGATCCCCAGTAATATTGATCCAGAAGGTGTGGCACCACAATCTGTGGGACTCCGCTGATGGCGCTTGTGGCAACGGTTCCTGCGCCTCCGTGGTGGATCACTGCTGCCATGCGTGGAAAGAGTTTCAAATGGGGATATTTGCTGATAAAAAACACATCATCGGAATGGCGGAATTCCAAGGGTTCCTCCCAGAACTTTGCAATCACAACCCGCCTCCCGACTGATCGTACGGCCTCAACAATAATCGGAATATTGTCCGCTTGATCCTTCTTGGGCATGCTGCCAAACCCTGCATAAACAGGCGGTGAGTCGGCGTCTAAAAACCTTTCGAGTGCTTCAAGATGTTGATCCACCTGATCAAGGTGGAGATAACCGGTTTGAGCGACGTCCGATTCCACATCCCCTGGAACTGAAGAGATGGCTTTATCTGATGCCACGATAACGCGTTGACCGAGTATACTGAGCCATGCATTCTTAACCGGCGTTAATCCAAGCTGCCGTCTCCCCTTGTTGATCAGCGAGGTCAGATTAAATCGGTCAAATATTTTCGCCATTTGCCAGGTAAGCCGGTTATAGTATTCCGGTAAACCCTGGTGTTTGCAGAACGGAAAAGGGTAATGACGGGAGGGCAGGATGGAAGGGCTGAATGCCACATATCGGTATGCGATGCCCATGGACTCCGCTACACTCGATAAAGCCCCCACCAGAGACGCTCCCACCGCCAGATCCGCCCCGGCGATTATTTTGGGTAGGGTGTGGAACTGGGATATGAATTCTTTACGGAGATAACGGATGGATTGAATAGTGGACCGGGCGGAATGGACATCTTTCATGGTATCGATAAAAGCGGTTATATTGTTTCCCAAGGGCTGAAACGGACACCCCATTTGTCGAGCCCATTCCCCTTTTTCAGGGGGAGCCGCCAAAAGGACATGGTGCCCCGCCGATTGCAAGGCCAGGGATAGCGCCAGCATCGGCTGCACATCTCCACGCGAACCAAACGTTGCCAATACAATTTTCAAACCTTTGCCTCATGTAATCCGCATCTTGTTAAGGACCGAGGCCCAAATTCCGGGAACGACGATTCGTACTATGCGTGCCATAGATGCATAATGTTGTGATTGTATCCCCGAATTACAACCTATCCGCAACTAAAAATGAAAAGGGATTAGCCAATATTAGCTAATCCCTTGAAATAATTGGCGCGCCCAGCAGGATTCGAACCTGCGACCTACGGATTCGTAGTCAGTACAAACGCAAAAACAATGGGTAAGCAAAAGTAGAAACAAGTAATAATTTCCAAGTAAAAACAATAGTATATCTTCCATCAACCTTCTACTGATTTTCACCTTTCTTACCGTTGTTTACCCATTCTTTGCCAAATTATGGCAAAATTATGGCAAATTTTTTTGGACTCCTTGCCTCTATTTTCTTGCCTTCTATGATCAACTTTTGGGGTTGAATCTAAATGTAACTTTCTACAACTTGATGAACATGAAATGAGCGAAAGGGAAAAAATCAGCTTTAGACCAACAGCTATTAATCTGTTCATATTATAACCCTCCTTTCGATCGAAACCAAAACTGACCAGACCTCATATCAAAGAATAGGACGTAGTTGCCTGGACTCGTGATTTCTATTTTTTGAGTGTAAACATTACCCATGTAATGAAATCTAAATAAATATTCTCCTCCCCTGTCCAAACGAACAGTTTTCAAATGGGATTCAAGCAGAAATATCGGTGATGACCCTTCATCACTTGCGTCAAAAACACGAGCGTAAGGCACGAGCCTGAATTCAATTTCACTAACCATAGCAATCGGAGGAGAGGACTTTTCTGAAAAATCATTTGCAGAGGGAGAAGGAATTGTAGAAGAGTGAGGGGAGCGTTTTGACGCAGAAGCAATCTTTTCTTGAATGAAGGAATATGCGTCATCCCCCCATATGAAAAATAACGGACTGAGCATCGCAGCCAGAATAATACCGGAGAAACTCAAAGATACTATCAACCTCTTTTTGGGAGGTAGATGTCCTTTTAAAATATGGAAACAGGGTATAACGAGAAATCTTACTGCAAAAGGCATAACCAAAGCGAAAATAAAAAATTCGACTGAGAATATACCTTCGCCTCGAACAAACCAAATGTAAGCAAGACCAATAAGAACAATGGCAACTCCTAAAAATTGGAAATGTAGCCATTGTAGATAGAGTGAGGGAAAACTATCCCTTATCGGCTTTTTCGAACCGCGCGTCAATTCATTGCCTATCTCGTGATCGTAAACAGATGCCATAAAACCACACCTCCATTTTTTAATCCTGAAAAAGCCTTAAATTGGTGCCTGAATGAAAATATGCTCAGGCACCAATTGACTAACTGGCTGATTTACTGATTTATACCCACCTGCCAATTTCAATGAAAAACACCCTCCTATCGCTGGGTACACTACCAACAATAATGCCTGCCAGAACCGGATCATTGAGCTGGACTGCCGGTGTTTCGAACCTTATTTCTGACATCCGATCAATTGCCGAACCTGCTGCCTGTGCAACAGAGCCCGCTACAGATCCAGCTACGGCTGCTGTAGAATTTGCGACCGAGGACACTGCATCCTTAACAATCCTCATTCCGGACTTTACAAAAGAAGCCATTTTCCGCCCATCCCCCTTTATTGATTCTATCTGTTCATTAAAAAGGGCTATTTTTGAAGCCTCATAGGACAGACCCGGCCAAAAAATTGCGTAGTCCTTAAAACCAATTCCGTTCCTTTCAAGGTCATAAGTCCTCTTCACGCATTTAGCCGGAATCACAAGATCTTTCCTGTGCAAAGATTGTAATTCAGTCAACCGCTGTCCTGTCCAAATATGCTCTTCGCCGTTAATAACGATTGGAGCCACTGCACGAGTCGTTACCCCGAACAGTTTTGCCTTGGGGTAGACACAAAAAGTATCAGAGATTGACTTCTCAACCCGATCATTGTCGTAATCCTTCAAAAACCTATAAAATCTTTCCTCGGCCTGGGCTAACCAACCCCACCTAGCTTCAGCAACTGCGCAACCCAGATTTTTGCCAGCTTTATTCTTGTTGTCCTCCGAATGCCACCGATAGCCTCCTACATCCCGAAGCTGTTCCTGTGTCGCTAAGGGATATTGGTTTGTTTGTGACATGACACTAAAAAGCTTTTCAAAATCCTCTCGAATTTTCGTTTCGGGAATAACCATCTCCCTGTCCTTTACTAATGTCTGATATGCCATAATCCTTCTCCTTTATTATGTTATATTCCGTGAGATTCTGCTATCTGCCGTTAAGTGATGAGTCATTATCTTTAGGGTTTCTAATTGAAATATCTTCATTCCCATCCCCTCCTTTATTTCCAGATATGTTATCAATACCTAACCACACAAAAAATCCAATAACACTCAAAACGCAAAGAACGGCGGCTCCTCTGATACCCCATTGTAAGATCTGCTCTCTTACCTCTTCCGACAAAAATAGGTATATAACTATGAGTATGGCGAGACCTGAAAATCCTATGAAAAATGTTTTTGTTGTCTCGCCAAAAGAGTCCCATTCGTTCAAAATAAAATATCCTATCAGCCCAAAAAGAATCACTCCTCCTGCGACCCACAGAACCATCCAACTGTATTTCCCCCACAGATAAGCACTGAGAAAAGTCAGCCCCATAATGAGTGCAATTGAAATTCCGTTCTCGCCAAGCCAGGAAAGAATGACGACACTCCAAAAAATACATACGACGGCAAAGACAGTAAAATCACAGCCACCAACAATCTCATTCGGGAAAAAATCTCTGTTCATTTAAAAATTACCTCCTTTGACCCTCAATATCCCTCAATTATCCTGAACCCTTGCCTGCTCTCATCCATCGCATGAGTTTCAAGAAAACCAGCCACTTCATTTAAATTAAGAATCTCAAAACCAGACAATTCGCCATTCAGATGGATATCTTTCCCAGCATCGAAATTACTCTGAAGGGATATACCACAAGGTATGAATCTGACATGCTTTCCAGAAGGCGCTTGCCCCTCTATCTGAGAATCGAAAAGCAGTAAGGCTATCTTTCTCCACCCTGATCCCAGCTTCCTCCATACTGCCCCGAATCGCGGTGCGACAGAACTCCTCGTTTATTTTACACGACTCCGTTATCCTATCAACCTGTCCTTATAATCGATTGTCTGCTGTAGAGTGATTTGGTCATTGGCCTTAGTTCTGCCTCGTAGCGTCGATTAATGCAGTATCTTTTCAAGCTTCATTTCGCTCTACCTTTCTATAAATACTTTTTTGATTTTCTTCCCCCTGTAAGTTGGATCAACCTGAAATCTCATTTGTTGTTGAGGGGGTAGTAATGCCTTTGGCGCCGAGTTTGATAAAGGTAACGCATTGGAAGATTGGTTGAAGGATTTTTGAGGCACACCTTCATATTCCACATCAATATACTGAGGATGTGGCTCATCAAAGCCACAGTTCTCATCGTTAAGAAAACCCGTATTTTGACCTAAAGCTTTTGCGCTTATTATTGAAAAATAGTCGGCGCAATACGAGCCATGTATTCGGTAGCGGAGATCTCGAGGCTGAGTCTTCTGGTTTTTCCATCGCCATTCTTCCAGATACTCTCCGCATACCCAGCACTCTTCATACAAATCAGATGTCATTTTTGTCCAGCACTGGGGGCAAATTGCGCGCGGAGTCAACCGATCGGGCGGAAACATCTCGAAATGAGACATCAAGCGACCGCAGTTGGGATGGATGCAGTGATAAGGCTGAACTGAATTATAAGGAAGATTTTCCATAAAATGATGCGGAAAAACCTCTGCCAGAAATTTGCCTGTCAGATGAGGGACTACCGCATGAAACCGCAATAAAATATTCATAATTTAGATTTCCTTTCTTTAAAAAAATTAGTGAACAAGTCCTTTTACATAATTCTATTTGTGCCAGTAGAATCCAAAACTCCCACTGGAACTAATCCCGCAATTTCATAGTATTCGTGAAAGGGTTGAGCAGCTGGAATCTCAAAAATGTATACGCCGTCGCTTTCGTTCGTAAGGGGAGTTCCGGGCAAAACGTCAATCACGAGAATACCTCCGTCGTTCCCGCAATAAGGCAGTGTCTTGTCTGGCGCATCAGCCATCCAGAAAGCAGGAGGCTTTGAGTTCCCCACCAAGAACAAATGAGTTCTGAATATCTCTTCAACTTTTTCAAGCGAGCTTCCATGATAAAGCCTCATATGAAAGGGCTGAGGATGCGGCACCGGATTGGGAGAATAGCTCGGGCGCTTTTGATTAATGAACGAAGCATGAATAGCACAGAGCAAGACGATTCCCAGTAGAAGCGGCACAGGAAGGATCATCAAGCCGCGCGATCTATAGAACCAAAATGTGAAAAGGCAAAGAGCTAGGGAAAGAACATATGAAAATCCATTCTCGCCTATGAAAAACCAACACGTAATCACCCAAAACACACAGGTTAGAACTGCGACCATGAAAGGAACGCCAAAGATTTCGCTTGGAATAATACCTTGCAACCTTCTCTCCCCCATTTTCTGATCCCTTGGCAGTTTTGAAAGAACCCTAACGAGACCTGATCTCGCTTTTCGGTGTCTTTGAGATTATCAAGGTCATTCGTCGTAAAGCTTTATGATCTCAAAAGGAAACTCGGTTTTTGATGGCCGAACCTCCTTGCTGTAGGCTTTTGCCCGCGTAAAACTGTTTTTTGCAAAAGGAATCTTTTCTAAATAAAACCAGTCAGCGCCTATAAAAATGAAATAAGTGGCTTTTTTCGTGTTCGAAGATTCATGCGAAACAGCTTTTTCGAGCTGTTTTATCGAGTCTTCAAATCGGCAACCGTAATAGGCCTCTTTTCCTTTCATAAAGTATTTCTTGGAAAGACCGGATTGATCCCGAGAAACACTTTTGCTTGACTTGGGTTGTGCTTGAATAGAGCGATGGTGTTGATGGACCGCACAACCCGAACCCGTCATGACAAAAAATACGAAACCCAGTAATAGAAGAGCTATTTTTTTGTTCATTTCTACCTCCGTCAACACAGCAAGACTTTCAAAAGCGAAGATCAACTAAAACAACACGGTTTTGTGACCCTGTCAGATCAACTTCTCTTTCCTCTGTTCGTTTTGCATAATCAAAGCGAAATACGTATACACCCGGCTTGAATCTTAAGATTTTGTAGTGAGACTCAAATAAGAACCGTGGCGCCTTTTCCGTTTCCGTAACATCGTAGACCCTTGCATAAGGGACGAGCTTGAATTCGATGCTGACAAGAGCAGAATCAGTGGATGTGTGTGAAGGTACTTCGGTTGTCGTCCCTCCATGTGTCCCAGAAAGCCAGATACTGAGAGGCGATGCTAAAATGGCCAAAGAAAAGACCAAGGAAAGTGCAGCTCTTTGAAAAGGAGAAATTGTGGTCCGCAGGTAATCAAAGTACGGACGAAAAACGAATAAACCAAGCAAGACCATAGCAGTAATAGCTCCGAAGAACTGGTACGAAATGGCTCCGTAACTCTTGATCACAACAAAGCACGTCGTACAACAAAGGAGGCCCACAGCCACTAAAAACTGCCAGTGCAATATCCCAAGGTATCCCGATTTAAGATTATTTAAGGCCACAATGAATCCTCCCACATAAAGAAGTCAATTTGGTCGTTCAGACTTTAAAACCAGACCTTTTTTCAGCGACCGAAAACCTCAGAAATCCGCCTCACCATTTTTCCCTTATATCCTGAAATTATTGGTACCTTCTCCCGCATAACCCGATTTTCTGGTTCATACCTCAACTGCTCCGTGGGAGGTGGGAGAGCTTTGGGAACGCGGTGCCTCTGGAAAACTGTCTTTTTTGGCATCCAATTCCTTGGGCTGGGCAATTGAGCATACGATTGAGGCCTTTCGAGGTAGGCGTCGAACATCGCCGTAACGTCTGGCTCACCAATCGAAACATTGTGAATGATAGTCCAAAGGTGCATGCATTTGCCGTCGTGGATGTGGTTAGATATTTCTCTGGGATTAGAGTATTGGTCACGATTTTTTTGGCCCTCCAAACGGCCTCCACAAATAATGCATTCATAACTGCCAACGTTGTTTGGCACAAAAGCGTTATATTCATCAACGCACATACATCTCGTAGCCTTGCCTTGAGGCCTTTGCTCCCAGGGCTGAAGCTTTTTGCCGCAACGAGGACAACAATTTGGCCTAAAAGCGTAAGGAAAAAGTTCCATCACGGATCTGGCAATCATTGAATCAGGATGACTGCTGAAATATTTGACAGAAGCGGTTTTTCGGTTAACTTCACAGAATTCACACATAACTAAGTACCTCCTCCTGATTTTTTTCTGTTTCTATTTATCCCCGTTACTGCACAAATCAATGATGCAAACAGGGTTCAAACCGTCCTTACAAAAAGGCTTCCACAATAAAAGATGAGTAGCGGCAGAAAACTCAAATCTCGAAGTACGAACCTCGGCCCATTATGTTGCGTCTGGGATTGTTTTTGTGGCTCTTTCAGGCTTTATGCCCCGCTAAAAAGATGTCCAATTTGTCTGCGATTTCGTTTGCTAAATCACTTGCAACTTTGGTCATTCTTTGTGCAAGAATGTCTTCGTTTTCAGGTGTGTCCGGGAGTTTCTCCAATATCTTAATGGCATCGCTCCTGCCCCTACACAAACCCCTCAGTTCCTCCTTTGTCACCTTGTCCTTTCTATTTGCCATAAAACTTCTCCTTTCAATTTTTTTGCTGAATTCAAATACTACTGTGTCCCCAATTTTGAAGATTTGAACCAATTTATTTCTCTTAACTCATTTTTTCTAAATTATTCTCGGCTGACTAATGGACCGAAATAGCATTGAAACCAACAAAATCTGTGATAGTCTTCTTTGACTCCAGGCTTCGCTCCAACATTTACCTCCATTACGGCCCGTATATTGAAACAAGGCCCTCAAGACCTTCGGGTAAGCCGCGTTTATTAAGAAGGCTGCAAGCATCCTCGAAACCAAGAATTAGGTAGGCAGACAATTCCCTGTTCAACTTGATTCGCTTCTGGTTAAATGAGGGTGGTAGAAAAGTGAAAGCAGTTATTAATTTTATGTGTCTGCCACGAGGACTAAACGTCACCATGTTGTGGTCCGCTAAAATGACTTGGCCAGGAGAAACTACAATATTTGTTTCCTTTTCAAGCTCTCGAGCAGCCGCCTCAACATATCTCTCGTTCAATTCAACAGCTCCAGAAACAGGGCTCCAAAACGAACCTGATTCCTCGGATCTCTTGAAAAGCACACAATCACCGGTTTTCATAAACAGATGAACCTGGACGACTTCGTCTGGCAAGCCCGGTTGCTGTGACGGCCAAATATGGGGTTCAACACCCCAACTATTTATTGCTATGTTCTTTGTTGCCAACGATGCAGTACCCATAATCTTCCCTCCTCAGAAATCACTTTCAGCCTTGAAAACGTCTTTTGATCATAAATAAGAGGTAAATCAGCACAGAGATTTAACCATGTATTTAACGACAAAGATTTCGGTCGAATCATACAAACTTACAAAAACTGAAAGCCACCAGGCAAACACTGACCTTTCATCATCAAGAACCGAGCTAACAACCGAACCCATACTGAATAGTTGAGGCAAAACTCAGGTTTTTCACTGACGCTGATTATTTACTGTGGCAAACCAGCCAATAATTTTTAGGAAAAAATGTAGGAGGAAAATTTAGAGAAGGGGGGAGATAGCGCTAACCTGCTTAAACTATTGTTGAAACCGGGTAAAGAAAATTAATCAGAAATGCCATGATTTAGAGATAGAATAATCCAGCCCTTTCAAATCAACCCATGGCAGTCCTGGGCCTTCACAACCCCAACTCAATTCATTGACCAAGAAAAAAGGTTGAGTCACTCGTTTCCTGCATCAAACTCGCTTTCGCTAAAACCTAACTTGATACAAAAACTGAACTTTTAATTCCTCTCCCCCATCATTTTTCTTGGGTAATCATCCGAAATATCAGTGGCCACCTTCGAATACCGCTTAACTTCCCAAAATTTAATGACACTATCCTTAGTAATCGGTTCTCATCAGAGTACCTCTCAGGCATGGCGTAAGGAGCTTGAGAAGAGTAGGTTTTAGTGAGAACAAAATCCTTCAATATTTAGGGGAGACAAGAATATGTTCCAAAAACTAAGGAAAAGAGACGGAAGAATCGCCAAGTTTGATCCATCAAAAATAGCCACTGCAATTGCAAAAGCAGGAAAAGCAACCAATGAATTCAAAGAAAAAGATGCAAAAAAATTGACTCTCAAAGTCTTAAACCTTGCCCACGAAATGGGGCTCAACCCTATCCCCGGTGTTGAAGAAGTCCAGAACATCGTTGAACGGGTCTTGCTCGACTCACCTTTCCACAAATCAGCTAAAGCCTACATCCTGTACCGTGAACAACATGCCCAGATAAGAGCTATTGCAACCAAAGCCAGTGTAGATTTAGTTGAGGGCTACATCCAAAACGAGGACTGGAAAGTTAAAGAAAACAGCAACATGAGCTATTCGCTCCAAGGCCTCAACAACCATATTTCGTCAATCATCTCTAAAGAATACTGGTTAAACAGCATATATCCTCCTGAAATAAGGCATGCGCACAAGAAAGGCCATTTTCACATACACGACCTCAGCCTCCTTTCTGTCTATTGCGTGGGGTGGGATTTGACAGACCTGCTCAGAAATGGCTTCAAAGGAGTTGAAGGAAAGGTTGAAAGCGGTCCCCCTAAGCATCTTAGATCTGCTTTGGGCCAAATCGTTAACTTTTTTTACACATTACAAGGTGAAGCTGCTGGCGCCCAGGCCATATCAAATTTTGATACGCTCATCGCCCCCTTTGTTCGGTATGACTGTCTGGATTATGAAGAGGTAAAGCAGGCTATTCAGGAATTCATTTTCAACATAAACATTCCGACACGAGTTGGTTTCCAGACTCCCTTCACAAACGCCACATTTGACCTTCAGGTCCCTTCAACGCTGAAAGATCAACATGTCATCATCGGTGGGATTGAGCAAAAAGAGACATATTCGGAGTTTCAGATAGAAATGGATATGATCAACAGGGCATTTGCAGAAATCATGATGGGAGGCGATGCCAAAGGACGAGTCTTTACCTTTCCCATACCCACTTACAACATCACAGAGGATTTTGATTGGGACAATCCTGCGCTGGAATCGATCCTGGAAATGACAGGCAAGTACGGAATCCCCTATTTTTCGAACTTCGTAAACTCTAATATGTCGCCTGAAGACGCAAGAACCATGTGTTGCCGCTTACGCCTTGACAACCGCGAACTCCTAAAAAGAGGCGGCGGTCTTTTTGGCGCAAACCCCCTTACCGGATCAATCGGGGTGGTTACCATCAACCTGCCAAAGATAGGCCACATTTCGAAAAACGAAAATGAGTTCTTCGATCGGTTAAAAAAAATGGTTCTGCTCGCAAAAGAGAGCCTCACAATTAAAAGAAAGGTGCTTGAGAAATTTACAGAAAACAACCTTTACCCCTACACAAAATTCTATCTTCGGCAAGTCAAGAAGGGCACGGGCCTTTACTGGAAAAACCATTTCTCGACCATCGGAATCATCGGCATGAACGAAGCATGCCTAAACCTTTTTGGGCGGGACATCGGAAGTGACAAAGGCCAAGTCTTCGCCCTCAACACCATGGACTATCTCCGCTTAATCATGTCAGAAATACAGGAAGAAACCGGTGAAATGTTCAACATCGAGGCCACACCCGCTGAAGGGACTTCATACCGTCTCGCCATAATCGATAAGGAAAAGTTTTCTGAAATCATCTGCGCAAATGAAGAAGAATATCGAAAAGGGGCTGCTCCTTTTTACACAAACTCCACGCAGTTACCTGTAAACTACACTTCAGACGTCTTCGAAGCCTTAGAGCTTCAAGACGACTTGCAGGCAAGATATACTGGCGGAACAGTCCTTCATTTCTATCTTGGAGAACAGGTTAGTGATCTTAAGGCCATAAAAGCCCTGATAAAAAAAGTGGCTAATAATTTCCGGCTCCCTTATTTCACTCTGACCCCTACCTTCAGTGTATGCCCCTCCCACGGGTACCTGAACGGCGAACAAAAAATCTGCTCTGTTTGTGGAAAAGAAACAGAGATTTATTCGCGGGTCGTTGGCTACTTGAGGCCTGTCAAGCAGTGGAACGACGGCAAGCAGGCTGAGTTCGGGCTCAGGAAATCGTTCAACATGGCTTGACAGCCTAAAGTACGCCGTTGATCAGTTGCCAGATAAGAATAACGTATCGGAGGTTTGAGGTCTATGATAATAGCCGGTCTTCAGAAAGTGTCGCTGATCGATTATCTTGGGAAAGTGAGCTGTGTGGTTTTTTTGTCAGGATGCAACTTTGACTGTCCCTATTGCCATAACCCGGATCTGGTAAGGTGCGGGGCACCCGCTGCCTTACTGGATAAAATGGAAGTCTATGGTTTTCTTCAGAAGCGCAGGGAAGTTCTGGACGGGGTGGTTATCTCGGGCGGGGAGCCGACCTTGCAGAAGGACCTCTTTTCCTTTTGTGACAAGATCAAACAGTTTGATTATCCCATCAAATTGGATACAAACGGAAGTCGGCCAGAGGTAATAGAACGGCTGATTCATGAGGGGCTGGTGGACTATATCGCAATGGATATTAAGACCGAGCCCTCCCATTACTCCCCGTATATTGTAAGAGATTACGATCCGGGCGATATTCTTTCAAGCATCCAGGTTATCATGGAATCGGGAATTCTCTATGAGTTCAGGACTACATGTGTGAAGCCCATCGTGTGCGAGGCTGCGATAGAAAGGATTGCCGAAACCATCAAGGGTGCAAGGCGTTATGCCTTACAGCGCTTTCGTAACAGAAAGGTATTGCACCCGGAGTTCTTCGATGGAACTGTGGCCTTTTACACTGAAGATGAACTCAGACAGCTAAAAACAATTGCAGGAAAATGGGTCAAAAAATGCGTTGTCCGCTGAACAGTACCGAACCGATACAAGCAGAAATGCCTTCGTCCACCGCGCAGTAAAAGCATAACCAACCGAAATATATTAATATATCCTATGATATAACCCAGGCATATTAAACAAAGCCGTTCCGTAATAAAGGAAACGGCGAGGAGGCTGGTATGAATGAAAAAGAACTCTATAAAGGAAATCAAGAACATCCGGACATTGATTAATGATATCAAGTCCGGAAAAGTTGGGTGGTACGGATACCAAGGAAAAACAATCATTGTCGGCTACCGAAAAGGCAAAGACGAAAACGGCCGCAACAGCAAACAACGAACCTACTGGGCCCGACGAAAACAAGGCCTTTGCGTCAAGTGCTCGAAAAAAGTGTCAAAAAAGAACCCTCAAACAGATAAGCTGTACAGGCTGTGCGACCACCACCGAAAAGAATTGGATCAGAAAAAGAAATGATGCCTTATTTAACCCTACAAAAAATCCATGTCTACGAAACTAAAAGACACGATTGCCCCTTTTCAAAAAAATTGGAGTGACCTCAGCTCAAAAGGGTTTGAGAAACTAAACGATTACATACACCAAAATCTTTCAAGAAAAGAGATAGGGGAGATCAATTTCAGGGTAATAGGCAACTTAATTCTGGCCAGAACCAAAGATTTGTCCCTTGCTGTGAACCGAGAACTCCTCGAACCCATAAGCCGATGGCTAAACGACCCATTATGGCTCGAAAGATTCAAGCTTAATGACAAAGAAATCCCTGACTGGGGAAAATATAAGAAACAGCAACGATTATGGACAAAACAGCAAAAGGCTTTGGCAGCAATAAAACTAAGGGCCTATCGACAAGCAATCCTTAAGAAACGAAAACTACGGCATGAATTAAGCAAAATAGTTGGCAAAACAAACCCCGGGGAAAGTTGTTCTCACCAATTTCGAAAAGGCTTCATTGTACCGATAGTCTCGCCTTTTAGTCCGCCCGAACAACACAAAGAAAAAACGCGGCAACAATTCCTTCAATCTCTCTCCTTTCCAGTTGTTGATTTACTTCCCTGGAAACTGATAATCACAGCAGATCTGACAAAAACAAAAAAATTCAAAGACCTCGAAGAATATTGTTCAGAAAAACGTTTAGATGTAACCTGCAAAATCATGCATTTGTTACAAATGGAGTCGGAAGGAAAAATCGGTATCACACAAGAAAAGCCCTTTGAAGATCTCACACTTGAATCGCTGCAAAAAGAACAGGAACGATTCATAAGAATCACAGACGAACAAGGAAAAGATTACAGATTTGATTGGCAAGATCTGAGCCGTAACCAAAAAAAAAAGATAATCTCCGACATCCACAAACACAGGGTCCTATGCAAAACAGCATGATGCAAGAAGGCACGCGGATCCTGCCCTAAAATAGCGCTATTGTAAAAAAATGGTTCGAAACACTAATCCATTCACCCAAAGACAGGTCCGCCTACTCGAAGCCATCAGCGAAAAGATACTCGAAATAAATGACCCCAACCCAGAAACCATCACCCACGAATCCTACAAATGGTACACCAAGCAAACCAAACAATTCGGGAAAATCCCCAAAATACGATTCTACCCAAGCTCCTGCCTCGCAAAATCAGAAATCATAGAAAAAGCAGGGATCATTGATGAAAGAAAACAACAAGAAATCAAAAAACTGCGCGAGAAAATAATTGGAATTGACACACCGAGAGACAAAAAAAGCCGCATCCAAGCGAGGCTCTTTGAGTCAGAATGGAACAACATCATGTTCAAAACAAAAAAATCCACATTCACCGTTGGCCTAATAAATCAACTATTTTGCTTAACCCAGCAAACAATCTCAGACCCAGTAGAACACCTACAGCACATCGTCATGGACGAATATTCGCCAAAAATCAACAGTTCAAAAAGAAACTGTTTCCCGAAAAAGAAAGAAATAAAAAAAAACGAAATTTTGCCGCCCAAGAATCAAAAAGCATATGATCAAGAATTAAGAGAAGTAGAGGAAAAAAATTGTTGACTATTAGTGGTGTTCGCCTACCAAATCAACATATTTTTCCGCCTCTAAAATAGGCATGGTAGTTGCTATATTAACTTATTATAACAGATTTTGTTAAATTGTAATACATAGCAGTTATGTTGTGAGTTTGTTATGTTACGTCCAGTTATGTTTCCTGTTTTCTTGAAATAAGGAAACTTTGAAAAAGTTCTTTTACTTTACATATTTTTCTTTTACTTTACATATTATTCTTGTTCTTTCCAGGTTGGTTATACCGGATCTGCTTCTTGTTTTCGCCTCCAGGGCATATTCCCCGTAATAAACGATCATTGGAGGAGTGTTTCCAAGGGGGCATAATTATGTTGTGAGATTTTTTTTGAGAGCAGTCAAGAATTGAGGCAACCCATTGATTTTAAATCGAAATTGGGATATCCAAAGGACGGTCCGAATTCGTCATTACTTTCGGCGGGTTAAGCCAACTCACAACATAATAGCAGGTATATCAGATTCACAAAAATCCAATGTACGTTGGAGTTATCTGCACTTTTGGGATCTATTAATTTTTAAGATTGCCAGAAGATATTTGCAATAATTTGGTCTTTTCCCGTATATTGAAATCTCCAAGCGAAGGTATTTGTGGATTACGGGTTGTCTAATGCGCAATACCAGAGGAAATTCACCCCCCTCTCTTAGAAACCAATCCCAAAAGCAATACCGTAAATAAAAAGGGTTTCGTGTTCGGAAAAGTCGACATTGAACTCCGGAGCAATAGATATCTTTCCCCAAAGTGAAATTGATAGGCCACGCCGGTGCGAACCACCCAATCCCTCTCTCTTTTGTCCTCTTCGTGATCCCCGTGCTCTTTATGAACCTCCGTACCGGGAGCAACGTTAAAGACCCAGCCCTTGTATGGGGTAATGACCAGCGGCGCCATGAGCAGAAAATGTTTGAAATCACCACCGGCGTATTCCACAAGGCCCCCGATACCCAGCCAACTATTGATATGATACACGTAATCGACGCCAACCGACAAACCGTGTTCACTACCGTCGTTCTGGGTATTACCGAGAATAAGGGCCATATGATGTCGGTGAAATTCATGCGCGGCGCCTTCATGCGCTTCCTCGGCAACAACCGACTGTGCAAACGCCACTGTAAGAAGGCATGCAATAATTAAAGACAGATGACCTTTCTGAAAAGTCGGGCCGATTATATATTTGGATGGTGATTTCATTCAGGTCTCTTTTCTCGATGGATTTGTCTGTGAAAATAGCAAAGGCCTATAAGGCGGGTATCGCTCAGTATTGAAAACACTCAAAGAAGAGTACACCTTTGCACATTTCCCCCTTCAATTGTTTGAGACCCTCATTAAAATCTGAAATTAATGCCTATCACAGGACCAGCCATAGTAACATCGTATACAAACCTTGTTGGCCCAGCACCAGTTTCATAATCAATTCCCACGGCTCATGACATCTACTGAGCCAGGGCGGATCGTACCGATTCGGGCGCATCCTCTCTGCGTAGATGCGCTCGAAAAGTATTTTCCGGGCACAGGCAAATATTCTTCGACAATATTGTCGACCTGAAACGCCGATTGTCGAAATTCCTGCGGCCCTATTTCATATAACTATTGGTTTTTGTTGTAAAAAGATTTTTGGCACAGTCTTTGTATTATATTTGAGAAAACGACTTAACGGTAAACACAAAATTTATCAAGCAGGAGATCAGCAATGGATAAGGTTTCACAGAGATCAGCAATGGATAAGGTTTCACAGAAATCAGTTGTACGAAAAGGGTTTAAACGAATGGTTGTTTTGGGATTGGGACTTACGGTCGCAGCCGGGTTCGCTCCAGTGACGAGCTGGGCAGGTTTCCAGGGTTCGGCCAAACAAACCTGTCGCTTCAACGCGCAATCACAGGATGGTAATAGTCATCTCATGCGGGTTTCTGAGGGTGAAAGGATTATCATGGCCCGCGGAGGGAATCGGTCCGGTGGTGGCGGAATGGGACAGAGAGGGGGTGGCAGTTCAGAGAGTGGGTATAAGTATGGTCCCGGAGATGGATCCGGCACGGGAGAAAGACTTCGTGACGGCAGCGGATACGGCGCCAAAAAAGGTGGTGGAACGGGAACCGGGGACTGTGACGGCACAGGCCAGGGGAAGGGTCGTGGCAACCGAACAAATTAAGAGAATTTGAATGTTTTTTTAGAAATCGTAAACCAATTAAAAGGAGAATAAAGAGATGAAAAAAGTTTTAGCGAGTGGCGTAGTGGTTTTAATGGTACTTTTTTTGAGTGCAGGTTTTGGCTTGGCTAAGGGACCCGGCGGTGGCGGTGGTGGGCAAGGCGGTGATGGTGCCGGTGATGGAACCGGTCCCATTCATAACATTTTGGAAGGTACTGTATTCGATTATACCGGTACTGTGCTCACCATTGTCGTGGGTGGCGGAGTGGAAATCGCGACTAAGGACGAGGATGGAAATGAGATAATCATCACGATTTACGGGATCGGTCCCGTTCGCTACTGGGATTCACTCGGTGTAGATCGCCTGCTGGTAGAGGATGAAATCGAGGTGACCGGGTATAATGTCGAGTACTCCGAAGGCGTCTTTCGAAACATTGCAGTGGCCATAATAACGGCCGGGGGTGTCGAAGTGCCGCTACGTGATTCTGATGGTGTGCCCCTGTGGCGCGGTACCGGTGGGAAAAGCAACTAATTGCACATAAGGTAAGGATAAGCCCATTTTCCCTCGTGAAAAAAGAAAGTCCTCCTCCGGGGGGACTTTTTTTTTGGCGGGTAAAGTGTATACTGTGAACATTGTCAGGAGTGAGGGACATACAGAGTTACCAGAACGAGAGCTGATTCATGGTTGTGTTTTCAAAAAACTCAGAATTTCTCTTACGATCGGGGAAAAAGCGTGCATGTTCTTTTTACACACGAATCCTCTCTGGTTGTTTGTTCTTGGCGGTATGTTTCTGCTCCCAGCTACTCTATGCCCCATGTGGAAGGGCGATGGAGATTTTCGTGGATGGATCGGTGGGATATGATTCCAATCCCGCTCTCGCGGGCGAGGCCGAAAGTTCGTGGTTTGCGGCTTACAGCGCGGGGTTGGCCAAGCAATTCTTCCTGACGGATGCTCTGATATTGGATACGGTCCTGGATGCCACCTATCAGGATTACTGGCAGGTTAAGGACAACTACAACGGCCAGGGCAAGGTCATCCTCTCCTATCCGCTAGCAAACGGGATGATCTTACCCTCTATCTTGGGCGGGGTGGCGGCATATCGTGATCATTTTTTAGAGGCGGAAGAACGTAATGAGACCCTGGCTGGCATCGATGTGAGCATGGTTCTATCAAAGCGCTTAACCCTGGGCTTTGAACATACCTGGAAATGGCAGGGCTACCTTAACTGGGCAAAGCCTTTCTCAGGCCGGGGTCAGGGCAGGAACCCACAGGATGGGAACCAATCGGGTCAAAATAAAACGTCAGAACCGGAAGCAGCAACTGCATGGGAGGGAAGCCCCTTCGATGGGGGACCAAACGGGCATGGTTGCGGAGGGGGCAGAGGCTTCCTCAACCAAGAGCAACCGCCCCGGAACAACCGCCTGGTGCACACGGGACTGGGCCTGGATGTATTTCTGATGCCGTCATTGACAGGTTCTCTGCTTGTGGCTTATGCAGATTTGGACTCGTCATTGGATATGGAGTCTTATAGACAGATCCAGGTGGGGATCGCCTTGATCTGGGAACCTTTCGAAAAGTGGCGCATGGAGACCCGGGCCGAATGGTATCGAACCGAATACGACAAAGTTCCTGAAAGTATGACCTGTATCAGAACAACAAATCAAGCGCGTTCAATTGGGATTCAGCTAAGCCGCTTCTGGGGGCCTGTTGAGCTTTACGGGCAGGTTCAGTTCCAGAACGGTGAATCCCCACTGAACTATGAATCTTACACCCGGCAGGTGGTGCAATGCGGACTTTCCTGGTATTTCTAATACTATTGTTTTTGGGCTTCCCGGAATCAAATTCCGTTGCCGAAGAACTGTTCCTGATGCGCGTTGTGTCCGTGGACCAGGAATCCGGAAAAATATCCGCAGAAGTGATTGACGGTCCGGATCTATCAACAAACGGCACAGGAGACCCTGTCCGCAAACCGGGGATGATCACGGTTTTGACGGGATCAGGTCGTTTACCGAAACAACTGCATCCAGGTTCAGTCGTTAGGGTTTGGGGAGAGTTCTCAGGAGAAACCGGGACCTTTGCCGCCAGGAAACTGTTTCCGGGAAAGACTGCGGGCCGCAAAACAGATCCCACAGGTGTGCACAGGCGACTGGGGAAAGGCCGTGGCTTCGGAGGCAAGGGAGGAGGCGGACACGGCCATGGAAGAAAATAAACGCAAACTACCACTATGGGTCAGCAATCTTCTTCTCTTTGCGCTTCTTTCTTTTGCGGCCGTCGGGTATTTTTTCTGGCAGATTCACCGGGCCGAACAGGAGTTTTTCGACCATGTTCGGGTTAATGTGAAACAGGTGGCGGATGTCATTGAATTGAGCGCCCGCGGGGCAGTCGTTTCCCAACAGGTGGCGGAGGAGCTCCTGGAGGCTCTCTTGGGAAACACGGCTCGTTTTGTAGACTATCTTGATAGCATTGAGCCCTTTTCATCCGAAGAACTCTCCGCCTTTGCCAAGGAGTCGGGCCTTGTGGGCATCCGCATATTCGGGGACGAGGACAAATATGCAGAAGGCCCTCCCAAGTGGTCTCAAGACATGACATTTAACTGCACGGCAAAAGCTACCCTGGAACATCGGGCAAAGCAAAGCCTGTACCTCTTTTCATGGCCCCGGAAGGACGCTCCCGGATGTGTGGTGTTAGGGATAGAGGATAAGAAGATTGCATCCCTGGAAGAGCAACTGGGCCTGGAAAATGTCATTAAAACCATATCAGAGCTTCCAAGGATTCGTTATGTAAAAATGGGGAACCCTTCAGCCGAAGGGGGAATATCTGAAACCGGCCCCGCTGTGGCCATTATGCAGGTTGGCGGTTCTCAGGTGGCGGAGACTCGACTCCCCTTCGGTAGCAGGGAACTTGTTGTGGGAGTGGATACACGGTATTTGGCCTCGGCAATTCACCGGTTGTGGCGGGACTTTTTTGTGTTCGGCGTTGCCTTCGCGCTTCTAGGGACATTTCTCTCTTTCATTCTTTATCGGCAACAGACGTCCCATCTTGCCCAAGTCAAATCCTTTGAGAGACGGATATCCAAAGAGCGGGAAGACGCGTCCTTAGGCCGAGCTGCAGCGGGAATTGCCCATGAGATCCGGAATCCGTTAAACGCCCTCGGCATGGGTCTTCAGAGGCTTCAGTTAGAGGGGGATGAACTAAGAGACGAACACCGGCACCTTGTGGTTCTCATGATGGACGCGATTCATCGCGCCGACGGCAGTGTCAGCGGTCTGTTGAATTACGCACGTCCACAGATGCCCAACCGGAAGCCCACGCGTTTAGATCTGTTGGTAAAAAGAACACTAGCCCTTTACTCGCCTCGCTGCGAAGACCTCCATATAAAGGTAGCGCAGAAGATTGATTTCAAAGAGACCATCTCCGCAGACCCTGAACTCCTGGGCCAGGTAATAGAAAACCTTCTGATAAATGCCATTGAGGCTCAACCTGACGGCGGATTCCTCCATTTGGAAGTGGGGCGAAAAGAGATGGAGATTTACCTCAAAATCAGAAATGGGGGAGCTAATTTGCCGGCCGAAGAGACGGATCGGATTTTTGAACCCTACTTTACGACTAAGACCGAAGGGACCGGCCTTGGCTTGACCATATCACAGCGGATTGTCCAGGCCCACGTGGGACGTTTGGAGGCCCGCACGCCGGAGGCGGGATTATTGGAGATAACCGTGTATCTTCCCCTGACCGGAAATTAATGAAAGGCTGTTGGCTCGCATGATAATTCTTATTGCAGATGATGATGCCCTCCAGAGAGAGCTTCTTAAAGGGTTTTTGGACAACCAGGGTTATAACACGCTAACGGCTTCGGACGGCTTGGAGGCATTGAGGGTATTTGAGCGAGAGCATGTTCAATTAGTCCTTCTGGATCAGAACATGCCCGGACTTACAGGGGATGAAGTTCTGAAAAAGATGAAAGCCATGAACCCCAGGGTGCAGGCCATTATGATCACAGCATATGGCGATGTGAACACCGCAGTGACCGTGCTGAAATTGGGCGCAGGCGATTTCCTGGAGAAGCCGGTGGACCTCTCTTTGCTTTTGGAGAAAATCCAGTGGATAGAACAAGGGATAGCGGTGGATGAAGATGTGGCTGTTGTGGAAAAGGCCGTGGAAGAAAGCCCCCTGCCTTTGAAAATGATCGCTGAAAGTCTGAAAATGAAAAATGTCATCTCCTTCATCCGGCGGGTGGCGGAGAGTCCTTGGCCAGTCCTTGTCTTTGGTGAGACAGGGACAGGCAAGGAGTTGGCTGCCCATCTCATTCACCTGTTAAGCCCGAGAGATGCCTCCCTGTTCATAGAGGTAAACTGTGCGGCAATACCGGAAAATCTTTTCGAGAGTGAACTGTTTGGCCACGTAAAAGGTGCATTTACCGGTGCATTAAGTAACCGTCGCGGCAGATTTGAGCTTGCAAGTGGCGGCACCCTGCTGTTGGATGAAATCGGCGAGATGCCGTTACTTTTGCAACCCAAGCTGCTCCGAGCATTGCAGGATGGGAAAATCAGCCGTGTGGGAAGTGAGGAGGATATTCGTGTGGATGCCCGTTTGGTGACCTCTACCAACCGGGATCTCAAACAGATGGTCGAGACAGGGCAATTTCGTGAGGACTTATACTACCGGATAAAGGTCTTTGAGCTTGAGATCCCACCGTTGCGTCATCGTCGTGAGGACATCCCTCCCCTTGTGGATTTTTTTTTAGATCGCTATGCACCGGCTGATCTGCGCTTCACCCCTGAGGCCTTGGATATTCTTATAAAGTATCCTTTTCCAGGGAATGTTCGGGAGTTGGAGCATATTGTTCAACGTACCGCGACCCTCGCGAGAAATGAGATTATCCGTCCTGCTGATCTTCCCCGGGAGATACGGCACCACAGCACGGTCAGCCATGGGACACTTGCCGAAAGCCTGGAGGCGGTGGAACGGGAAATGATTATATCTGCCCTGGAAAAAACTGACTGGGTGCAGACCAAAGCCGCTGAACTCCTTGGAATCAGCGAACGTGTGCTACGATATAAGATGAAAAAGGGGGGAATTCGTAAAGGTGTGTGAGGTAACCCCATTCTTTTTCAAAATTTTTCAATTTTTACAGCGCTGACCTTGAATTCCGGAATCTTGGCCAGGGGATCAAAGGCCTCTGCATCGGTCAGCACATTGGTGGGGGTTTCCCCGAAGTGGATGGGCAGAAAAACCGTGCCGCGCTCCACCGAAGTTGTGATTCTTGCGGGCGCCTCTATCCGGCCTCTCCGGGATGAAAGCGTGAGGATATCGCCATCCTTGACCGTCAACGCTTCAGCATCCCCGGGATGAATATCCACGTAAGCCGTTTTCTGCTCCGCGTCCAGGTGAGGGATACCCTTGTCATGGTGCCGGTGTGGAAGTGGGCGAACATTCTTCCGGTGGTTAGGAAGTAGGGGTACTCCTTGTCAGACATTTCCGCAGGATCCTTGTAGTCAACAGCAAAGAATTTCCCTTTACCGAGGGCAAACTGATCCTTGTGCAGGTATGGAGTCCCCGGGTGATCCCTATCCTGGCATGGCCACTGAAGGCCGTCCAACCCCATGCGTTCATAGGTCATGACCGCATAACTCTTTGGGGTCAATGCCACCATTTCATTGAATATCTGCTCAGGGTTCTCATAGTCCATTTCGTATACCATCGCCGTTGAGAGCCTGGCAATAATGTCCCAATCGGGTAAGGTGTTGCCCATGGGGTCAATGGCTTTCCGGATTTGCATACAGCGACGCTCCGTATTGGTTGACAGGCGGTGGTATTGGATCCGATGACAAAGATGCAGCCGGAATTTTTTAACTGAATGGTTTGTGTTACCTTGACACGAACCCAGTATATCGATGGGTCAAAAACTGTTAATATCTTCAAGCTTGGGAGATTTTGACAACTGATATATGCATTCGATATTACAGCGCTTTATATCATTCTGAAGGCTGCAATATATAGCAGGTATATCAGATTGAGGTGGACCCAACTTTTGTGATGAATAGGGACAGGAGATACGCACCCGATGTATTGTTAACGATTTGAGACGGGATGAACGTGATCGACAGGGTTACGACTGGAAGATGTAACCTTCAATTTTTCCGGGGTGGGTCAAAAGTTAAGGTTTATATAGAGACTATGACGGATTTTAAGTTGAAAGGAAGTTCCTCCCTGTTTAACATTTAGGGTCAAAACAAATTTAATAATCCACAACAAAGGAGGAACTTCCCATGGCTTCTAAGGTAAAGAAAAACAAGGTAAATTTCAAAGGAAAAATGGTTAGCATCGGAATCGACATGCACAAAATCTCTTGGAGAATCACAGCTCTTGTTGAAGGGGATACAGTTCTGGCCATAACCCTTGCCAGTCCAAACTACGAGGCTTTTAAGAAAGTCATATCTCGCTTTAAAGGAAATCATTTGCGCATCGTTTATGAAGCTGGCCCCGGAGGATTCGACCTGTACGACAGGCTTACCGAGGATGGAATTGAGTGTATCGTGACCCCACCTTCCCTGATCCCCACGGAAAGCGGAAGTAAGGTCAAAACCGACAAGAAAGACAGCTACAAACTGGCCCGATTTCTTGAGAGCGGCATGCTCAAGGCAGTATGGGTACTTTCTCCAGAGGAGAGGGCTCATCGTCAGTTGTTAAGGACCCGGCGTCAAATCGTCAATCATCGCTCAGATGTCATGCGCCAGATAAAAAGCCTTCTGCTGTTTAACAGCATAGACGTTCCTTTTAAAGGCACTCAACATTGGAGGGGACCGTTCATGAATTGGCTGCTGAAGCTTGATCTCGGTTATGAACCCCTCAACAGGTCGCTGAAGGCTCTGGTGGATCTTTTCAATTACCTCAGTGCGGAAAAGAAAAAAATCACGAAAGATGTTCTTGAACTGGCTAAGGAAGAGAAATATGCAAAACGGGTAGAATTGCTGGAGAGCATCCCTGGCATCGGTACTTTGAGTGCCATGGAGATTCTCGTTGAGCTTCAAGATATCACCCGTTTCAAAACCGCTGATGAGCTTGCAGCTTATCTTGGTTTGACCCCCTCACAATATTCCAGTGGGGAACATATTCGCATGGGGCACATTACGCATGCCGGTAATAAACGGGCAAGGACTACACTCGTTGAATCGTCATGGATTTTAATTGGAAAAGATCCAGAAATGAAGCGGAAATATCAGAGAATCAAGGAGAGACGAGGCGGTAAAAGGGCCGTTATTGCAGTCGCCAGAAACCTCAGCGGCCGCATCCGAAGAATGCTTCTTGACCACGTACCTTATGAATTGAATTTTCAGAAAGCGGCTTGAGAATCCCTGTAACCAGAAGCATCAAAAATTGCTAAAGAGCTTTTTTTAAAAACCGTATGATTAGATTGTCCAATTTGGAATAAAAACCCATTGAATTCAGGTGACCGTGTAGCGTTCCTTGTGGCCTTCATGGAAGGACCTCGGATATAGGGTACGGCGCCTGATATCTTACAACGAGTAAATCTCTTGTGGCTTTTGACCACGAATAGCAGGCTGGGTAAAGATATTCCATCTGGGGCGATTTGGAAAATGTAAAATCCTTTTTTGAGGGATTTCCGGTAATAACCCGCAGTTTAGGTCCCCGCGTTCCGACGAGCTACATACGTGCCCATTCTCACGCGGGGACCTAAACTGCTACCATCGGTGCGCAATTTGGAGTGTCATAAGAGAGGAAAAAGAGGATTTTCCTGAAAAATGGCTTGACTATCCACATAGCAGGAAGTCTTCAATGGCTTAGTGGAGGTTCAATACCGCGTAAAAGGTGATGATCCTTCATTTTGTTTCAGGATACAAATCGAATTCAGGATATAATTTTTTTGCACAGTCCGGACAGATACCATGGCTGAATTTTGCCTCATAATTGTTGCTAAAGTAGATATCGTTACTTGTCCATTCTCCTTTATCATCCCGAATTTTCTTGCAATTCGCGCAAATAGGTATCAATGCGCCTCGTATCGTTTTCCTTGCGTATTCTACCGCATTATCTTCATCTGCAATTTTCGCTTCAAAGTGAAATGTGCTCTCATACCCATTACATTCTTTCTTGTACAATACTGAATCTAAAATGATAGATTGATTAATCTCAGACAAAGAACGCAAGATTATTGACCACAGGGGGCAGGGAGGTGTCCCTCTTTCCCATGCTCCTTGTTCCTCCCAAACATTACCGGCGTATTGATTCGTTTCCAACATCCAAAAGGAGTTCGGGGCGATTTCATCCAATTCAACATGTGAATAAAAGCCATAGGATGTGAAAACTTTAATAATATGGCAGTATCTTTCCCAGGGATTTTTGTCCGTAAATTCAATTCCCAGTTTTTGTTTAAGGTAGGTTAAGAAATAACTTCCAATCGCTGAATACATTGCCACTTCGCCTTTTGAACCAAAAAGGTTATGGCAAACCTCGCCCAACCCGTAAAGGTAACCCTCCAAAAGATCAGGCAATTGAGATTTCTTGTCTACACTATCAAATACTATTTTCATGAACGTCTCCTTCCAACACATTTTCTTTATTTAGAGATATGTCATTTTCACATGTCACATATGAAATTGGATATCAGCTTTTCGCCTCATCCAACACTTGCCGAAGTATCTGGTCATTTCGGATTAACCAGCTTCATCAGGAATCCCTTGTGTCTTGATTGTCTATCACATGAGCATTGTAGCAGCAGACTTTCAAAGAAATCCAACTGATTCTATGGATTATTTCTCATCCAAAACCTCTCGAATCGCTGAAGCCAGATTCCGGGCGCCTATGGGCTTCTCAATATATTTGCTTACACCGAGGACCTCTGCCTTTTTGGCGGACATCCTCTCACTGTAGCCGGTACAGATGATCACCGGCATGTGTGGCCGGATTTTCAGCACTTCAGCGGCCAGTCTGTCTCCGGTCATTCGAGGCATGGTCATGTCGGTGATGATGACGTCGAATTGATCCGGATCGGCTTTAAACCATTCCAAGGCCTCCACAGGTTTTATGGTGCTTTTAACATTGTAGCCCAACCGCTCCAAACGCTGTCGGTTCAGATCCACCATGGACTCTTCGTCATCCACAAAAAGGATTCTTTCAGAACCTCCTTTGATTTCTCCCAATGGCTCTTTTTCCACCTCAGCTGTCTCTCCCAATGCGGGGAAATAGATCTCAAAGACCGTTCCCTTCCCAAGCTCGCTCTCAACCAGGATACCACCACCATGTCTCTTCACGATGCCGTGAATTACCGAAAGGCCCATTCCTGTGCCCTTACCGACATCCTTGGTGGTGAAATAGGGATCAAAGATCCGATCCATAATTTTGGGCTCAATGCCTTCACCCGTGTCCTTCATTCTAAGTCTGACGTAGGAGCCGGGGGAGAGAACCCAATCAAAACATGCTTTTTCTTTTTGAAGAATAATATGTTCGAGGGTCACTTCCAGGAGCCCCCCTTCTTCAGACATGGCATGGGCTGCATTGGTTACCAGATTCATCACAATCTGATTGATTTGGGCAGCATCACCCATGACGTTACAGAAAGCATCCGAAATATGCTGTTTGAACTCCACGCTTGTGGGGATGGCGTGTCTGAGCATTTTCATGGATTCTTTTATGACGGGAGCAATATCTAAAGGTTTACTCTCTTCATCACTCTTACGGCTGAAAGCGAGCAACTGACGGACCATATCCTTTGCCCTGATGGAAGCCTGATGGATTGCCTTTAAAGACTTACTTGCGGGATTCGAATCGGGAACATCATCAGAGGCCAGCTCTGTATTACCGAGGATAACAGCCAAAATGTTATTAAAATCATGGGCAATGCCACCTGCCAGGGTCCCGACGGCTTCCATCTTCTGGGACTGCTGGAGCTGGGTTTCCAGCTTATTCTTTTCCTCTTCCGCCCGCTTGCGCTCGGTGATGTCCTGGGCCGTACCGAACAGTTTGGTGACATTGTCTTTTTCGTCTTTGGTGGTAGTCCCGATGGCGTGCATCCACCTGATTTCACCATCCGGCCGAACGATTCTAAAAATAATGTCGAAAGGTGTCCCTTCCGTGGTTGCCAGTGTCACCGCCTTGTCCAGTAGAGGCCAGTCATCGGGGTGTAAATGGGTTTCGTGGTCTGTGAATAATGACTCTTTTCCCTGCGGGTTGAGGCCGAAGATGCGGAATATCTCGTCAGACCATACAGGGGTTCCGATTTCCGGGTTTAGGTGAGGGTCAAGTCTTTGATTGACTTATGTTTCATGGTCTGATAGACGTACAAACCCTGTCGAGACCCGTGACCTTGCCATCTATCTTCCGCGGTACGTTCGCGGCGATCGTTTGGAAAAGATAGGTGAGGAATTTAATCTGAGCCATTACAGCTCCGTGAGTAATGCCATCAGCAGGGTGAAAAGGAGGCTGCATAACCATAAGTTTAAAAAAATTTATGGGAAAATATACGACTCACTGTGAAGAAAGGTGGGCTTGGTCCTAACTTCGCCCACTGTCTGTTTAGTGCTTCGCGATTGAATTGATACCTTTCTGATCCAGCCCTGAAAGGGCACTACACACTAGCCCGGGGCAACGCCCTGGGTGAGGATTTAACAACAAGATCAGCCCGGAAAGGGCCTTACATAAATCATTCTAGGCTATAGTTTATTTGTATAATGTCACGCCCTTACAGGGCTCAACGATCCTTGCAACCTGTTCCCAGGGCGTTGCCCTGGGCTGGTATGTCACGGCCCTTCAGGCCTGAGATACATACAACCTCCCGTCGAATTAAAATTTCCCTCACTTTTTCAAATTGAACTTTTTTCGTTCGTCAGTCTAAACGTGGGCGAAGTTAGAACCAAGCCCAGAAAGGTCAATCAAAGATTTGACCCCCATCAATTATTAGGTCACTTTTTCTCTTTGTCTCCTGTAAAACGATGGTATTGCCGTTCCGATACGTAAAGACCCACCAGTGACGTCATAAAGAAGATCAGGTAGAACTGCCCGATGAGTCCTTCCAGAATGGTCAGCATCTGTGCTATTCCCGAAAGGGGGGCCACATTGCCGTAGCCGATGGTCATCAGTGTGACAAAGCTGTAAAAAAAGAGGAGGCGGTAGGAGGTCACCATGTCCCGGGGTGGCCCATACACCCCGAAACTGAAAGATCCGGGTTTTATAAGTTCAAGGTTGAAGAATAGAATTGTCCAGAATATGCCCAGCAGGACATAGACGCAAAGGCCCCCCATGATGCTGTCCGCGCTGATTTCGCGCTGTCGGGCCACGGAACCGGCGATGATAAGCGTCACCAGGCCGAGATAGGTGCAGGATATGAAATTGGTGATAATGAGGATGTTCACGCTGTCCGTAAAATAGCCGCTGGTTTCCCCCAGGATAATGCATGCCCCGAAAATGATGGCCACTTTGAAGTAACGGCTCTTTTTGACGGCATAGGCGGCCGCCGCAAGAAAAAGAAGGTTGAGGATGTCCCCGGCCATGCCCGAGGCCATGCTCCTTTCAAAGAGGGGCATGGTGATCAGCTGCACCAGAAAAAACAGCAGCAGAAAGGCGAAACGTTTGCAGGCTCTCGGACGCGGTGAGATCCGCTCTTTCATAGTTTTTTCTCCATTTGTAAAAAAGGGGTCACACCTATTTGTTTTTCTTTCAGGCCTGCCGTCACTTTTGGACATTTTCACCAGAACGGGTTAGCATTCCCCTGGCGGAAATGGAACGGTGATCCGTCACATGAAGATAAATCTGTTCCATTTTGCCCGGAGCCACCAGCGTACACAGGTACATGCCGTCTTCATCGGTCATGTAAATCCTTTTACCGTCAAAATCGATGACACCGGTAAGGGTCTCTCTGCGGTTGTCGGATGTCTTGAATCCCGAGAAGCGAAATCCTTCCTGATGGTCAATTGTCACCTTGAACTTGATACGGCGGAGTTCTATTCCCTGGCCCAGCGGTACATGCAGCTTCGGGATAGGGCCGACAGCGGCACGGTCATGGGAAATGACTTCTAAATCCATTATCCAGGCGCCCTTCAGATCCGGAATCACCGATTCTTCAGCAAACCCAGCGGCATAAAACATGACCAAGACTGTTGCCGTCAAAAAACAAATAAATGCGCGCATAATCCCCTCCTCGTGGTTTCATTCAAGAGCTAAATAATTAAAATAGGTGTGACCCCTTTTCCACTTCTTTCCCGACCCTAAATATCATAACCCTTGATCTTCCTGTAAAGGGTTGCCTCTCCGATCCTCAGCAGGGCCGCGGCCTTTCTTCGCTGGCCGCCGCTTTTGTTCAGCGCATTCCGGATCGCTGCCTTTTCCCAGGCCTCCAGGGTATCATTTTCCGGGATCTCGTGGGTGTTGACGGCATGGAGATCGGACGGCTGGAATAGGGGCGAGGGAAGGTCGTCGACCCCCAGTTCGGGTTCTCTCCCCAGCGCCACGGCGCGTCTCAGAAGATTTTCCAGTTCTCGAACGTTCCCCGGCCAGGAATAGCGCTCCATAAGATCCAGTGCCGCCACGGAAAACCCTTTCACGGGTGACGCGCTGTTCCCAAACCGGGTCAAAAAATGCCTTATCAACAGCGGGATGTCTTCCTTTCGCTCCCGAAGGGGCGGGATTTTCAGTACCACCACATTCAGCCGGTAAAGCAGATCTTCACGAAAACGGCCTTCGGCCGCTTCCGCCGCCAGATCACGGTGGGTGGCCGCCACAATTCGGATATCCACATCGTATGTGTGCGCGCTTCCCACCGGTCTTACCTGCCGTTCCTGAAGGGTTCTGAGGAGTTTTGCCTGAATTCCCCGGGGGAGTTCACCCACTTCATCCAGAAACAGGGTGCCGCCGCCGGCGGTCCGTATCAAACCCATGGTAGCGGCATGGGCGCCGGTGAAGGCGCCCTTCACGTGTCCGAACAATTCGCTTTCGATTATGGTGGCACTGATGGCGGCGCAGTCCACCGGGATGAAGGGGCCCTCCGACCGGGGGCTGTGATGGTGGATGGCCCTGGCCACCAGTTCCTTCCCGCTTCCGGTCTCTCCCTGGATGAGGACGGACGCATCACTGGGGGCTGCGTGAACGATCAGTTGTTTCAGATTTAACATGGTGGGGGCATTCCCCAGCAGCCGATCGAAGCCGAATTGAAAACTCATTTCCGCTTTCAAGCGACGATTTTCTTCCTTGAGCCGCCAGATCTCGAAAAGCCCGGCGAGCCTGCTCTTTAAGGCCTCCGGCACGAAGGGTTTCTCCAGGAAATCCAGCGCCCCCGACTTTATGGCCGCCACCGCTTCCTTCACCCCACCATGGGCCGTCAACAGAAAAACGTCCGTATCGGGATGCCTTTCGCGAATACATCGGAGCAGTTCCAGTCCGTCTTTCCCCGGCATTCTCAAGTCAACAAGCGCCACATGGAAATGGGCTTTTTCCATCTGTTCAAGGGCTTGATCCCCATCTCCGGCGGTTTGCACCACATAGGGTTCGTCCATGAAAACGCGCTTCAGGGAAGCCAGGACATTGGGATCATCATCCACCAGCAGGATCGAAAACGGATTTTCGCGGTTTCGGGGATTCATCTCTTCTCCATTTGTGGTGACCATTTTTGGTTTTCACGGCCAACCTTCCGCGAGAAATGAAAAACCTTGCAGCGTATCCCACGGCGTTATGAAAGACCGGCGATAGACTACCATTTTGAGAGACGGGCTGCAACTTGTAAAAGGGGAGGTTAAGACGCGGGTATTTCCTTCTCCGCGGGAAGTGTGACCGTGAAGGTGCTCCCGGCACCTTCACAGCTGTCCACAGAGAGGGTGCCGCCATGGGCACGGATGATTTCGTAGGTGATATAGAGCCCCAGCCCCATGCCCCGGCCCACCGGTTTGGTGGTGAAAAAGGGATCAAAGATTTTGGCAACGTCTTTCTCGGGCATCCCGCACCCCGTGTCGGTAATTTCGATCCGCACTGTCCCCGGGTTTCCGGGCGTTTTTTCGACCTGCCGGGTGGTAATCCGGATAACGCCGGCATCGTCAACGGCATGGGCCGCATTGATCAGAATGTTCATGACCGCCTGAATCAGTTTTTGTGGAAAACAGGAAACAGCCGGCAGTTCACCATAGTCGCGAACAATTTCCACTCTCCCCTTGATCTGGTTCCGGATGATGTTGACGGCCGTATCCATACTTTCGTTGATGTTGACCATACACCTCGCGTTGTCATCCATGCGGGAAAAACTTCTGAGGTCATGAATGATGGCTTCAATCCGGTCCGCGCCTTCCAGCGACTGAGCCACCAGGTCCGGCAGATCCCGCAGGATAAAGTCGATTTTTTTCAGTTGCCTGAAATCATGAATATCGCGGGTCTGCACGGCCCCATGCTCCCCGCATCTTTCGGCAACGGATGCGGTCAGGACCTCATATTTTTCAAGCAGGGCGACCATATTGAAGGCGTAATTCCGGAGGCTTGAAAGGTTGGCTTTGATAAAGGACAGGGGATTGTTGATCTCATGGGCCACACCGGCCACCAGTATTCCCAGGGATGCCATTTTTTCAGACTGGATCAGCATTTCCGCCTGTTGTTTGACCTTTTCTTCCAGATTCCGATTCATGTCTTCCAGGGCCAGATTGGCATTTCTGAGACCCAGCGACAATACATCCCGCTCCTGTTCCAGGTTCCGCTGGCGGCACAGGGCCCGGGCAAACTGCCGAATCTCCTGGGGGTTGAAGGGCTTTCGCAGGTAAAAGAGGTCTTCGCGGGCCGTCACCTGGACGATCTCATCGGGAGTCACGTCGCTATAGGCCGTGACAATCACGATCTTGATTCCGGGATCGATGCGCCAGATCTCCCGGGCGGTCTCGGCCCCGTTCATCCCCGGCATCTTCATGTCCACGAAAGCCAGCGCGAAGGGTTTCCCCCGGTCCGTGGCCTCCTGGACCAGGGTAACGGCCTCGTCCCCGTTTTTTGCCTCCCAAATACCGTATGGAAGGGAGCGGTTCTTTGCTTCGCCCCCTCCGAAAAGACGGTCTCCGTCGGAAAGATAATTTCTCTCGGTCGGTGCAAGGATCTCCCGGTAGGCTTCCCTGACAGCCGCGTCATCATCTACGATCAGAATCCGGTGGTTTTCATCCATGGTCATTTTCTCCGATCCCTTCAGGGAAGGGTCATGTTCACTGGATGTGACGACATCCCTCACCCGGACGTCTGAGCCGCGGGGAAACCCACCCGAAGTGTGGTTCCTTTGTCTGAGCAGTCACTCACGCCGATCCATCCGTGATGGGACTGGACGATCCCCTGAATCATTGCCAATCCCAGTCCCCGCCCCGTAAATTTGGTCGAAAAGAAGGGGTCGAACATTCGCTCAAGAGTGTCTGTATCCATGCCGGCACCGTCGTCGGTCACTTCCAGATAAACATATTCCCCATCGAACTCTTCCGGAGCAATGATTTTCAGCCACCCGGAGGGATCGAACCGGGTCACTCCCGTAGCGACCGTCACCGTGCCCTCATCTCTGCCCATCGCTTCCCATGCGTTGGTGATGAGGCCCAGCAGGATTTCCCGGAATGCTTCCGGGTCCAGGCTGACCGTCGGGAGATTTGGCGCCAACCTTGTTTCCAGCCGGACATCAGGGGGGGGAGGCACTTTGATTAACGGCACTGCGCTGGATATTTCCATCGACAGATCGCAGTCGCTTTTCCTAATCAGCCGCTGTCCCAGGTACGCCAGGAGATGCCGGCCCAGATCCGCGGCCCGATTCGCTCCCCTCTCGGCATCCTCCAGATAGTGATACCTCCCGTCCTTTTTCTGCAGATTCATCTTGTACAGTTCCAGATTGCCCATCACCACAGCCAGAAGATTGTTCAGGTGGTGGGCGACGGCGCCGGCCATGCAAACCAGGCTTTCCCTTTTCCGGCCTTCTTCAGCGAGCAGCGCCTCTTCTCTCTCCCTGTCAAAAACCCACTGGTTGCACAGGGCCCGGGCAAACTGTCGGATCTCTTCGGGGTTGAAGGGTTTTCGCAGGTAAAAGATGTCATCCCGCCCTACGATCCGAACAATCTCATCGGGAAGAATATCGCTGAACGCGGTCACAATGACCATCTTCATGTTGGGTTCAATTTTCCAGATCTCCCGGGCGGTCTCGGCCCCGTTCATCCCCGGCATCTTCATGTCCACGAAGGCCACCCCGAAAGGCTTTCCCCGGAGTCTCGCCTCCCAGACCAGTTCCGTGGCCTCCAAACCGTTTTCGGCTTCCCGGATCTTATAGGAAAGCGGTCGGTTTAACGGAGCGTTCCGAGCGCTTCCGAAAAGGCCCTCGCCCGTTAAATGGAATTCGTTCTCTTGTGGTGTAAGGATTTCCCGGTAGGCCTGGCGAACAGCCGCGTCATCATCCACGATCAGAATCCGTTTCATGAGATCTTATCCCTCCTGTTTTTCCGCAGTATTGCGCTCGATTACCTGGCGAAGCAGTTCCCACTTGAAAGGCTTGGTCATGTAGTCGTCCATGCCCGCCTCCAGATAGCGTTCCCGGTCCCCCTTCATGGCGTTTGCCGTCAGGGCCACGATGGGAACATGCCGTCCGGTCTTCTCTTCCATCTCCCGGATTTTCCGCGTGGCTTCCACGCCGTCCATGACCGGCATCTGCACATCCATCAGTACCAGGTCAAAGACGTCTTCCCGGAGTGCTTGAACGGCATCTTTACCGTTCTCGACACTTGCGGCCGTATATCCTTCCTTTCCCAGCATCAGCAGGGCCAGCTTCCGGTTGATGGCATTGTCTTCGGCCAACAGGATCCTGAGTTCTGTTTTCGGCCTTAAGGGACTGTGCGAGGCGCCCTCCGGCGTACTTGTGTGCGCCCGCACACACTCAGTCAACGGCATTGCCCACCAGGTTCACGATGATCTGGCGCAGGCGGCCCGGGTCTCCCACAATCCTTTCCGGAACGGCCTCATCCACGTGATAGGCCAGTTCCAGACCCTTCTGGTGGGCGCCCAGCGCCAGCGGTTTCAGAAAACCGCCCAGGGATTCCCGGATGTCGAATTCCGTTTGCTCCATTTCCACCCGTTTCGATTCGATTTTCGAGAAATCGAGGATGTCGTTCAGCAGTATCAACAGGGCATCGGCCGCATCCCTGACGATCTCCATATAGTCCCGCTGTGATTTGTCGAGGACCGTGTCCAGTGCCAGGTCCGTCATACCGATGATGGCGTTCATGGGGGTTCTGATCTCATGGCTCATGTTGGCCAGGAATTCGCCTTTGGCACGGTTGGCGGCATCCGCTGCCTGTCGGGCCTCGTGGATCTGGTTTTCAGTCTCCTTGAGACGACAGAGAATCCGACACTTGGCTCTCAATTCCTCCGGGTCGAAGGGCTTGCTCAGATAGTCGTCGGCCCCTGCCTCGTATCCTTCGAGCCGGGCCGTCACATGGAGCCGGGCCGAAAGGAGCAGGATCATGGTGCCGACGGTTTCCGGGTCGCGCCTGAGCTTTCGACAAACCTCGTACCCGTCCATTGCCGGCATCATGATGTCCAATAAAATCAGGTCCGGAGTGTTTTCCATAACGGTCTCAATGGCCTCCCGGCCATCCATGGCCACCGACACATCA